>Ga0136636_10001880_pt1 | contig 12419 bp, 9 predicted proteins | sample AntDrymUQ8522106_2_FD_104653 | JGI IMG/M metagenome (GOLD analysis project Ga0136636, IMG submission 104653) | Polar desert sand microbial communities from Dry Valleys, Antarctica - metaG UQ852 (21.06) | ecosystem: Environmental > Terrestrial > Soil > Desert | place: Antarctica: Dry Valley... | reverse complement strand
TCTATTGAACCTGAGCGCCGGTGGCGATATTAGGAATAGTAAAAAAACATTGTTTTCTCTGTTTATTACTGCCGACAATTTACTTGATGCCGCCTACCAAAGTCACCTGAGCCGTTTAAAGTACGCGCCTGAAAACTTTGCCACCGGGCGCAGCGGCGTTTTCGATATGGGCAGAAATTTTAGCTTCAAAGTAGTTGTGCCCTTTGGGATTTCGAAGATGGATAAGATGTAGATGAAATTTCAATTTATTTATTAAAAGAAAATGCCCGGTGACGATTCATCGGGCATTTTCTATAACGTATTAACAAATGCTATTTTATAACCTGGATTTTCCGGCTTATCCATTGATCTTTTACTTTAAGTTGAATAAGGTAAATTCCAGCAGGCCAGTTGCTTTCTACACTATACCGATTGGTCAAAGGTTTTGATGAGCTGACAATTTTGCCGACAGCATCGCTGATCTTAATTGCCTGAATCTGGTTCAACGACTCAATTACAAACTTTCCACTTATAACCGGGCTGGGATAAACAGTAATACCTGATTGCAAATTTTCATCTGGTGTATTTGTACCCTTACTGCCTGCGGTGAGTTGCACATTTAGTACCGTTTTTTGCCTGTCGGTTACCTGAACCTGAATTGTCTCTGATAAATATCCGCTTGCTGAATAAGTTACATTATAACTTCCACCTTTAAGCAGGCGGTGGTAATCGCCAACCTGCGAATCCGTATAAACCTGTGAACTATCTTTATCATGTCCTGAGATGAAGATTTTAGCATTCAATGGTGCGCCGGTCTGAGCATCGGTCACAAGACCACGAAGACCATAACCGGCTTGTTCAATAAAGTTGAGAAATGACCTGTAATTGTAATTCCAATGTGCAATCAACTGACTTGCGGGTAATAGTTTTGTATCTGAAATTTCGATTGTAGCTTCACGGCAATACTGAAAATAGTTCATATAATCCTGTCGTCCGCCTGTAATTCGATACCATGCATAGCCATTGGTGATACCGTTATCCAGTTCGTTCATATAATTCCAGGGGGCGTATTTATGAACCGTATCGGCATATTCGCGGCTAACCAATCTCCACCATGCATCATCAGGCGCCAGTTTGGCCCAGGTATCCCATGGATAATTTACAATCTCAATTCCTCCATGAAAATTGGCTCCCATAGTAAAACTGTTCTGATCAGCGAAATTCATAAAAGCCAAAGTCTCTGGCTGCCACATATTCCCATCCGGATGTTGTCCTTCAATTGGATCCGGGTCAGGATAATTCCGGTTCAAATCTATTGAATTCGCATTGTAACGGGTGGCTCCGTTTATAGTGGTATTGCCGGCGGCATAAGTCCCGTCGGGATTGGCAAGCGGACAGATCACAACATCAGAATTATTTACAATGTTCGTAATACGGTCGCTTGTACCATATCCTCTCAGCAGTGAGTCAGCAAGGTGAAGCATCAAAATATAGCCTGTAGTTTCATCACCATGTATCGAAGAAGTATAAAGGAACTCCGGTTCGTTTTCCTCCACATTTACATTATCCGAAATCCGTAAAGCAAGAATTTTGCGACCACTGTTAAGCGTCGCGATTGTGATGAGTTTGCAGATTTGAGGATAATCGGACGCAAATTGCTGCATCATCGTTTCATAAGCGGTGTATGTAGGATAAACATTCCAGCTAAGAACTTCATTCGGGCTGTTGCTCATTTTAACCAGCTTAAGTTCAGAAGGGGCTGTTAGGACTGAATAGTCGAGTTTGTAATTTGAGAAAGTGGAGAATTCTTTCCGGTTCGCATATGCAAATACAGTATTGCCCTCTACAGAACTTATTGAGATATGTTTAGTAAGTGATTGTAATTGTGAAAGATCGGAAAGTTGAAAACTGAAATATACTTCTCCACGGCGATTAATGTCCTGCAAAGCCAGATCACTTTGCTTTAGGACCGATTGGGCTGAACTTATTATGAATGCACAAAGAATTGCGATTAGGATTAAGACTTTTTTCATGCATCCGATTTATTTTTTATTGATGAGTCACAGGCTCAAGTTCAGCCATAAGGGCAGCCATTTGATTGTAATGCGATTTTTCGATTTTAACTAACGGCAAACGAAGGTTATTTGATATCAGTTCTTTTATTTCGAGCGCGGCCTTAATTCCGGATGGATTGCCATCGGCAAACACAGAGCGAGTAAAATCTGTCAGCTTATAATGGATTTCCCGGGCCTTCTTCATATCTCCTTTCAGTCCGAGGTTAACCATGTCGGAAAATAATTTTGGATAGGCATTACCAATCACAGAAATAACTCCATCGGCACCCATGCCAAGTAAAGGCAGGGTTAGCAGGTCGTCACCGGAAATTACAAGAAAATCTTTTGGCTTGTTCCTGATGATGTCCATGACTTGCTCAATGTTTCCCGATGCTTCTTTAACGCCAATGATATTATCAAAATCCGAAGCCAGTTGTAAGGTGATCTCCGGTTTCATATTTACTGAAGTTCTGCTTGGAACATTGTACATTATTATAGGCAGAGGGCTAACGGTAGCGATGCTTTTATAATGTAAGTAAAGCCCGCGTTGTTGCGGTTTGTTGTAATACGGAGTCACCGAAAGTATGGCATCATAACCGTCGAGCGAATTCATCCGCATCTTGTTTATAACCTCCTGTGTATTATTACCTCCTATGCCAATCACAAGAGGAACTCTTTTGTTGGTAATTTCGACAACAAATTCAGCCAGAGCATTCATCTCTTCCTTGGTAAGAGTGGCCGTTTCGGCGGTAGTTCCCTGCACAACCAGGTAATTTACTCCTCCTGAGATAAGGTGCTCAATAAGCCTTTCAAGAGCCGTAAAATCAATTGTACCTTGTTTGTGAAACGGAGTTACCATGGCAACCCCCGTGCCTCTGAATTTGTTGTTCATAGGGTCAGTTGTTTATCCTGCTTAAATAATGAATTACCTGTTCTGCAAAGGAATCAATAGTTTCATCCTGAGCGGCATGAATCATAAGGTCGTAATACAATTCATGATCTTCCTGAAACCTGCCCACTTTAAGTCCAGCCTTTGATAAAGCAGCGCAGTAAAGCAAAGGGGAATAGTTGTTTAGGCTCAAATCTATGAGTATATCGTATTCAGTATCAATGAATTCTTTTACAAAAGGTTTCTGAGGCTGGTAAAGCAGGTTTACATCTTTGGCTGTAATAATATCCTGTGATATCTTGGGTATGAAATAGTGCGGGGATATTTTTAAATCGGTATAACACACAACCCTCACTTTCAGATTCATCTTCATGAGTTTGCTAAGAATTGTTTCAGCAATATGATACGTCGCTTCATCTGGAAGGTAATACAGCAAAGCCACAGTACGAGCGCTTTCAAGGTTCATCTGTTTCTGCTGCCTGCTCATTTCATGCACTAACTTAAGCAGTGATGATTTGGCAAATTTTTCGCGTATATCCTGGATTAGTTTCAACGGCATTCAATTATTTGAATCGGAATTGCATAAGTTATGAGACTTGCGTCGCATTGTAATATGCGAAAATACTTATTTTTTTATCTCAACCTCAAAATATTTACAAAAAGGTTTATCCTCAGGCTTCTGTATTTATCTGAATATTCCCTTTATTGAATCTATTTGAAATTATCGAAGCAGGATGTGATTTCACCGATATACATCCTGTGATAGTCTTTTTTGGGATAGTTTGCTATTATTCCTTCTACCAGGAAATTTTCGGGAATAATATCTGAAAAGTAAAGTTTCCTACATTCAATCATAAGCTTCGCCTGCTCATAAAATATGGATCCTTTTGGTGATTCAATGGGTTTGAGTCCAGTGGCTTTCGTCTTATCCGTTTGCCTGCCCGATACTTTGCCGCATAAATTCAATGCGCTTCTAAAACTTTCATCAAAGAAACTCATGGTAAAAAATTCATTCGATTCCATAAATTTATAGGTATAGCGCTGTGGCCGCACGAAACAGAATACGACAGGCTTATTCCAGAGTATTCCCATCCCGCCCCAGCTGGCAGTCATGGTATTAAAGGCATGTGTATCGCCGGCGGTCAAAAGAAACCAGTCATCATCAATAAGTGTAAAAGGATTCTGACTGATTTCCTGTGGCTCAATTTTATGCAAATCTTTATAGGTCATTTCGTTTTTTTTACTTGTTTTAAATTAAGGAGATTTAAGGGATTTGAACCCAGTCCGGTAATATTTTTTTGGCTGAATCGGAGGACTTCATCATAATATAGTACTACAACCGGGGCTTCTTCAATCAATAACCTGTCCATCTGCATGTATTTCAGCCCTCGTATTGAATCATTGGTTTCACGAATACATTCATTATATATTTTATCAAAAACCGCAGATGAGTAATGAGTATAATTGGGTCCAGCCGGGCAAAAATTGGGCGTATAGAACAAAGAGAGGTAATTCTCAGCATCCGGGTAATCGGCAATCCAGGAACCCCTGAAAAAATTTATTTTCGATTGCGCGATCATTTCACGCAATGTTGCCGGTGGAGTAACATCAATCTTTAAATTAATCCCTATTTCGCCAAGTTGGCTTTGAATAAATTTGCAGAGATCAAGATAGGAAGCATTTGTAGTAAGTGTGATTGGTGGAAGTCCTTTCCCACCTGGGAAACCCGCTTTACCTAGCAATTGTATGGCTTTTGCAGGATCATAGTGATAGCCTTCAACCTCTTGCTGCCTAAACCATGGTATGCCCGCCGGTACAAAACCTGCCGTTCCGGCTTTCCCGATGTTATTCCGCAGGTAACGCATCATTTTTACCCGGTCGAATCCATAACTGATTGCCTGCCTGACGAGTTTATACTTAAGAGGACTTTCGGTGGCAGCCTGAAAATTAGTATCAATCAGTATTCCAAGATATTCCGTATTAAGGTATGGCTGCTTGCTCATGTTAATTTTTGAAGAATATTTTGGCCGTAAATCTCCGTTTTTGGTAAGAAGCTCATCCTTATAACTTGCGTCGATTCCGGATACAAAGTCCAGGTTACCCTTGATGAACTCCAGAAATGCGGATTGCTTGTCAACTATAAATGTCACAGCAACAGCATCCAGATAAGGCTGGGGACCATCCTTGCCGACTTCAAAATAATGATCATTTTTCAGCATCACCAGCTTCACACCTTCTTTCCACATACCTAATCTGAAAGGCCCGGTTCCAACAGGGTGCTTCCTGAAATCGGCACCGTATTTTTCGATTGCCTCATGAGGCACAACCGAGCAATATTGCATGCTCAGCAATCCCAGAAATGGCGGAAAAGGGTTCTTAAGGCTGATTACAAGTGTACTGTCATTTGGTGCATTGAATGGTTTGTAGCCATTTTCTTTCCTCACCTTATCTAGTACCCAGGCGCCGGGTGATGCAAGTTTGCTGTCGATTAATCGGTTGAAACTATAAACAAAATCGGCGGCCACTGCTTTCCTTCCTTTGCTTTGCTCGAAAGCTATGTCAGGATTAAAAAAAACATCATTTCGCAGATGGAAAGTATATTCAAGTCCATCCGGAGATATTTCCCAGCTTTTGGCTATGCAGGGTTTTACTTTTAGATTCTCATCCAGCTGCACCAGGCCGTTATATAATTGGTTGTCGGCCCATATATTGGACTGGTCTCTGGCAAAAGCAGGATCAAGTGAAGTTATTCCTGACGATTCGTTATACAGGAATACAGTTCTTCCGTCATTTTCAAAACGCCCTGAACTACACGAAGTAATCATGATCAGGAAAATAAAAACAAAGGAGTAAAAAATCGATGACAAGAACTTCATCAGGCCGGATAAAATGAATTGTCAAAATTACGGGTTTGACCTATACAATCACGAATAACTGCGTAATTTTGTGAGATTAAATACTACATTTGTTAAAGCTAATTATATGACCATACTATGAAAAAGAGCATTTTTACTTTCCTTCTTCTGATAGTGGCAGCTACCTGTTTAAAAGCTCAGCAATATCCAGCCGGCAATGGTGCTGAAATGTGCTCATACCGGAAATCCTCTGGCAGTCAGTTGGTCGAAAAGTCCATACGCTCTGCAAATATGAAAGTGCATTCATTCAATGTTCTTAAGTATTCCATTAACATCGACCTTGTAAATTGTTTTATAAGCCCGTATCCTAAAGGTTTTGCGGCCGACGTGAAGATTCTTTTTAGTGTCGACAGCACATTGAACCATATTGTTCTCGATGCGGTTAATTCATCTTTGGTGATTGACTCTGTGAGGCTGAATGGCGTTTCCTGGACTCATTCGGCTAACACGTTGACTATTAATCTTGACCGGACCTACAACGCCGGAGAGCAGGCTGAAGTAATGATTTACTATAAACATAATAATGTTGCCGACGGAGCTTTCTATGCATCAGGAGGATTCGTTTTTACTGATTGTGAGCCCGAAGGCGCCCGCAAATGGTTTCCCTGTTATGATAAACCCAGTGACAAGGCATTAACTGATATTACGGCTAAAGTTCCGGTTGGTGTTAAATTGGGATCTAATGGCAGCCTGCGGGATTCGATAACCGAAGGAAATATGATTAAATACCACTGGGTAAGCCGCGATCCTGTAGCAACTTATCTTACAGTGCTTACAGCCCGGAAGAATTACAATCTCGACATCGTGAACTGGACAAATCCAAACACTTCAGAAATCATCCCAATACGATTTTATTATAATCCTGGTGAAGATCCTACCTATATAAAAAGTGTTATCGGTGATATGACAAGTTTCTATTCGGCAGAATTTGGTGATCATCCTTTCGAGAAAAACGGTTTTGCTACCCTCAACAGCGATTTCGCATGGGGTGGCATGGAAAACCAGACTCTCACAAGTCTTTGTCCGAATTGCTGGGGCGAATCATTGATTGCACACGAATATGCTCATCAATGGTTTGGCGATATGATAACATGCGAAACCTGGGCTGATATCTGGCTGAACGAAGGCTTTGCAACCTGGGCCGAAGCACATTGGGTCGAAAACCAAAATGGCTCTGCAACGTTTAAAAACAAAATGAAAGGATATGCCAATACTTATTTAACTTCCAATCCTCACTGGGCAATTTCGGAGCCATCATGGGCTGTAACTACGCCTGATGTGAACACCTTGTTCAATTATGCCATCACCTATGTGAAAGGCAGTTGTGTAGTGCAAATGCTTAGATACACGCTGGGAGACGATGTGTTTTTTCCTGCTTTGAAGGCTTATGCTATGGATGCCGCAAATTTTAAATACAAAAATGCGACTATCGGAGATTTTAAAAATAAAATGGAATCCGCATCGGGTAAGGACCTGGATTGGTTTTTCGATCAATGGATTTATAAACCCGATCACCCTGTTTACCAAAATAATTATGGAATTTATGCGGGATTAAATGGAAAATGGAAGGTGTCATTCACCGCCAGGCAGGAAATAAAGCCATTTTTACCTTATTTCCAGATGCCAATCGAATTGAAAATCAGTTTCAAAGATGGCACTGATACGCTGGTAAGGGTTTTCAATAGCTTTAATCAGCAAAGTTTTGAATTTGAAGTTGATAAAGAGCCCGGCTCCTTACTTTTCGATCCGGATAATGAAATTTTATTAAAGCAGGGTAATACTGTGGTTGGTATTGATGAGCAAATTCCAGCCAGGTCAGATTTTTCACTGAAGGTAATTCCAAATCCTTTTAATGATTTTGCTCAGATTTCATACAACCTTATCAAACCTGCTTTCGTAAAAGTTGAAGTTTATAACAATGCAGGAGTTAGAATCAATTCAATTATTGAAAAGTATCTTTCTGCAGGAAATTACACGGAAAAGCTAAACGTGAATGATTATAAGGCTGGGGTGTACTTTGTCGTTTTACGAACAACTGATCATACCGAAACTTTGAAAATTATTAAAACCCAATAAACAGAAAAACCGGAATTTCTCCGGTTTTTCTGTTTCAATTACTATAATATTAATTTTTCTTAACCAGCGCAAGGGCCAGAACATCTATCATATCTTTCAGATAATGAAACTTCAAGCCCTTGATATATTCAGGTTTGATTTCCATGATATCCCTTTTGTTATCCTCCGATAAAATAATATCTGTGATCCTTGCTCTTTTAGCAGCAAGTATCTTTTCCTTGACACCACCTACCGGCAGAATGCGGCCTCTCAGCGTGATCTCACCTGACATAGCCAGCTTCTCATTCACCGGCTGTTTCATGTAAGCAGAGGCCAGTGCAGTAAACATGGTGATGCCTGCCGATGGGCCGTCCTTTGGAGTGGCGCCTTCAGGAACATGAATGTGAACGTTCCACTTTTCGAAAACCTCATTTTCCAACTTCAGCTGGCTTGCATGCGATTTCAGGTATTCATAGGCTAGCGATGCAGATTCTTTCATCACATCTCCCAGGTTTCCGGTAACAGTAAGTACGCCTTTTCCGGGACTCAGGCTGACTTCAACAAAAAGTATTTCACCGCCTACCGCAGTCCAGGCAAGGCCGGTTGCAACTCCCGGAGTGTTTCCAGAATAGCTTTTCTCGTTGTTAAAAGGAGCCGAACCCAGGATTTTCTCAATATCTGCGCTAGTTAGTGCCGATGGTATGTCTTCGTCCATAGCTATAAAGCGTGCACGGTTGCGTATTACCTTGGCAACAGTTTTTTCAAGTGAGCGAACTCCTGATTCCCTCGTGTAATTTTCGATAATAGATTGAAGCACCGGTTTGCTGAAGGTAATTTTCTTTTTATCGATACCATGTTCCTTCAATTGTTTCGGAACAAGGTGTCTTTTGGCAATCTCTATCTTTTCTTCGATAAGGTATCCGCTTAAATCAATGATTTCCATCCTGTCGCGCAGGGCTGGGTGAACAGAATTGAGAGAGTTTGCAGTGGCAATAAACATCACTTTCGATAAATCGTACTCAACTTCAAGGAAATTATCGTAAAATGTAATATTCTGTTCCGGATCGAGCACCTCCAGCAATGCAGCCGACGGGTCACCATTAACGGTCATTCCCGAAACTTTGTCAATTTCATCAAGTACAAATACCGGGTTTGATGATTTTGCCTTTCGTATGCTTTGCACTATACGTCCGGGCATGGCACCGATATAGGTGCGGCGATGTCCCCTGATTTCAGCTTCATCGTGAAGACCTCCAAGCGACATACGGATGTAATTTCTTCCTATAGCCCTGGCAATTGATTTTCCGAGTGAAGTTTTACCAACCCCCGGAGGGCCAACAAGGCATAAAATCGGTGATTTCATATCGCCTTTCAGCTTCAGAACGGCAAGGTATTCAATTATACGCTCCTTGATCTTTTCCATACCGTAATGGTCCTTATCCAGAACCTTCTGCGCATGATGCAGATCAAAATTATCTTCAGTAAAAGTATCCCATGGCAGATCAACCATAACTTCCAGGTAGTTAACCTGCATGCCGAATTCCATTGCCATAGGGTTCATGCGCTGAAGCTTTGCAATTTCCTTTTCGAAAACTTTAAAAGCAGCTTCAGGCCATTTCCTGGAATATGCCTTGGCTTTTATTTCATTAATCTGCTGCTCGTTGGGATTGTTCCCCAGTTCTTCCTGGATTTGCTTCAGCTGCTGATTTAATAAATAGTCACGCTGCTGTTTATCCATATCCACCTTAACCTTATTCTGGATCTGGTTTTTCAGATCAAGCATCTGAAGTTCCTTTGTAAGCAGGCCCAAAACCCGGTTGGCACGTTCCTCAAGGTCGAGTATTCCCAGTAAATTCTGCTTTTCAGTGACTTCAACATTTAGGTTTGAAGCAACAAAATTGACCAGGAAAACCGGGCTTTCGATATTTTTTATGGCAAATGCAGCCTCACTTGGCAGGTTTGGCGACTGGTTGATGATTTGAATGGACAGATCTTTAATTGATCCGATTAAAGCTTCGAAACGTTTGTCTTTATTTTTGATAAACACTTTTTGATCAATTCCGTGAACCTCGGCTTTAAAATAAGGCTCCGATTGAAGTAATGTTCCAAGTTCAAAACGTTTTTTGCCCTGGATAATGGCGGTTGTATTCCCGTCAGGCAACTGAAGTATTTTAATAATATAAGCTACCGTTCCTATTTTGCTCAGGTCATCATAACTTGGGTCCTCAATATCGCCGTCTTTTTGGGAAACCACGCCGATAATTCGTTCTCCTTTATAAAATTCCTTTATCAGCCGTATGGATTTATCGCGGCCAACCGTTATCGGAATTACCACACCGGGAAACAAAACAGTATTTCGGAGGGGCAGAATGGGTAAAACAGGCGGAACATCTTCAGCGTTGATTAATTCTTCATCCTCCGCCGAAAGCAAAGGAATAAATTCAGTTTCATCTTCCAGAACATTCGAAAGATGCAGTTCAGCTAAGTTTATATTGTGGTCCATAAGGGTAAATGTGACAGTTTGGCACGTTGAATGCCTTATTAATTTTCATCGTTAGTTATTCAATAACCATGCCAGTACTCAAACACGGCTTACTATGCTATGTTCATTGAAAAAGGTTGCTGAATTTCACGAAAATAATGAAAATATACATCCTTAACATCACGATTTATAATGAAATTCAGACATCCGTATGAATATTTGGCATACACATCAGAAAAAGAAATTGATGTCGGAAGTCAGGCTGTTCAAATTATGATCTTCATAATGATTGTTGGAAAACTCAATCTTCTGCGCGCGCACAGTTTCCCCTCCTGGGATTAAGGAGTGCGCGTTGGAAGACTCAAATATCACTCGTTTTGCCATCAGCATATCATAAAGAAGTATATTCTTTAAAATTCTTTAATTGAGGTTTCTCAAATTTAAACTTGAAATTCTTATAATAACCGGTTGTCACTGGTCATTTCAAAAACAGTTTTAAATATATTTTCCTCAATACTGTCGAAAGGCAGGCTGCGTCTTGCGTAAACTGCTTTAGCTGTTTCCATGGCTTCTTCCAGTCTGTGTTTTCGGAACCCTGATGTGCCTCCCCATACAAATGACGGGAGAAAATTACGCTGGTAGCTTACGCCAAAAATATTGGAACAAACCCCGGCGGTTGTGCCAGAGTTGAACATTGTGCTGATCCCTGTTTTAGTATGATCGCCCAATACCAGTCCGCAAAACTGAAGCCCGGTGCTCACAAATTTGCTTTCAATGTAATTCCATTGTTTTACGGGTTCATAATTGTTTTTCAGGTTGCTGGTTGTGGTTCCCGCGCCCATGTTGCACCATTCTCCTATTACCGAATCACCCAAAAAACCATCGTGTGCCTTACTCGAATAGCCGAGCATCACGCTGTTATTAATTTCGCCACCCGCTTTGCAATACGGACCAAGCGTTGTGCCTTTATAAACCAGCGTTCCCATTTTTAATACCGAATGCTCGCACAAAGCAACCGGGCCTTCAATGTGACATCCCTGCATTACTTCAGCATGCTTTCCAATGTAAACAGGGCCTTTAAGTGTATTTATTGAAGAGCACTCAATAGTTGCGCCTTCTTCAATAAACAAGTTGTTTCCTAATACCTGGTTGGTCGACGAAATTTCAGCCGATTTTCGGTTTTTGGTTATAAGTTTAAAGTCTTCGGTAATTGCCTTTTTATTATTCCCGAAAATATCCCAGGTATTGGTAATTTTAACAAAAGCAGCTTTCAGTTCCTGCACTTTCATATCTGGAGTAATTCCCTGCCTGAAATGTTTCAGGTTCTCAGAAGTAAGATGAATGGCTATTACAGTTTCACCTTCCATTAACGAGGTGTCAGCATCCAATGCATGGATTTCATTGATAAGTTCCTGGTTTGGCAAAACGGAGCCATTAATAAGGAAGTTGTGATTTCCAACTTTTAGTGGAAATTTCTCCTGCAGGTATGTTTCTGTAAGATAAGAAACCGGCGACTGAAGATGTTTTTCCCACTTTTCGCTGATAGTCAGTATCCCTATGCGTATCGTACTGACTGGTCTGAAAAAAGTAAGCGGCCGCAGCGAAATACGGCTTTGATCATCAAAAAGTATATAATTACTCATTCGTATGGATTTTGTGGAAACAGGCTTTAAAGATACAAGCATATGTTTATCCGGCAATGCAAAATGTCAGGGCTGTTGATAAATCGAAGTTTTGTGCAAAAAAAAAGCTACCCAAACCGGATAGCTCTGATATTTTCAATGAAACTAGTGCAATTAAGCCTTTGATTTCATTTGTGCGGATTTCTCCATTTTCTGGCGGAATTTATCAACACGGCCTGTAGTGTCAACCAGTTTGATTTTGCCGGTGTAAAAAGGGTGCGAGGTGTTGGAGATTTCCAGTTTTACAAGTGGATACTCTTTACCATCTTCCCATTTAACGGATTCCTTTGTATTTACAGTCGAACGTGTGATAAACGAAAAATCGTTCGATATATCTTTAAAAACTACAAGGCGGTATTCCTT
>Ga0136636_10001879_pt1 | contig 12420 bp, 10 predicted proteins | sample AntDrymUQ8522106_2_FD_104653 | JGI IMG/M metagenome (GOLD analysis project Ga0136636, IMG submission 104653) | Polar desert sand microbial communities from Dry Valleys, Antarctica - metaG UQ852 (21.06) | ecosystem: Environmental > Terrestrial > Soil > Desert | place: Antarctica: Dry Valley... | reverse complement strand
CGTTGGCGGCCAGCAGCACGCTGCCCCCCTCCAGAATATCGGTGAGCATCAGGAAAGCCGTGAGCAGGCCCTCGCGCTCCACGGCGGCCGTCAGCTCGCGGCGCAGCTCCTCGGCGGGCGGCAGCACCGCCTCGACGTCCACCAGCTCGACCTGCGCGATGCCGACCCGCTGCGCGCCGACGTTGTAGACTTTCCAATCTCGACTGATCCACCAGTTCGCTGGCGGCGACGGGTCGGGCAGGCGCGCGCGGAAGAGCCGCCGGGCCAGCGTGTCGATCTGCTCGCCGCTGAGGGCCGCGAGCCACTCGGCGGCCGCCCGATCGCGCGGGGTGGTAGTGGGCGAGCGAAACTGCACTGTATCGGAGAGGATGGCGCCGAGCATGGCGCCAGCCAGTTTCGCCTCGGGCGCTAGCCCTGCCGCCTGGTACTGCTCGGCGATCAGCGTGCAGGTGCAGCCCACCGGCTCGATCTGGATCGTGAGCGGCTGGAGTGTCTGGAGCCCGCCGAGGTTATGGTGGTCGATGATCGCCAGCACGGCGCTCTCACCTACGCCGGGCGCGGCTTGGCCGGGGTGGTTGTGGTCGGTGAGGATCACCTTGCGGCGGCCCTGGGGCACCAGGTGGCGGCGCAGCAGCAGCCCCAGGTAGCGCCCGTTGGGCGCGAGCACCGGCAGGCAGGCCAGGTTGCCCTCGCGCAGCCGAACCTGCGCCTCGCTCAGCACATCGTCTGGCTGCACTGTTGCCGGCTCGCGCTCGATCGCCTCGGCCACAGGGAAGCTTTGCTCCAGCAGCGCTGCGCAGGTGAGCGAGCCGTGATGGCTGCGCAGCAGCAGCATGCCGTGGGCGCGGGCGGCGTCGATCAGGCCGTCGGCGAGCGGGGCGCTGCGGGCCACGATCAGGCAGCCCGCCGCCGAATCCAGGGCGGCCAGCTGGAGCTCCGCGTCGTCCTCGATGATCACCAGGTCGCCCGGCCCCACCAGGCCGCGCAGGGCCACGGGCGAGAAGGTGCCAAGCCAGAGCTTGCCGTTCAGGATGGCGGCGGGGTTGCCCACAAGCAGCTCGGCCTCCAGGGCGGCCAGCACGGCGGCCAGGGGGCGCCGGATCTGATCGCCGAGCCGCAGCAGCTCCAGGTAGCGGTCGGCCAGCAGATCGCGCGGGAGCATACCGATCAGGTGGTCGTCGGCGTCGAGCACGGGCAGTGCGCTCAGCTCGTGGTCGTGCATCAGGATGCCGGCGCGGCGCACGCTGTCGTCGGGGCGCAGCTGCGGCGTGTCGCGCACCATCACGTCGGCGACGCGCAGGTAGACATCGCTGATCGCACGCGGTGGCTCCAGGCCCAGGTGGCTGAGCAGCCAGCTGGTCTCGGGGCCGAGCTCATCCAGGTGGCAGGCCACGGCGCCAGCGCCATGCAGGCGGGTGTAGAGGTCGGCGTAGGCCATGGCCGAGCAGATGGCGTCGGTGTCGGGGTTGCGGTGGCCGATGACGAGAATTTCAGCCGTTGGCGTTGGCATACGCTTATAATGCCCCGTGGAACAGTAGATGGTAGACGGTGGACGGTGGCGGCGAAGAAACGAGAGGTGGGCGATGAGCGTGGATCAGCCAGTGAAGTTTGCGCCGTTCGAGGAGCGCATGCGCCACGTGGGCCTTGAGCCGATTGTAATCGAGAATTTTCACCACTACTATACCGCACTGGCGGGCGGCAGCAGCGGCCTGGTGCCCGAGGCCACGCTTGTGCCGGTGGACGAGCTGCCCCGCCTGGATGATCTGGGCGCCTTCGAGGCCGTCGGGCGCGCGGCCCTCGGCCAGGTGGCGCTGCTGAAGCTGAACGGCGGCCTGGGCACCAGCATGGGCCTGGAGCGGGCGAAGTCGCTGCTGGTGGCCCGTGAGGGGCGCTCGTTCCTGGAGCTGATTGTGCGCCAGAATCTGGCCGCCCGCGCCCGCTACGGCCACGCCATCCCCCTGATCTTCATGAATAGCTTCAACACCGACGCGGATACCCTGGCTGTGCTGGAGCGCTTCCCCGAGCTGCGCGGCCCGATCAGCCAGAGCATGCTCCAGCACAAGGTGCCCAAGGTGCTCCAGGATGACCTGGCGCCCGCCGAGTGGCCCGCCGAGCCGGAGCTGGAGTGGTGCCCGCCAGGGCACGGCGAGGTCTACATAACGCTGGTGACATCGGGGCTGCTGCCCACGTTGCTGGAGCAGGGCTACCAGTATCTCTTCATCTCTAATGCCGACAACCTGGGCGCCACGCTGGATCTTGCGCTGCTGGGCTACTTCGCGCAGCACGAGCTGCCCTTTCTGATGGAGGTCGCCGACCGCACGGAATCCGACAAGAAGGGTGGACACCTCGCCCGCCTGCGCGCGAGCGGCCAGCTGACGCTGCGCGAGGTTGCCCAGTGCCCAAGCGACGACCTCGACAGCTTTCAGGATGTGACGCGCCACCGCTACTTTAACACCAATAACATCTGGGTGAGTCTGCCGCGCCTGAAGGCCACGCTGGACGCCCACGCCAACGTGCTGCCGCTGCCGATGATCCGCAACAGCAAGACGCTCGACCCACGCGACTCTAGCTCGCCCAAAGTGTACCAGCTGGAGACAGCGATGGGCGCCGCGATCGAGATCTTCCCCGGCGCTGCGGCCGTGCAGGTGCCGCGCAGCCGCTTTGTGCCCGTGAAGACATGCGCCGATCTGCTGGCCTTGCGCTCCGATCTGTACACGCTGGACGAGGACGCGCAGCTGCAGCGCAGCCCCGCGCGCACCCTGGGCGAGCTGCTGATCCGCCTAGACGACGCGCACTACAAGCTGATCGACGCCTTCGAGGCGCGCTTCCCCGAGCCGGTGCCCTCGCTGCTCGGCTGCGCGCAGCTGGCGGTCGAGGGCGATGTGTGCTTTGCGCCTGGCTCGGAGTTTCGGGGCGAGGTGCGCGTGGTGAACCGCGCCGATGCGCAGCGCACGCTGCCGCAGACGACGCTGGAGGACGAGACGCGGGAAGTGTAAGACCAGGCGGAATAGCAGCCATCGCCTGTCACCCCGAGCACAGCGAGGGGTCTTTCGTAGTCGGAACGCGCCGATCCCTCGCTGCGCTCGGAATGACACGGGCATAGGTTTCACTGCGGAGGCGGGAGCGATGGACGAGACACTACGCCGCGCGATTGCGGGCGGCCTTACCTGCGACATTACCACTTACGGGCGCAAGAGCGGGGCGCCGCGCCGGATCGAGATCTGGTACTTTGTGGTGGACGGTGCGGTCTACATTACAGGCACGCCCGGCCCGCGCGACTGGTACGCCAACCTGGTGGGCGACCCGCGCATGATTTTCCATGTCAAGCAGGGTGCGCAGGCGGATCTCCCTGCGCTGGCCGTGCCGATCCTGGAGGCTGCGGAGCGCCGCCGCGTGATGGGCGCGGTGATCGCCGCAAACAGCTGGTTCGCGGCCCAGCGCTACGATCTCGACGCCTGGGTGGCGGGCAGCCCGCTGGTTGCGGTGCGCTGCGCGGGCGCTGTAAAAGACCCGTACTCTTTTACGTAGTTTCCCAGGGCGGATGCAACGTCCAGAGCTGACGCGCCTCGCACGCCCTCGGAGCCAGCAATGGGCCAGAAATCTGTGTCATCTGTGGACAACGGCTAGCGGTCAGCCGTCGCTTGAAAGGAATCACATCGATAGATTAGGAAAGTTGGGCCGCAGCGGTTGTTGGCTGCGGCTTGCTATAGCTGTACCATCACTCACACAAAGGTTGCCGGCGACACGCCAAATCGCTTCGCAAGCGTTTGTATTTGCGATACATTCAAGGCATGTCGGACCGCAAGGAGCTCGGCTACCTGCGCTGGCGTGCCAAGCTCCGGCAGATCCGCCAGCGTAAGTTGATGCTCGTCCATCAGCAGTTTTAGGACATCAATGCCACTTACATCTCCCGCCGGTGCATGGCTTTCTTCATACGTATGGATCAGCACGCCTAACGTGTCAAGCAGATCATAGAGTGGATGGGTTTCGTCATCCCCCACCGCGTCGAGCAGACGATGGAGGGTTGCGAGCGCCTGATCATACTGGTGTTCGGTGCGGATGACCGAGACCGGCACCAGCGATTGGAGCAGTCCCCACGCGTGCTCTATTTGTTCGGTGGTCGCCTGTGTCATCGCTTCCATGCTCCTCGGTCGTACTCCTCATGCGTCAAGACATGCCGAATATAGACCCTTTGCCGATTGAAATGAATCGCTGTAATCAGGCGGTACTTGTTCCCGCCAATATTGAAGACCACCAAATCGTCCACCATATCCGCGCGGGCAAATACCTGATGGAGATCGTGAAAACTGGTAAAGTGATTCGTCTTCATGATCCGAAACCAGGTGTCCAACGCGGTGCGACTGTCGGGATGTTGCTGCGCGAAGGCGCGCAGCGCTTTGCGCGAGATGATGTGCATCGCATTTCAGGGTGCCAACGAGCCAAGCAAGCTCGCATGGCTCATGCATCTAAGGTAGATTATAGCACTGCAAGAGGTTTTATTGCGGAGACAACACAATGGACGAGCCGCTACGCCGCGCGATTGCGGGCGGCCTTACCTACGACATTACCAAGTAAAGCAGGGTTCGCGGCCCAGCGCTACGATCTCCACGCCTGGGTGGCGGGCAGCCCGCTGGTTGCGGTGCGCTGCGCGGGCGCAGCCGGACGAGCTGATCCACCGTGGCACGCCGCGTGCTATATGTGGAGGCAGAGTACAACAAGATGATGATCGCGGCGGTCATCATCACGGCAAGAGGAATACGCCGGAAGTCTACACGCCGCCCCCGGAGACCCCGCGAAGACCCCAGCCCGCCGCAAGGCGGGCTTGCTTCATATCATGCTGAGCCCTTCGTTCCGCTCAGGGTGAACTCCGCGAGGCATCTCTCCCAGCCGATGGAAAGACCCTTCGCTGCGCTCAGGGTGACATGCGGCGACGGCAACCTGCAAGCCTGGCTTAGTTGCGCCGGGCGAGCCGCGCCATCAGATCGTGAACGATGCCCCTGATCTCCAGCAGGTCGCTGGCGGCAGGGTTCTCGCGGGCGTAGCGCTCCAGATCCTCGACGGCGGCGTGGATGCGCCCAAGGCGCAGGCGCAGCAGCCCCCGATCGCGCAGCTCGCCGGGGTCGCTCAGATCGAGCAGCATTAGGCGCTCGACGGCGGCCAGGGCGCGCGGGGCGTCGTCGCGGGCCAGGTGGGTCTGCTTGAGGTTGCGCAGGATGCGGGTGAGGATGGCGGCCCGTGTTGGCGGCGCCATGAGCATGGCGGTGAGCTCCGGGTTGAGCTCGCCGTAGAAGCTGGCGATCTGGCGCTCGCAGTCGGCGAGGCTCCAGAGCACGCCGCCGCCGAACGGGTCGATGTAGAGCTCGCCTCCCTTGTCGGCGAGGCGCACCAGGAAGTGGCCAGGCAAAGCCAGCCCAAGAAGTGGGAGCCCAAGGCGCCAGCCAACCTCCAGGCAGATCAGCGAGAGCAGGATGGGCAGGCCAGTCCGCCGCTCGATCGCCCGGTCGAGGTAGCTGTTGGCGGGATCGGGCTGCTGGTAGCAGCGCGGGTCGCCGTGAAAGCCAAACTGCTCAAAGAGCATAGCGTTGAGGGCCGCGACGCGTGCCTGGGGGCTTGTGGCGGCCCGCACAGTGGGGCTCGCTGCGGCGGCCAGGCTGTCAAGCTGGGCCAGGGCTGCGCGCGGATCTGGGCCGCCCTGATCCTCCCAGGCGATAGCGAGGGCTGCCTCGGCCAGGGGGAGCTGAGAGTCGGGCCTGCGGATCAGCTCGGCGAAGAGACGCCGCGCCTGCGGGAGCTGCTGCATGGCCTCGATTGTACGCCACAAAGAGCCTCGGCGCAAAAGTGCGCGAACCGTCTGGACCACGAACGGTGCGAAGGAGCACGAACGGCGCGAACGCCAAACCGCACGCGCGTGGCCGAGTTCGCGGTGGTTCGCAGCCGGTCGCGCCGTTCGGGGTCCAGATAGTTTGGGGTTCGCCACAAAGCGCCTCGGCGCAAAAGCTACCCCATCAGGGCGAAGGCCGCCGCGCCGTAGAGCCCAGTCTTGGTGTTGAGGATAACATGCACCGGCGTGCGCTCCATCAGCTCGCGGAAGCGACCCTTGTTCTGCATGGCGCTCAGGAAGCGCTCGCCGCGCAGCTGGGGTAGCAGCCGGGGCGGGATGCCGCCGCCAAGGTAGACGCCGCCGGTGGCCAGCACCTTGAGCGCCAGGTTGCCCGCCTCGCTGCCGAAGATGCCGAGGAAGCAGTCGAGCGTGGCCCCGCACACGGGGCATGGCGACGATGGGTTGAGCGCGCCCGCCACGATCACGGGCGTTGGGTCATCGGCGACGGCGAGCTGCGCGGCCACGCTGGGCGTCTCGCGCTTAAGCACGCGGTCGCGGAAGAAGGCGTAGATGTTAGGGATGCCGAGGCCGGAGCAGACGCGCTCGTAGCTCACGTGGTTGTGCTGCTCCAGCATGTATTGCAGCAGATCGGCCTCGGTGGGCGTGGTGGGCGCGAAGCTAGAGTGGCCGCCCTCGGAGGGGTGGGCGAGGTAGCGGCCCCGGTCGTAGGTAAGGAAGGCCTCGCCGAGGCCGGTGCCGGGCGCGATCACACCGATGGCGCCGCCCGCCACAGGGTCGCCAGCATTGAGCGTCTCCAAGTCGTCGGCGTCCAGGTAGGGCACGGCCTGGGCCACAGCTTTCAGATCGTTGATCAGGTAGACCGTGGGGATGCCGAGGTCGGCGGCGATTGTGGCGCTGTCGATCACCCAGGGCAGGTTGGTGATCTCGGCGCGGCCCTCCACGACGGGCCCGGCTACGCCGAAGCATGCCACCGTTAGCGGGCCGGGGTGGGCGGCCAGGAACTCGTGCAGGATCGCCTCGAGGCTGGGGTACTTGGTGCTGGGGAAGCTCGCCTCCACCAATGGCATGTGTGGCCCCGCCTCTGGTGAGAAGAGGGCCACGGCGGTCTTCGTGCCGCCAATGTCGCCTGCAAGGATCATATGCGCCTCGGTGAACTAGACCGGTGGGAGAGCCGCTATTATAACAGGCAGACAAGGAGACAAGGAGACAAGGAGACAAGGAGACAAGGAGACAAGGAGACAGCGCGTTATCGCCGTGAGGCGCTCCCGGTCTCCCTGTCTCCTTGTCTAGGCTCCTAGGGCCGCCTGAAGCTCGGCGATGGCGGCGGCCACCGGCCTGCCAGGGGCGTAGATCGCGGAGCCGACCACGGCCACCGTCGCGCCGGCGTCGCGGGCGGCGCCGATCGTGTGCGCGTTCACGCCGCCGTCCACCTGGAGCGCCACATTGGGCAGTCCGCGCGCGTCGAGCTCGTGGCGCAGCTGCGCCAGCTTCGCCAGGCTGCCGGGGATGAACGACTGGCCGCCGAAGCCGGGGTTGACGCTCATCACCAGAACCAGATCCAGATCGGGGAGGATCGCCTCAAGGGCGCCCACAGGCGTGGCCGGGTTGATCGCGGCGCCCGCCTGCTTGCCCAGCGCTTTGATCGCCTGCACGGTGCGGTGCAGGTGCGGGCTGGCCTCTACATGGACCGTCATGCGGTCGCAGCCGGCGGCGGCGTACTCCTCCAGGTAGCGCTCGGGCTCCACGATCATCAGGTGGGCATCGATAATGGCGCCGTAGCGATCGGCGAGCGGGCGCAGGGCGCGCACTACCAGCGGCCCGAAGCTGAGGTTGGGCACAAAGCGGCCGTCCATCACGTCGAGGTGCAGCCAGCGAATGCCTGCGGCAAAGGCGGCCTCCACCTCGGCGCCAAGGCGCGTGAAGTCGGCGGTGAGGATCGAGGGTGCGATTTTCATGAGGCTTTGCTATGCCGTATGCCATCTGCGCTCGCGACGAACAGGTCGGTCGCGAGGCCAAGGAAGAGGCCGTGCTCGACGATGCCGGCCCGGCGCTCGAGTGTGGCGGCCAGGGCTTCGGGGTCGGCGATCGGGCCGAAGGCACAGTCGAGGATAAAGTTGCCCTGGTCGGTGAGGTAGGGGGCGCCGTCGGGGGCGCGGCGCAGGCTCACCGTGGCGCCAAGGCCGGCGAGGAAGCGGGCGGTGGCGCCCCAGCCAAACTGCACGCTCTCCACGGGCAGGGCGAAGCTGCTGCCGAGGGCCGGCGAGAGCTTGGCGGCGTCTACCACGATCACCTCGCGGCGGCTGGCCTGGGCCACCATCTTCTCGCGCAGCAGGGCGCCGCCGCCGCCCTTGATCAAATTCATGTGTGGGTCCACCTCGTCGGCGCCGTCGATCGTCAGATCCAGCTCGGGCCGCTCGTCGAGGGTGGCGAGCGGGATGCCGAGGCGGCGCGCCTCTGCCTCGACGCGGGCGGCGCAGGGCACGCCAACGATAGTGTGCAGGGTGCCATTCTGGAGCAGCGCGCCCAGGCGGCGCACGGCGTAGATCGCGGTGCTGCCCACGCCGAGGCCCACCACCATCCCCGGCTCGATCAGCTCCACCGCCCGCTCGGCGGCCAGCCGCTTCAGCTCCTGACGCGCGCTGGAAGTCACACAATACTCGCTTTTTTATCCACAGATTTTCGGCCCATTTCCGGTCTATTGCTAGTCCGGCCAAGCTGTTGTGCGGAAATCTGTGTCATCTGTGGATAAGACATGTGGCTCAGGTGGCCACTGGCGCAGGCACATGCAGCGTGGGCGCCAGTCCGCTCACCTGGAGGATGCGGGCCTGGTCGAGCGTCTCCTCGGCGAGCAGGGCTTTGGTGAGTGACTCGAGGCGAGGACGCTCCTCGCTGAGCAGGCGGATCGCCTTCTGGTACGCCTCGTCGACGATCTTGCGCATAGCCTTGTCGGCGGCCTGGGCGGTGGCCTCGCTGTAGGGCCGCTGCGTGACGCCCGATCCTAGATAGTTACCACGGCTGCTGTCGAGCAGCTGCACCTGGCCCACCTCGCTGCTCATGCCGAAGCGCATCACCATCGACTGGGCCAGATTCGTCACCTGCTGGAGGTCGTTCTCGGCGCCGGTGGTGATATTGCCGTACACCACCAGCTCGGCCGCGCGGCCGCCGAGCGTCGTCACGATGCGTGAGCGCAGGTACTCCTCGGTGTAGTTCCAGCGGTCGTCGTCGGGGATGGAGAGCGTCACGCCGAGCGCATGCGCGCGGGGCACGATCGTCACGCGGCGCACGGGGTCGCTCTCGGGCTGAAGCAGGCCGAGCAGGGCGTGGCCGGCCTCGTGGTAAGCCACGCGCTCGCGGTCCTCGGCGCGCATCAGCACACGCCGCTCGGCGCCGAGGAACAGCTTCTCCATAGCATCCGAGAAGTCGCGCATCGTCACCTGAGCGTTGCCACGGCGGGCGGCGGTGAGGCTAGCCTCATTCACCAGGTTGCGCAGCTCGGCGCCGGTGGCGCCCGGCATGGTGGCGGCGATCTGGTCGATCTTCACATCTGGGGCCAGAGGCACATCGCGGGTGTGGATGGAGAGGATCTCGGCGCGGCCCTGGCGATCGGGCGGCTGCACCACCACGCGGCGGTCGAAGCGGCCGGGGCGCAGCAAGGCGGGGTCGAGCACATCGGCGCGATTGGTGGCGCCCAGCACAACCACGCGCGTCTCGGCGCCAAAGCCGTCCATCTCGGTGAGGATCTGGTTCAGCGTCTGCTCGCGCTCATCGTTGCCGCCGAGCTCGTTGCCGCCGCGGCGGCGTCCGATCGCGTCGATCTCGTCGATGAAGATAATGGCGGGGGCGGCGGCGCGCGCCTCCTTGAACAGCTCGCGCACGCGCGAGGCGCCAACGCCTACCACCATCTCGATGAACTCCGAGCCGCTCATGCTAAAAAAGGGCACGTCGGCCTCGCCGGCCACAGCGCGGGCCAGCAGCGTCTTGCCGGTTCCGGGCGCGCCCTCCAGCAGCACGCCGCGCGGGATGCGGGCGCCGAGCTTCTGATACTTCTCCGGGTTCTTGAGAAAGTCTACTAGCTCCACCAGCTCGTTCTCCACCTCGTCGATGCCGGCGACATCCTCGAAGGTTACCTTGGTGGCGGTGGCGGCGTCGTAGCGGCGCGCGCGTGAGCGGCCGAGGCCGAGGGGGCCACCGGCGCCGCCTGCTAGCTGGGTGGCGCGCGAGCTGAGCCAGAGAAAGCCGCCGATCAGCAGCAGCGTGGGGCCAAAGGCGAGCAGCAGGTTCCAGAGCGGCGAGCGCGCCTGCTCCAGAGGCTCCGCCGTGATCACCACGTTGCTCGCCTCCAGCAGATTGATCAGCTCCGGGTCGGGGATCAGGGCCGGCTTCACGGTGGCAAAGCGCTCGTAGGCGCGTGTGCCCTCGGGGAGCTCGCCGGGGGCGGGGGTGAGCGTCACCATACCGTCCTCGGCCTCGGTCGCCGTCTGGGGCTGGCGAAAGGCGCCCTGAATATCCTCGCCCCGGCTGGTGATCGCGGCGACGTTGCCGTCCGTCACCTGGGCCTTGAACACCGTGTAGGGGATGGTGACGAAATCGGGCTCGTTCGGAAAGATCCAGTTGATCAGGACATAGTTCAGCAGCAGCAGGCCGGCGAAGGTGAGCCAGAAGCTGCCGCGGCGGGCCGGCTGCCAGATTGCCGACGGGCCGGGCGGGCCCTGGTGGCCTGGGGGCTGCGGGGGTGTGGCGGAGCCTTGCGGAAGGGCCATGAGCGACCTCAGGGGTGTAGGGCTTCGGGTGGCGCGATGCGGCGGGGATGCATGGCTTATTATAGCGGAGGTTGTGCTCCCACGGTTGCAAAAGAGCGCTATCATGAGCAGCACACAGACGTTTCCAAGGAGATTGTATGCGCTTCCTATTCCGCCTCAGCCTGCTCTGCGCCCTCGCGCTGCTCGGCGCCGCGCGCCCGCTGCCCGCCGCCCCGTCGGCCGCACCGCTTGGGTCCGACGTCAGCACCCGCGCCGCAGCCCTGGCGCTCTTCAACGCCGAGTATCGTGGCCCCAGCGCGGCGGCGCCGATCGAGTGGACTGGCCAGCCCGCGCCCACCTGTGTGATTGGCACAACGAGCGCGGCCTTCCGCGCCGCCACCATCCAGCGCATCAACTACTTCCGCGCCGCGGCCGGCATTAGCCCGGTGAGCCTGAGCGAGGAGTACAGCCTGAAGGCCCAGGCGGCGGCCTTGATGGTGCAGGCGAACCTCGGCACACTCAGCCACAGCATGCCGCCAGGCTGGCCCTGCCATACCTCCGCAGGCCAAGAAGCCGGCCAGAAGAGCAACCTCGCCCAGGGCAGCAATGGCCCCGACGCTATCGATGGCTACATGTTCGACTACGGCGAGGGCAACAAGGACGCCGGGCATCGGCGCTGGCTGCTCTTCCCGCAGACCCAGCGCATGGGCACCGGGGACACCGCCACGATTTTCCGGGGTATTCCCTACAGTGAGACCAACGTGCTCTGGGTGATGGACGATCAGATCAATGCGCCCGACCCCGCTGTGCGCGATGGCTTTGTGGCCTGGCCGCCGCAGGGCTTTGCACCTTACCAGGTGGTCTTCCCGCGCTGGTCGTTCAGTGTGGCGAACGCCAACTTCGCGGCGGCCACCGTGAGCGTGACGAGCGGCGGCCAGCCTGTGCAGGTGGCGGTGGAGAGCCGTGACGCCGGCTACGGAAACCCTACTCTGGTCTGGCGCATGGCGGGCCTCGGCGCCTCGACGAGCTGGCCGAAGCCTAGTGCCGACACGCCCTACCAGGTGACGATCACCGGCGTGCAGGTTGGCGGGGAGAGCCGCAGCTACAGCTACAGCGTCACCGTGTTCGACCCCGACAAGAGCGTATTTACCCCCACCAGCTGGGCGTACCTGCCGCTGGTGCGGCGATAGCGGAGCGCAGCTGCTGACCTCAGGAAAATGCCTGTTTCTTTTTTAGTAGTTTGCGAGCCAAAACTCTTGCGGATTCGTCAGCGAGACTGTATGATGAACGTCATCCTTTAGCGCCCTTCACGGCCCGGCACGCCTCGGCTTTGCGGCCTTCTGCGCCTATACACGAGGAGATTGGCGATGAAGCGACTTGTGCCAAACCTGATGTTCGTCTGCGCCCTGGCCCTCAGCCTTGCTGTGCCCGCCTCGGCGCGCGCCGAGACAACCCTCCAGGCCATTCAGCCGCTCAGCTCTGTGCAGGTAAACTATATCTCCAACTTTAACAACCAGGCGGGCTTCGTTTGCCAGGAAACCTGGGCCTCGGCCTCGCGTATCCACGGCACCTGCCGCGAGCTTGTGACAGCCAGCTACCCCGAGATCAATATTGATCTTGTGACGGGCCGGGTGCGCGAGTTCATCTTCTACGACGATACGTACTACGAGCGGAGCGGCGACGAGACAACCTGGAGCGCCACAAGGATCGAGGGCTACGACTCGAGCTTCACCGTCAACGATCTGCTGTTTGGATCGTATCTTTACCCGAGCAACGTGGTGATCACGAACCTCGGCGAGGCGCAGGTTGGCGGTACGGTCGCAACCCAATATCAGTTCT
>Ga0136636_10001878_pt1 | contig 12422 bp, 6 predicted proteins | sample AntDrymUQ8522106_2_FD_104653 | JGI IMG/M metagenome (GOLD analysis project Ga0136636, IMG submission 104653) | Polar desert sand microbial communities from Dry Valleys, Antarctica - metaG UQ852 (21.06) | ecosystem: Environmental > Terrestrial > Soil > Desert | place: Antarctica: Dry Valley... | reverse complement strand
GGCCGTCGGCGTGCGCCTGCAGCTCGGCGCAGGGGGTGCACAAGTTGGGGTGCTGCCCTGCCGAGAGGCACGCGGCTAGTTCGTGCTCTGGCAAACCATCGCTGGTGACCGCCCCTTTGAAAAGTTTCAACGCCATAGGCTGGTCTTCGATGCGGTAAATGTTGCCTGACGCGCCCTCCCCTAACTTAGACCCTAAGCGCAGTTCTTGCCACTGCACCCCGGGCAAGGGCGCAACCGGCGACCGGTGCCAACCCAAAGGGTTGCCCGCCAGTGCCAGCCAACTCAAGCGCGGCAACCCCGTCAACCAGCCGGGCACTTCAGTCAACTGGTTGGCGGCAAAACGGATCAACTCCAACTGCTGCGCACCCGCCAAACTGAGGGGCAACTGACGCAATCGGTTGCCAGCTAACATCAGCTTTTGCAACGCAGGGCGCTCGCCCAATACTGAGGGTAAGTGCTCAATGGCGTTGTCTGTCAAGATCAACCAACGCAGTGACGGCGGCAAGGCATCACCTAGCACGGTGGTGATGCAATTGGCCTTGAACCCCACCACCTGCAGCTGTGGGCACGCGCCGAGCACAGGTGGCAAATGCGTGAAGGCGTTGTCCGAGCAAAATATGACCTTCAGACGGCGCAAGCGGGGCAAATCATCGGGCAAGTCGGCCAACTGGTTCCCCGATAGGTTCAACACCTCCAAGGAATCCGCTAGGTCAAACACCTCAGGTGGCAGGCTACGCAGGCCACAGCTCAAGTCCAGGCGTTGGATGCCAGCCAGCGCGCCACTGCGCAATTGTTCAAGAGAATGCATCGAGATAAGGTCCTTGGGTGCCACAGCGCCAAGCAGGCAAAACGCGCCATTATCCGGTGCCGCACCAAAATAGACGGCACTCACCACCGTGAACTGGTGTCCTCACGCCATATCTGTGTGGTGAAGCACATATATCGCACCCCCAGGCCAGATATATAAAAAAAATACTTACCCCAACTTACTGTGGGTCAGTTTGTGGATAACTCACAGAACAAGTCGTCAAAACCGCGCCGCACGTGGCCTGCAAGGCGATGCCTAAAATTTAAGCAACCCAAAACAACAACCTTAACCAACACGGTATCCGTCCGGGATTTATGGTAGCGCTTGACGCTCTGAACCCAAAAGGGTGTCCAACCAGCTTTGCACAGCTTCAAAAGCCCGCCGTTGTGGTTCGGGCGCAGATAACACAACATCATGCAGGCCATCGGGAATCGCAACCACGGTGACAGACGTCCCCAAACCCGGCGCCAAACGGGCCATGTCGGCAACGTTGAGTACCGTGTCCGTGCACATCGCCTCTTGGCTCCATTGCTTAGGCCACGTGCTGTGTTGTGCATGCAATACCAGAACTGGGCACCTGATGTCCAAACCGCGCGCCACCTCGGCGTGGGCGCGGTGAATCGCCCGAAACCACCCCGCAAACACAGGAAAGCCATCAATTGGTTTCCAAACAACATTGAAATGCCACTGACCCCGATGTTCGGCATGCAAACATTGCCCATACACGGGTGACAGCCCAGGCAACCGCAGGCGTGGAAACCAGCGCCCACACAGTGCCACCAGCGGTTCTAGCAAACTTTGCTGCCAACGCGGCAGGTTCATGTCCAAAAACGGGCTGTTCAAAAACACCGCGTTCACCACTTGGTATTGCGCCCCGCGATGGGCGTACAGCGCTGCCACCAACCCACCCGTGGAGTGACCATTGAGCAACAGCCACGTCACCTCTTCAGACGCCCGCAGCACCCGCACGGCGCAATCAAGGTCTTGCAAAAATTCATCCACATCGCGGGTGTAGTTGGGCAACTGATCGGGCGTCAAAGCCCGACCATGGCGACGCAAGTCCAGCGCATAAAAATGCAGGCCCGCATTGTTGTAGAAGTCCGCCAAATGGGTTTGGTAAAAATAATCCACATAACCGTGCACATACAACACCGCACGTCGGGTTTGCACCAAGGCGCGCCTGCGCACCAGAACACAGTCCAGCGGCCCGTCCGGCGACGGCAGGCCACCCAAGGTGCTCTGTTCAAAACCAGCCAGAACGTCAGGAGCCCAGGGCGTCTGTGTCATGATAAAAAATACCGTTGTTTTGTCAAAGGGCCGAATCCCTTCAACGTTGACAGATCATAAGTGGCTCACTCGGAGCGGGTCACCTTAGCTTGATTGAAACAATCTACCCGCCACCACCCGCGCTCTACAATTCGCGCCGGGCTAACCATATTGCGTTTTCAGATCGGTTCAACATAGGGCGCAGCGCCGCAGACAGTGCGTGGGCACGGCAAAGCCAAGCAACCACATGTCGGACTGATACGAAAATGAAATGGGTCTGGCCCACGGTGCGATTCTGCTGCCCATCCTCTGGAAAACCCAGCCCCTTGCCGTGCTCAAGTTTCTTGCCCTCCTACTCAAACGCCGCACTCCTTTAGACCTCGGCCTTGCGCAGCGTCGTACAACCACACCATCGATCGCCGAAGACGCGGGCGCTTCGGCTCATCTGTTCGTGATGCGCCATGTCGTGCTGAACCGAGACAAAAAGGTTGTGGGTTACGCCTTTTTTCAACCCGATGTGTCGCATCTGGCGCAGGTTGATGCCGAGTCGGATCGTTCGTTTCTTGCCTTTCTCGCGTCTGTGACGACAAACGCGGCGCTTGGTGGTCGCCGCGCCATGGTCACGGTGACGGCCAGGTTGTTGTTTAACGCCGCGCTGGAAAAACTAGCGGGCAACGGTGTGGCGGTGTTGGTGCACTTGGACGCCAGCATCGACAACTTCGCCCCGGTCATTGAACGCATGCAGGCCCTGCACAAGCGTGGGTTGCTGGTGGGTCTGGCGGACGGGAGATTGGCGCTATCGCACCCCGAGCTGGGTCACTGCGTGAGCCTGGCCGGCTTGCAGGTGGATCACATCCTCACACCCGACTTGCTTGACATGGTCCGGCTTTTCAGAAACCAACACCCCCAGATTCAACTGATTGCCTGCGGGGTCAACTCCTACGAAGCGTTTGAGGTCTGTCGCAAACTGCGCATGCACGGATTTACCGGCCCGTTTGTTACCCATCGGCGTGATTGGCAAAACAACCCAATCGATCCTGGCACGCTGCGTCTTTGCAAACTGGTCAACAGCCTGCGCGCCGATCTTGAGCTTGACGCCATCATCGATGAGATCAAACTCGATCCCTTGCTGTCTTTTCGGATCCTGTGTTATGCCAATTCAGCAGCATTGGGTGCAGAGCACCGGATTTTGACGCTCAAAGACGCCATCATGCTGATTGGCCGCGAGCCGCTGTTTCGATGGCTGGTATTGCTGCTCTGCGCGTCGGCACCCTCCCAACTCCACAGCAGCGCCCTGCTGGAAAACGCATTGGTCCGTGGCCGCATGATGGAGATACTGTCACAAGATGTCGCCACCTCTGCGCCGCAAGACTGTTTTTTGACGGGTGTGCTCTCGTTGCTAGACGTGATACTTGAAGTTCCCGCGTCCACGCTGTTGGGTGCGCTTGATCTGCCTAGCGAAGTAAAAGCCGCCTTGCAAGACCGCACGGGCCCGTATGCGGGGCTTTTGCGACTCGCAGAAGCGGTTGAGCAAACCCAAGCCGAGGACGTTCGCGATTTATGCACCGATCTGGGAATCGAGACCGGCCAACTCAGCCACGCCCACAATGCCGCCTTGATGTGGGCAAGAGGCGAGAACAACGACCGCTCTGACGGTGCCGTAGACACAACATTCCTGTGCACACCACCTGTGGCCGTTGAACGCCAGTCTGCGGCGCCAGCGCCAAACTCGCTACCTGTGCACCACGCTGTTGCTGTTGCGCCAGACAACCCAACGCCAAAGCCGGTTCAAACTCGCCCAGCCAGCGCGCCGCCAATCCTGGACGCCAGCGAGCCCGTTGATCCCGAGGCCCAAACACAGCTTGCAGCGCGTTACGCCGCTGGCGATGGTGTGCCCAAAGACATGGCCCAAGCACTGACTTGGTACACCAGGGCGGCCGAACAAGGTTCGGCCAAGGCCCAGTGGAACGTTGCGGTCATGCATGCGCGAGGGCTTGGCGGCACAGAGAAAGACGAGCAACGCGCTGCTCGGTGGCATCTCAAATCAGCCGCGCAAGGATTTGCGCCATCACAGGCCGCGCTTGGACTGATGTACGCCGGCGGACTTGGCGTGAAAAAAGATGCCAGCAAGGCGGTCGCCCTGTTGCAACTCGCCGCCATGCAAGGCGACATGGAAGCACAGTACAACCTGGCGACCATGCATGAACAAGGCTTGGACGGCGAGGTGAATTCGGCAGAAGCCGTGGCTTGGTTTACCCAAGCCGCCGACCAAGGCTTGCCCATGGCGCAAGACAAACTGGGCGTGATGTACGCGGTCGGGCAATCGGTGCAGCAAGACCTGATCGAAGCCTACAAATGGTTCTTCCTGGCCTGCAACGGAAATTTGGACTCGGCTAAAACCAACCTCGCGCATTGCCAGGATCTGCTTGACACCGAACAAGTGGCACAGGCGCAGTCCCGCGCCGAAGGCTGGATGCAAGACCACGCTGCAAACCACTGAGCCACCGCCGGGCTGCAACAGGCATTGGCCAGCGCCGCCAGATTTTTCTGGCTGCCTTGGCTGAATATTCAAGCGGCGCCAACACCCTGATATCTTCAGGAAGTCCACTCGACTGAACCTGTGTGCAGTGGCAGGCCTCTTAGCCTTTGGTGGGCTCTGGTTGGCACCGGTAACCGTGAAGCCTAAATGAACCGCGCTGAGCCACCTAAAACGAAGTGCGCCCCGGCGCAGCGCAAGGCCGCGGATCAAAGCGGGCAACGCCCAGCTGTGGTGCGGGCAGATGCGCGAGAACACCTCAAAGATACGTGCGATCCATGCGGCCCACAGGTAGTGCATGGCGGACGTGGTTTGGTTTTTTTGTCATTGCCTTGTCCCATAAAAGTAGGGCGCATGACGATGCCAAGGCCAATGCGAAGAGCGCACTGAGGCGCTGCGTCGTAGCAAGCGGGCACTCTGCGGTTGCTTGTGCTGGCTCAGACGAAGACGCTTAAGCATCTGTGTCTAAGCGCTGGAGCCGCAGCAAAGGGCTGGTGGAGACTGGGTTTGACCGCGAACGGGCTAACTCAGTCAAGGCTTGGTCTGTGCAATGCGGATAATTTCCTTCGCAATATCCTCTGGCGATAGCACAAAATCGATGCAGCCGCTGGCTATGGCGCTTTCGGGCATGTCGGGCTGCTTGGCGGTGTCTAGCTTTTGTGCGATGGTGATGCCGCCCACCTCTTTAATGCCGCATAACGCTGCTGCGCCGTCACCGTCATAGCCAGAGACGATCACGGCAACCAGTTTGCCGTCCCAGAATTCTGTCAGTGAGCGCAAAAAGACGGTGATGACATCCGGCCAGCCGCGTGGCTTGGAGATCGGCTTCAGGCGGAAGACATTGCCCTCCACATGCAAATCTCGGTTGGATGGGATGATGAACACATGGTTGGGTTTGATGCGTAAATTTTCAGTAATCAACGCCACCGGCATGGTGGAAAAACGCGGCAGCACTTCATGCAACTGGGTTGGCATGATGGTGATGTGGTTCACGATGACGATCGCCACGCCCATGTCGCTTGGAAGGTTGCTGAGCAGCCGGATGTACGCATCCAGCCCGCCAGCCGAGCCACCCACACAAACAATAGGAAAGTTCTTCAAGGTTTTGGCTCCGCAAACTTTAGCGCCTGATCCAGCGTTTGCATGAAGGCATCGATCTGGATTGGCTTCGTGACATAGCGAAAGAAGCCTGCTGCCAGACCCTTCTCGATATCGCCAGACATCGCATTGGCACTCAAGGCCAGCACGGGTATATGCCGGGTGGCTGGGTGTTGGTGCAAAAGTTTCAGCGCCTCTAGGCCACTCATGCCTGGCATGCTGATGTCCATCAGTATCACATCGGGTTGCTCGGCGCGCGCCAGCGTAATGCCACTGACGCCATCGGTGGCCGTCAGCAGACGAGTATCGGCGCGCGCTGCCATCAGGTCTTGAATCAATTCCTGATTGGCCAGGTTGTCTTCGATGTACAGCACGGTGCGCGTGGACGCGCCACCCTCTGTAGAGGGCGGCATGACTCCCCCATCCGCTCCCACCTCTGCTCGGGCGGGCGGTGCCTCGGCGGCGGACAGTTCAATCCAAAAAACACTGCCTGTGCCGATCGCGCTATCTGCGGCAATGGTGCCTCCCATCATTTCAACCAGCCGTTTGCTCACTACCAAGCCAATGCCCGTTCCCTTGACCGTACCGGCCTCTTGCCCTAACCGGTTGAAGGGTTGAAACAACTGGGTGAGCTGTGTAGCCGACAGTCCCTCGCCGGTATCGCGCACGCTGATGCGCACGCGCGCGTTGGCGCGGTCGCTGGTTGTTACATCGATTGAGCCACCCGCACGGTTGTACTTGATGGCGTTGGACAAAAGATTGACGAGGACTTGCTTCAGGTGCCGCTGATCGGCCTGCACCCATACGGTGTGTGAGAAAGCGGGGTAGCGCAGCGTGATGTCGCTGCTTTGTGCCTGGGGATCAATCATGGCCTGGCACTCCTGCAGCACCGCGGCTATGTTCACCGGGCCCATTGCAATGGGCAGGCTGCCTGACTCGATTGCCGACAGGTCCAGTATCTCGTTCACCAGCTCCAGTAAATACCACCCCGATTTGAGGATTTGCCCCACGCGGGTCTGCTGGCTGGCGGTGAGGGGCGGCTTCCCAGTTTCAAGCAACTGGGCAAAACCGAGGATGGAGTTGAGCGGCGTGCGCAACTCGTGGCTCATGCTCGACAGAAACTCCGATTTTGCTTGGTTGGCTTTATCGGCTGCTTGCCGGGCCTCATTCAGCGCTGCGTTTTGCGCCTGCGCCGCTGCCTCCATCTGCTTGCGAGACGACACATCCACCAACATGACCCTGTATTCGGGTGTGCCCTGGTCGTCCTGTGCCAGTGTGGCTATGGCATGTACCCAGATAAAAGTACCGTCTTTTTTGGTCAGGCGTACCTCGCTTGACTGGGTCTCGCCTGAATCGACGAGGTCTATATGGTGCTTGAAGTACAGGCCCCGGTCGGCTGCAACGATAAAACGGCTCAGTGGCTGCCCCATCAGTGTCTTGCGCACCACACCCAGCAGCGTCGCGGCCGTCAAGTTGGCTTGCAAGATCAGTCCCTTTGCGCTCAGGGTGCAATAGCCGATCGGTGCCATGTCATACAAGTCGAAGTAACGTGCCCGCGCGGCGTCCAGCTCCAGGTGGGCGCGGCGCAGCTCTTCGTTCTGTGTCTCCAGCTCAATCTGGTGCACCTGCAGCTCATACACCATGACCCGAATCTGCTCGGGAGACAGCTTATCCAGCTCGTTCAGCGGGTCGGGCAACCCGGAAATCCGGATTTTGCTTGCGGCTAAGTCGCGCACATAGCGGCGTCGCTCCGGAATGAGTTCAGTCATATATTGCTATACATTTAATAGCTTTTGGCGATTTATCCATGGTGGTCAGAGGCACTTTCTATGCCTAACTCCGCTCCCAGCTCTCTTTCTGTTGTGGCAACGGCATAGACCTGTCCGGTCGCGTTGATCAGGGCGGTGGCCGTGATCTGGACGTTTACCGTTGATCCGGCTTGGGTCAGCCGCTCGGTGGCGAAGGGTGCCAGTATGTCCCTCTTGCCAATCTGCAGTATCTGCGCCTGTGCGGTGTCAAGCCGGTCCGCTGGAATGCGCTCGCGCGCATTCATGGTCATCGCCTGTGCCTCGGTCCAGCCATACATGCGCACCGCACCCGGGTTCCAGGCCAATATGCGGCCATCCAGATCCTGCACAGTTATCGCATCGTACGCATCGCGCACCACTACTGCCAGACGCAAGAGTTCGTTGGTGCTAAAGAGCGCGTCGCGCGTTTTCACAATCTCACTAAAGTCGACAAAGGACAGGACCGCACCCTCTATCACGTTGTTTAAAGTGCGGTAAGGCAGGATGCGCATCATGTACCACTTGCCAGCCTTGGTCTGCACCTCTACCTCTTTTGGCACCAGGGTATCGAGCACAGCCTGCACATCTGCCACCAGATGGGTGTAGCCCACGAGGTTCGTGACGGTGTGGCCTACCGGTCGACCGGTGTCGCTGGGGATCAGGTTGATGATCTGGGTCGCCGACGGTGTAAAGCGCAGGATGCGCAGGTTGTGATCTACAAACACGGTGGCAATGCCGGTGCCCGACAGCAGGTTGTTCATGTCGTTATTGACCTGGGATACATCCAGCACCTTCATCTGCAGTTCGGCGTTCACCGTGGCCAACTCTTCGTTGACCGACTGCAGTTCTTCTTTGGAGGTCTCTAACTCTTCGTTGGTCGATTGGAGCTCTTCGTTGACGGACTGCATCTCTTCATTGGAAGACTTGAGTTCTTCGTTCGAGGTCTCTAATTCTTCATGGGCAGTACGCAGGTACTCGTCTTTGGCCCGCAGTTCCTCCATCAGTGCGGCAATACGTAAAGTAACATCCGGTTCGGTCTCTGGCGTACCCGCACCGGTTGCACTCAGGGGCAAAGCAGTACCGGGGTCTGGTACCGCAGCGGGAGATGGGACAGGTAGCACCTCATTCAACATCACCAGGTACAAGTACGACTCGGGCGTAGCCACCGGGCCCACCGCCACCGGACAGACGCTTAAATTTACCGTGCTGAAGTGGCCGTTGGTTCTAACCCGCACGCCCTTTGCATACATGGCCACTTGAGAGCCCACGGCTTTGTGCAGCGCGATGGCCAAGTCGTGGCGCAACCCTTCGCGCGCCATCTTCAGAATGTTATTGACACCCGGTTCGCCTGAGGCAAGCTCCAGGTACAGGCCGGTGCGTCCATACAGGTAAAGAATGTCTCCCTGGCGGTTAACCAGTGCACTGGGCGGTGCTGCCTCTTTCAGCAGCGCTTGTTCCGTCAGCTCTCGCAAAGACAGCTTGGCGGGCAAGAGCTTCTTGGTTTCGCCTCCAATGGGCGGCAGCTCGGCTACGCCTAAAAGGGGCAAAAAACGACTGGGGCCTGCACGCCGCATGCCATGGAAATCAGGTTTGCGCTGGTACAGCTTGGCTTTGCGGTCAATCGGGGTAAACAGATCGTTGAAATCTCCAACCCCTTCCGAGCTACCCAAGAAAAGTTTGCCTCCAGGGTTGAGCGCATAGTGAAACATCGGTATCAGCCGCTTTTGCAAGTCTGCGTCCAAGTAAATCAGCAGGTTGCGGCAGGTGAGCAGGTCGAGCCTGGAGAAAGGGGGGTCTTTGAGCACATCTTGCTCGGAGAACACCAGCATGTCCCGAATGCCCTTGTGGATGCGGTACGCGCTGCCATCGGACTCCAATGTAAAAAAACGCGCCAGCCTTTCAGGCGTGATATCGGTGGCAACACCGACCGGATACAGACCGGCACGGGCCGCTGCAATCGCACGGCTATCGATGTCGGTGGCAAACACCTGCACGGAGTAGCTTTGTTTCTGCGCCTCCATGTGCTCCTGCAACAAAATAGCGATGGAGTAGGCCTCTTCGCCAGTAGAGCACCCTGTTGTCCAGACACGCAAGACGCCACCGGCAGGCCTGTCGGCAAAGAGCTGCGGTATGACCTGCTCTTCGAGTACCTGGAAGGCTTCGGGATCGCGAAAGAAACTGGTCACACCAATCAGCAGGTCGCGAAACAGCGCGTCCACCTCAGGCAGTGTTTGCTGCAAATACTTGCCATAGCCATCCAGCGTGTCTATCTGGTGCACGGCCATGCGCCGCTCGATCCGCCGGTGAATGGTGCTGCGTTTGTATTGGGAAAAGTCGTGGCTGGTCTGAGCACGCAACAACACGAAGATTTTCTTCAGTGTGCTTTGGTTTTTGGGCTCGGCCACTACGGTGTGGTGCGGTACGTTAATGAACGCGTGGGTGACGTAGGCGATGAGCTGCGCCGCCATCTCGGCGGGTGGCAATGTGAAATCTACTACCCCGATGGCAATAGCACTGCGCGGCATGCCGTCAAACTCGGCGGACTCGGGGGTCTGAGCTATCACGATGCCGCCTGCGTCTTTGATCTCTCGCACGCCCAACGTGCCATCGCTGCCGGTGCCAGACAACACAATGCCAATGGCCCGTGCACCCTGGTCCTGGGCCAGTGAGCGAAACAAAAAATCGATCGGCAGACGCTGACCGCGCGGTGCAGATGGCTCCAGCAAGTGCAAGCTGCCGTTCAGAAAAGCCATGTCGCAGTTGGGCGGAATGATGTAGACACAGTTAGCCTGAACCGACATGCAGTCTTCCACTTCGAACACCTGCATGCGCGTGTAGCGCTGGAGTAGCTCGGTAAGCATGCTTTTGTGGTCGGGTGCTAGGTGCTGCACCAGCACAAACGCCATGCCAGGGTCGGCATCAGCCGGTAACCCTCTGAAGAAGGCCTCAAACGCCGCCAGCCCCCCGGCTGATGCGCCTATCCCCACAATCGGGAAATCTAATGGGGTCGCCTGCACGCGCGTGGCAGACGCTGTGCTAGTGGCGGCTCTACTTATTTTTTGGGGGGACTTTTTGGGGGTTTCCATGCTCGCCTGCGTTTGCAGCACAAAGCCGCTCGGCAATGTGTTGTGCTGATAAAGTGCGAGTGTAGTCCTCTGAAAAATTCGACGAAAAGGACCGATTCACGCTCTCGCGATTTAGCTCAAAAGTTGAACATCGCTGTAGAAGCATGTGGATGGGTACGGCCCCAGCCAAACGTTCTGCGATGCGTTGGGCAGATAGTCTTAACACTGACTGGGGCGGAAGTGGAATCGCCGATGCGTTGGTATCAACGATTGCATTGGCGCATCAAGGTAAGTGTGACATTTTGCTGGTAACAGACGGTGGCAGCGAGAGCATGAATGAGGACGTGGATAGGACCATTGACATCGTCAAACGTTCCAATCACCGGGTTTTTGTTGTGGTTATCGGAGCTGGGCCATCGATGCGCCAACTGCAACGCCTTGCTTTGGCCTCGGGCGGTATGTGTAGTTGTGTTGCTCGCGGCAAAGCGGCAGAGCCAGCTGTGCTGAGCATGTTCAATCGTTTGCGCGGCGTATGCATTGATGCGGTACGTGTGGAGTGGCCAGCCGAATGGGTGTCTCAATGGGAGCAAGTCGTTCCCAATGTTGTTGTCGATGAAGATGTCATCACTGTTCACGCATTTTTTGAAAATGCAGTGCCCATACCCGCTGGAGGGCTGGTCAAACTGTGGGGCCGTATGCCGGATTCAAAAGATGAGCAGCTGCTTGCGAAAGTTGCCGTCATTGCGCCCTACAGTACAACCAACATTTTGGCGCGGATGGTGGGATATGCGCAGTACACGCAGCTCATGTCCGTTACGCCGGCGTCAGTCGAATTTACCTCCAGCGCGGGCGATATCGCGACGGCCTATCAATTGGCGACTGAGAAGTCTACTTTCGTCCTTAGGCTTGAGAAGATTGAGGGTGATAAGACTGTCTATAAGCTCGTGCCTCATGCATGGAAGCCAAAAGCAGACATTGCAGACCATCAGGGACCTCGCAGCGTGCAATATGCGACAGCTCCTCACGCACTGAGTGTGGCGTTGATGGGGGGTTATCGCTGCGACGAATTAACAGCACTGGGCAACAATGAAGGATTTGAACCACCGCACAAAGTTGTCGATATCAACAATCCTAACTTTTGGGCAAGACGCATGCCGTGGGGACTGTCGTCCAATCAAGCCAAAGAGTGGGAGCGAAGTCACCCAGCTCATTTACGGCTGGTAAGCGACATCGGTCTCACACCTGCCGGAATGGTCGCGTGGCTCAAAAACGGCCCCAGCAGTTCATGGCCTTTGAAATATTTGGATCTATACCAAGCGGGGCTAAGCGTCGCGGTTTGTGATTGGCTGGAGTTCGTGATTGGTGCGAATCGCAATGAGCACCAGGTAATGCAGGCCTTCATGCAGGTGATGGTTGAATTTGATTTCAGGCGAGCCATTGACTTCTACAGGTCAATTGCGCCCGATGCTTCTGCTTTTGAATCTGCGCCTGTACCTCTAATGGGGAAAGTAGATCAATCTGTGTCTGCTGAAATTCGAACGGCTCTATACGGATTGCAAGCTCATCAGTGGCCAGAGCACTTGCTTCATTTTGGAGAGGCTTCTGGTGTTGTCTAAATCCATCAGACGCACAAGAAGACTTGTCGCAGTGAACTTGCATTTGTTTGCAATCGACGGCTGCGCATCAGCGGTACGAGCCACGTGAAAACAGAACTTGAAGACCTTCAATACCAACGCTTCCGACCCTGCCCTCTTTGCAGCGAGAGGGTTATCAAAATATCAGGGCAATTGCATTTGAAAAGTATTGATTGACGAGGTGAAGAAATGATGTCCACTTATGCATTTTTAGCTGCGAGTGAACAT
>Ga0136636_10001877_pt1 | contig 12423 bp, 11 predicted proteins | sample AntDrymUQ8522106_2_FD_104653 | JGI IMG/M metagenome (GOLD analysis project Ga0136636, IMG submission 104653) | Polar desert sand microbial communities from Dry Valleys, Antarctica - metaG UQ852 (21.06) | ecosystem: Environmental > Terrestrial > Soil > Desert | place: Antarctica: Dry Valley... | reverse complement strand
CCGGTAACGGTATCAATAATAACTCCTTACCATCGGTAGCGCACAAGCCACCCTTTTCGGCAATTACCTGATTAGCGGCAAGTACCATTACAGCATCATTGCATCCAACCACAACTATATTATGGCTGTCGTGGGCTACACTTGAGGCAAGTGCGCCTTTTTTCAAGCCGAAATTGCGGATAAGTGCCAATGCAACAGGTGCCATTGTGTACCGGTTGATCACGGCGATTTTCAGTAAATCACTTTCAGTATCTGCAAGAATAAAACCATTTGCCCTTGCAGGAGCAAGCTTAAGGTGACCGGTTACCAACTGCCCATCCTGCGCTTTTATTACCGAAACGGTTTCCGTTCCCGGATCAGTCATTTGAAAATCTGTTTCTGAAACTGGGCCAATATTAAACTGATTGATGGGGGGCAAAGCTGTTGCCGGATTGGGGTGTATCAGCGGTTTTCCGGCTTCTGCTACTTTTTCGCCATCCAAATAGGTGGCCAAAACGTTGAAATTTTTGAGGTCTTCCACGAGGATAAAGTCTGCCGGATCACCGGGTTGGAGCAATCCCACCTCCAAACCATAATGACGAACCGGGTTGATGCAGGCGGCCTGCAATACTTTATACAAATCGATTCCTGATGCTACTGCCCTGGCACAAAGTTTGTTGATATGTCCAAGGAGCAGGCTGTCGGGACGTTTATCATCACTGCAAAACATCATTTGCGGATACCAATCCTGCATCAATGGAATCAATGCTTCAAAATTTTTGGCAGCACTGCCCTCACGGATCAGCACTTTCATGCCGCGTTGTAATTTATCAAGTGCTTCCTCTTGGGTAAAACATTCGTGATCGGTGGAAATACCTGAATCAATATAGGTTTGTAAGGCATCGCCCCGCAATCCGGGAGCATGCCCATCTACCGGTTTGTTTCTTTGCAGGGCAGCGGCAATTTTTTCCAATACGTCGGGATCTTTGTACAATACACCGGGAAAATTCATCATTTCGCTCAGGTATTTTACTTCGGGCATATCGAGCAAACCGGCAACCGCTGCTACATCAAGGGTAGCGCCGGCTGTTTCAAAAGTGGTAGCAGGCACACAACTCGGGGCACCAAAATAAAACTTAAAGGGTACCCGTCGTCCCTCCTGCATCATAAAGCTGACCCCGTCAATGCCGCAAACATTGGCAATCTCATGCGGATCGCTTACGGTAGCTACGGTACCATGAATCACTGCAAGCCGGGCAAATTCGGAGGGAATCAAAAGGCTGCTTTCAATGTGTACATGTGCATCCACAAACCCGGGCATCAGGTAAGGCCAGGCTTCCTGCTCAGGTGCGGGTTCTATTTCAAGGATTGACTTAATGCGCCCATCATCTATACGAACCGAAACCGGAACGATCGTGTTTTCTTCAATTTTTACCTGTCTTGCCGAAATAGAAAAATATGCAGAATTAGCCATTGCCGGAAAGTAAAGATTATCTATAACAAAAGGGGAGAAATAAAAAAAACGTTGAAGAATAGCAAGAGAAAAACACCCAAAAAAAGTATAAACGAAAAAATCCGGGATCCATTAAATGGAACCGGATTTATTATAAGTTATAATGATTGGTATCGGTTAGATGCGGAAGTGGCTGAAAGCTTTGTTTGCATCTGCCATACGGTGTACGTCTTCTTTCTTTTTGAAAGCAGCGCCTTCTCCTTTGCTTGCAGCAACGATTTCGTTGGCAAGTTTATCGGCCATACTACGACCATTGCGATCGCGGCTAAAACGAATCAACCATTTCATGCTGAGGCTGATCTTACGGTCAGGTCGAACCTCGCTTGGAATCTGAAAAGTAGCACCACCAATCCGGCGGCTTCTTACTTCTACAGCAGGCGTTACATTTGATAGAGCTTTTTTCCAAACCTCATACCCGTCTTCACTGGTAATTTTGGCTACTTTCTCAAGAGCATCATAAAATATGGTTAGGGCAATACTTTTTTTGCCTTCCCACATAATATTGTTAACAAAGCGTGTCACCTGCACATCGTTGAATCGGGGATCCGGTGCGAGGGGTAATTTTTTTGCTTGCGCTTTCCTCATGGTTTATTCTTTAACTTAATGCGATTTATTTATTAGGATAGGTATAATTACTTTTTAGCTTTTAACCGTTTGGTACCATATTTACTACGGCTTTGCTTACGATCTTTAACACCGGCAGTATCAAGACTACCGCGTACAATGTGATAACGAACACCCGGTAAATCTTTTACACGACCTCCGCGAATCAACACGATACTGTGTTCCTGAAGGTTGTGGCCTTCACCCGGTATATAGGCAATCACCTCAATCTTATTGGTCAAACGAACTTTTGCCACTTTGCGGAGTGCAGAGTTTGGCTTCTTAGGGGTGGTGGTATAAACGCGGGTACAAACACCACGCCGTTGAGGACATGCATCGAGTGCACGGCTCTTGCTCTTGGCCTTTATTACTTCTCTGCCCTTTCTAACTAATTGCTGTATCGTCGGCATTCTTTCTTTTTAAAATTGGACGGCAAAGGTAGGTGTGACGAGCCAATTATCAAAAACTATATTCAAAATAATTAAATTTTATCCCCACAAGGAGTTAAGAAAGAGGAAAACTACCATCAAAAAAATCATAATCAGGTTACTTAACAGGTTAACCAGGTCATTGTCTACTATTTTTTTACCCTTAACCAACAAACCTTTTTCTCCGGGTTTTAAAAATTCAACAGGTTGACCTGCGTCATTTTTGTACTGAGCCTGTAGCATACTTCCGAGCAAACTATCGAGCAGCATTCCCAAAAATCCCGCGGTGGCCACCCAAATCGGTTTGGGAATTCCTATAGTCCAGGCGGCAAAGCCTATAAACAAAGCTCCCGCAGCACCGGCAAGGGTTCCCTGTAATGATACGCCACCTGAAAGGCCACGCTGCATGGGCATAAAGCCAATAAGATTATAAACCCGCCCGCCGAAACGATTGCCCAGCTCGCTGCTCCAGGTATCTGCCGTACTCACCGCTATAGAAGTGGCAAACAGTAAGGATAGCATTTCTAAATTACTCACAGCAAACCCCACCATACAAAATCCGGCTATTGCCCCATTACTGAGTACCTGACGGTAATTGCGCGGTTTACCATGCCCCTCATCAGGTACCCAGCTTTTTTTACCATCACCCAATTTGCTTAAAAGACTTCCTGAAACAAAAAACAATCCTATTAAACCGAGCCCTGAAAAACCGCCGCCCAGCCAGATAAAAAAGCCAAGCAAAGCAGCGGTTACGGCGCCACCCGCATCGAGCCATTTGCGGTACCAGGCAAAATAAGAAAGCACCGCTAAACCCATGATGGTTAGCAAAGCTACCTGCAGGCCATCCCGACCCACCATGGGCAGCACCAACAATAATACCCCCGCAGCAATGGGAACGGTTACATTGTCCCATCCACCACTTGTAACGCCTTCTAATGCAGCCGTTACCAAAGCAATCAATACACATACCAGCAACCAATCCTGGGGATTATCGGGAATATAAAAAAAGACAGGGTCTATTTTTTCAAGCAAATCGGGAGCAACTTGTAACAGGCAAAAAGTAGTTATGGCAAATACGGTGTTACCCAGCAGCGATTTAGGATCGCCAGTCAGGTTGTATTTTTTGGGATTAAAAAGGCTGCCTGCCATGGCGGCAAAAGCATCGGCAAAAGCAAGTATCAACATGGGATAAACCACAAGGTACCACTGCCCATATCTGGCAACTAGTAAAAGAAAAACATAAGAAAAAGGAAATAGCGCAATTCCCCAGCTTTTGCGATGGTGCACATCAACCGCAAGCCACTGTTTATGAACAGCTAAAAGCAATAACAGCCCGAATCCAAGACTGAGCCAGCCGGTTATAAGCGCATTATCGAAAAAATAACCGCTGATGGCAAGCCCGCCTACCCCAACAATATGCAGGGCTTTGCGAGCCAAAAGTGCTGCCTGCTCCCCTTTCTTCACCATACGCTCCGAAATCCACAGAACACCAGCTATTAATGCCAATAAAAACAGAATGCCTACAATATTCATTCCCAAAAATATCTTCAACATTACAACAAGTAATGCATAACCCGCTTACCTTACCCACTTTATATAATACCATGCGTTTACCCGAGCTTGAAGATTTTCCCTGGTTTCCCCAATGGATGCGCACCCATCAAATGGAATTTCTGCGTTTTATGGCCGACCGGTTTAGCTTGTACAGCCCTGTTTTACCCGGTCTGAAGAGGCTACTTTCCATAAATCAACATGCTCCCTGGTACGATGCCTGTTCGGGGCAAGGCGGACCGGTATCCTGGCTTCACCAACATCTGGATTATAAAGGAAAAGTATATTTAACCGATCTGTACCCGCAACAAGTTAATGGGTTGCCGGAAAATCTCATTTTTCAGCAGGAGCCTGTCCGGTTGCCGCAGAACCTACCGGGCAAAAGTGGGTTGATCAGTTTTTTCAACAGTTTCCACCATTTTTCAAACGCGGAACAAAAGATTATGTTGCAAAAAGCCGCCGCTGTTAAAAGACCAGTACTAATCGCCGAAATTGTGCAACCCACGGCACTGTCCGCACTTTCGGTTTTGATATCCACCACCATTGGACAATTGCTTTTTGCCCCGTTTATCCGTCCTTTCCGTTGGGAACGCCTGCTGTTTACTTATTTGTTACCAGTACACCTTTTAACCACTCTTTACGATGGTCTTATTTCAGTAGCCCGAAGCGGGGATCAAAAGTATTTTATGGCTCTTGCAAGTGATTTGAGCATACCGGGGTATAGTTTTCATTTTGAAAAAAAATCGGGAAGCTTTGCGATGGTATATATTTTTACCGGCGAACCGGTAGGTAAACCTTCTTAAAATAGGTGGATTAATAAGCGGTAAAATAAATATCACATCAATCAACTGAATATCACGCAATGCATTTTTTAAAAATACTTTGGGATTTCTCCCGTCCGCATACCCTGATTGGTTCTTTTTTAAGCATAACCGCCTTATATCTGATCAGTCTGGCAGTTGCTTTTCCCGGGGAGCCACTGTCGCTTGCCGGTTTTTACAGTGGTCATTATTTGAAAAGCCTGTTGGCAGCGCTGGGTTGTAATATTTATATTACCGGGCTCAATCAGGTACAGGATATTGCTATAGACCGCATCAACAAACCCTACCTGCCCCTGGCAGATGGCCGATTGAGTAAAGCTGGAGGCATCCGCATTATTTCGGTAGCAGGCTTACTAGCTCTGGCCATAGCAGCCTGGGAAAACGTACCGCTTTTTTTACTCATCCTGATCATTATGCTGATTGGAACCGCTTATTCACTGCCACCGGTGCAATTGAAAAAACACCATGTGCTGGCAGCTATCAGCATCCTGCTGGTGCGGGGCGTATTGGTAAATATTGGAATGCCTTTACAGTTTTTGTATGTATTTAATGGTGCCATAACTATACCGCCCGATGTATGGCCTCTTACTTTTTTTGTAGTAGGTTTCAGCCTTGGTATTGCCTGGTTTAAAGATATACCAGACACACAAGGCGATGCTGCCTATGAAATAAAAACCCTTGCATTGACCATTTCTCCCAAAGTTGCATTTCGCTGGGGGATTTTTGTGGTGGCCTTGTCTTATGTTGGATTGCTATTGATTTCAGCCATTTTACAGTTGAAAGTAAACCTTTGGTTTTTTTATGGCAGCCATACCGTGTTGCTGTGCTTATTTTTATATGGCAGCACCCGGGTACAATTGGATAATCCAGCCAATGTAAAAACCTTCTACCTGCTATTCTGGGGATTCTTTTTTGTAGAATACATTATTTACCCCCTGAGTTATTTTATTGTCTGAGGCAGTAATTGTTTCCATGCCTTGGGGATGGCGTTAATGAGATCAGTAATTTGCATACCGGGTTGAGAAAATTGTTGTGCCGCCAAATCGCCGGCAAGGCCATGGAGATACACTCCGGTAATCAATGCCTCTATGGGGTTTATGTTTTGCGCCAGCAGGCCGGACAATAAACCAGCGAGGGCATCGCCGCTACCACCTTTTGCCATACCGGGATTGCCACTTCCATTGAAATAAACCAGTCCACCCGGTGTGATGATTTGGGTAAATGCCCCTTTCAGGATTATAAAAACCTGATAGGTGGAGGCCATTTCCCGAGCCTTTTCCAGCCGGTGGAAGGAATTGGCTGCTACGCCTGTAAGCCGTTGAAACTCACCAATATGGGGGGTGAGTACCGTAATGCTTCCCATGGGGCGCGCCAGCAACTGATCTTTATGGTCGGCGAGTATGTGCAAAGCAGTGGCATCAAGCAACAAAGGGACGCTCACATTACTGATAAGCCATTTGAGCAAATGTCCATGGTATTCATCTTTTACCCAACCCATACCTGCGGCCACGGACGTTTTCTTTTCATAAAAGGCATGTTGCATCCATTGATTTTGAGCAGCGCACATAGCCTCGGGATAATGAATATTGGCAGCTACATTGGCCGTTTCGGATATTCCAAGTGTAAGCAACCCTACCCCGCTACGCAAACAGGCACCTGCGCTCAAAAGCGCAGCGCCCGCCATATTATAGCTGCCTCCTAAAATGCATGTATGACCAAAATTGCCTTTAAAAGCATGTACTGGTCTTTGGGAAGGTATTACTGTTTTTGCAAAATCTTCATTTACATAAGTATAAATGGAAGTTTCAAACGAAGTATAGGCTTTGTGTAAGCCGATATTGAGCAGCGTCCATGCGCCGGTAAACTTTGCGTTTTCTGAGGCAAAAAAAGCAAGCTTAGGACATTGAAAACTTAAGGTATGATCTGCCTGAACCACCTGTTCATTTTTTGGAATATTATCCGATGGTAACCCTGAAGGTATATCAATACTGATGGTAGTATTGGGAAGGTTGTTGATGCAGCCAATAAGTTGTGCCGGCAAACCGGTAACAGGCCTCATCAAGCCGGTACCATAGAGTGCATCAATTAATACGATATCCGGGGCAATTTCGCCAAAATCATTTTCGCTTTCCAGCACTGTAATCGGGATATTATTTGCCTGTAACCGCATGGCCTGCTCCTGATGGTCTTTGCTGTAGCGGTCTGACGGCAAAATAAAAACCTTTACAGAGCAATCCTGTTCTTGCAATTGCCGGGCTATAGAAAGCCCATCGCCCCCATTATTGCCAGGCCCGCAAAAAATATAAAACTGCTTTTGTCGGGGGTAATTTTCGTTTATCCATTTAACCACTGCCGCAGAGGCACGCTCCATCAAACCAAAAGAAGTTACAGGCTCCTTATTGATGGTAAACGCATCCCATCCCCTGATTTGTGCTCCATTATAGATATACATATTGTGGCAAAAGATCGTAGCAGGCAGCCTGCCGGTTACTTAGGTAAAGGTACCTTTTTTCCTGAACCTGCTGGTACCGAGGCTGGAGGAAGCAAAATGGGTTCTATTAAATCCCCGCTTTCTTCTGTTTTTTCTGATGAGGTTCTTTTTAAAAAGGCATCGTGGTCTTCCTGCATATATGCAGAAGCGGGGTAATAAGGACGGAAAAGATTGGCTACTCTTGCTGCTGAATATATACGGCTATTGTACCGGTTTCCGGTAACGATAATGACTGCTGTATCCAAAATCAACCTTTGAAAAACAGAATTATTGCCATGCCACCATCCATTATGGTAAGGGATTTTCAGGTTATTGTTGAACATTTTTAAGCGCCAACCCAAACCATAATATTCCCAGGACTCATTGCCCCCATCGCGATAATTAGGTTCCCATGCTTTTTGGTAAAAAAGCGGATCGAGCAAAAGATTTTTGCGGATAGCGTCATCGTACTTCATCAGATCGCGGCAAGTGGTAAAAACATTTTTATCGCCATACAAGCCATCGAGGTAATCAAAATTATAAATGCGTCCCGATTGGTTCCAGCTTGGCATATAATTACCAACATTTTCTGTACTGAGTACATAGCTGTCCTGCATACCGGCCACATCAAAAATATATTCTTTTACATAAGCCGGAAAAGACAGCCCACTTGCATTTTCCACGATTAATGCCAGAATTACATAATTGGTATTGCAGTATTTAAACCTTGCTCCGGTTGTAAATTCCAGTTTTGGTTTGTATTGGTTAATCACATCTAGCACATCGCGGTTGGAAACATCTATTTTGCGATCCCACTTATATTGTGGTAAAAAATTAGCATAATTGGGAATACCCGAACTATGGGTCAGCAGGTTGCGGATGGTAATATTTTTATAGGGAAAATCAGGGAAATAGGTAGTTACAGAATCTTCTATATTTAGCCGACCCTGCGCTTCGAGTTGCAAAATAGCAGTACTGGTAAAAGTTTTGGACGTAGAAGCCACATGAAAAGGGGTGCGATCCGAAATGCGTTCCTCTCCGCCGCCATAAACATCACCCTGATAGTGTTCATAAATAATGGTTCCATTTTTTGCTACCAATATACCTCCTGAAAAAGCACGTTAGTTTAAAAGGGTATCAAAATAATAGGACAGATATGCATTGTATTTCTCTAACTCCGTAGTATCCATTACCCTGAGGCCATCGGTCACTTCAGTTTTCGGTTCCGTTGCCTTAGAGGAACAGGCACAAAAAGCCAAAAAGAATATTCCTGTAAATATCGTCCAAGCTTTCAATTCCATATTTACTATTGTTCCTCTCATACTGCAAAATAAACACTTTAAAAAAGACATCCTACCAATGTGGATTAAAAAATCAAGAGTTTTCTGTTAACGTTTTTTATTATAAACAGGTGTAATCATATATTTATTTAACGATACTCAACAATAAAAGGTATGCTTTTTATGAAACTACAGAGGTTAATAAAAAAAAATTAACTTTACACAATAGAGTAACTTTTCAACAAGTACCGTAGAGGTGTTAAACATGAAAGTATTTTTTTTGTTTCTTCCAGCATTTTTTTTTGTGCCAATAAATAGGGCAGAGGCTCAACATGCTTCTGCTTTTGCTTGCTACTACACCCAAAACCTGAGCGGGGATAAGCTTTGCGATGAGATAAAAGGGCTTGGATTCAGCGATGATGTAGATGCCCGGGAGCTTTTGCGAAAAGTACTTAGCCCTGTGGGATTGCGTCCAAATTTTGTATTACAACCCTGCGACAACATCAAAAACTGTGTAGCCACCATTGGTGAAAACGGATGGCGATACATTTTATACGATAAAGAATTTTTACACAACCTGGTAGCCAACCAAACGGAAAACTGGGCTTCGCTTAGCATTTTTGCCCACGAAGTTTTGCATCATCTTGATCAGCATACCCATGTAAAAGATGCCAATCTGGCAAGACGCCGCCAAATGGAACTCGATGCCGATGAATGGAGTGGCCGCATCCTGGCCATGTTGGGAGCCACGCTCGAACAGGCACAATCTGCCGTAAACGCGCTGCCCGATAGCAAAGAAGACGAAAACTTTTCTACCCACCCAAGCAAGCAAAAAAGAATGAATGCCATAGCCAAAGGATACTCTGCCGGATTGCAACCGGTGCGCCGCCCGGTGGAAGAAATAAAACTTGAAAACCTAAGCATGCAAAAACATGCCTTTATCAATATTTCACATCCCGATCAACTGGCTACCTATAAGATAGATAGCATGGAACCACGGAAAATACTCAATATAAAAAACGACTGGTTTGCTTTTTTCACAAAAAAAGACAAGGTACATTCTACCCGGACTTTGGTAAGCGGCACATTGGATTCTCTTCGTAAAAAGACTATTGAATCAGCCGGTTACATTATTTCATTGGATTTTTGCAAAGACCGGTTTATTTGCCTGGTAGCCGACACACCGGTTACAGGCGGACAACAAATGGAGAAGTACACAGACCTCGACCTGAATGCATTCAACCTGAAAAAAGCAAGAGGAACCGTATTGATGGATCTTGGTTGGGATGGCAAAAACTGGATTACCATAGAACAGGCAGCCTCCAGCGCAAGGGTTCGCGATCAATTGATTATGGTGACAGATGCGTATCCTAAAAAGGACATATCTGAACTGTGGAACGCACTTTTTGTGATAACCACCTGCAAATTTTTAAAAGATAAATGGGTAACTATTTTGCACAAATATGAAGACGATGTGCAGGTTCTTACCCAAAGTCAGGGATATAAAACTACATTTCCGCTAGAAGAATTTATTCAGTTTGAATCAATGGGGTATTCGCTTTGGTCGGCAGATTTTGACGGTATGTACTGGGCATATATTATGAATCGCCCTAAAAACTTTACCTATGGACAGATAAAAAAGTAAGCTTTTAAAAGTTTCAGTATTCCTTTCATTAGAGATGTTTAAAACATGTCGCAAAAGGTTTCTTAAAGGTTTCTTTTCGGAGCATTCAAATGCTATTGTATTTTTGCATGTATGAGCGACAATGCAACAAGCTATCCCAAAGCCAATATACAGGTACTCCTGCTGGAAAACATCAGCGATACAGCTATTGATATCATTACGAAACATGGCTATACCCAAATAAAGAAAATATCTGGTGCGCTGAGTGAGGAAGATCTTATAAGGGAATTGCAACAGGTACACATAGTGGGGATCCGCAGTAAAACCAAAATTACCCGCAGGGTTTTGGAAAATGCCCCCAAACTACAGGCCATCGGTACTTTTTGTATTGGCACCAATCAGGTAGATCTGGAGGCTGCTGCGCAAAAGGGTGTAGCGGTATTTAATGCCCCTTACAGCAATACGCGGAGTGTGGCCGAGCTGGTAATTGGTGCCAGCATAATGCTGATTAGAAAAATAATAGATAAACACAGCGCAGCGCATGCCGGCAAATGGTTGAAAGATGCTAGCGGTAGTTTTGAAATACGTGGCAAAACGCTGGGCATTATTGGATATGGCAATATTGGCAGTCAGGTAAGCGTGCTTGCCGAAGCTATGGGGCTGAAAGTTATTTTTTACGATACCCTTACCAAATTGCCACTGGGCAATGCCGTAGCCTGTCGCAGTTTAAAAGAGCTTTTGGGCAAAGCAGATATTGTATCGCTGCACGTACCCGAAACCGCAAGCACCCAAAACCTCATCAATAAGGCAGCTATCAAACAATTAAAAAAAGGAAGCATCCTTATAAACTATGCCCGGGGAGAAGTGGTGGACCTCGACGCATTGGCCGAAGCCCTAAAAAGCGGAGACATCAGTGGCGCAGCAATAGATGTTTTTCCGGTAGAGCCCGAAAAAAACGGAGATCCTTTCAGCAGCCCACTGCAGGGTTTACCCAATGTATTGCTGACCCCGCATATAGGCGGCAGTACGCTGGAAGCACAGGAAAATATTGGGATAGATGTAAGCACCAAACTAATGGGCTACCTCGAAAAAGGCATCACCTACGGATCGCATACCGTTCCGGCGCTCAACCTGCCGATGCTTGAGGGTGCACACCGCATTTTACATATTCACCGCAATGTACCCGGGGTACTGAGCGAAATCAACACCGCTATGGCACATGCTAATGTGAATATATTGGGTCAATACCTTGCCACCAATGAGCATATTGGATATGTGGTATTGGATATAGACAAAAAAATAAGTACCAAAGCGCTGAAAGTATTGAAAGAGGTGAAGGAAACGCTGCGGGTGCGGTTACTGTATTAAAAAGTTGGCCGTAATTTTAAACGACCCTATTAAATATCATAACATGAGATTAAAACTCAAATCTTTTTTTTCTCTTATCTACATTCTCATAATTCTTACTTCCTGCGACAAAGAGACAAAATCAACTCAACTTAATCCATTTTACAAATTAAAAGTGAATGGAACGTTGAAAAGGATTGACGCTTGTGGAACATCTGACTATGTTGCTCAGTATCTGAAAGACACAGCTATTTTTGCAGCTTTCGGCTGTGGTGGGCAAAGAGCAGGATTTTATATCAAATGGAAAGCAGGAGATGGCACTTATTTATTAGACAATAAGAACAGAGCATGGTTTGATGAAGGAGGTGCCTCTTATCAAACAGATAGTACTAATACAGGTACTTTGACAATAACAAGTAAGATTTTGGAATTATCAAATGGCGGACGTATTCCAATAGTGGAGGGTGCATTTTCATTTGAAGCAATTGATACAAACACTAAACAAAAAATATAAGTGTCTTCTGGACAATATTTATTGAAAAAATCCCCTTATTAGAAAAAAAAATACAGCCAATATCTAAGACTTAGTAACCCTCAAGCCCCCTAAATAGCTGGAACGTTACTCAAATTGTAAACGAGGATGTAAATTTGAATAATCATGGGTAAACAAGTCAGGAAAAGTGGGCAAGAGAAACAGCGGATCCTAGAAGAGTCTAAAACTTTGGGTTTAGTTGAAACAGCAAGAAAATATGAGTTAAGCTATCAGACCTTAAAAAACTGGCAAGATATTTGTTCTGTTTTTGGTCT
>Ga0136636_10001876_pt1 | contig 12424 bp, 8 predicted proteins | sample AntDrymUQ8522106_2_FD_104653 | JGI IMG/M metagenome (GOLD analysis project Ga0136636, IMG submission 104653) | Polar desert sand microbial communities from Dry Valleys, Antarctica - metaG UQ852 (21.06) | ecosystem: Environmental > Terrestrial > Soil > Desert | place: Antarctica: Dry Valley... | reverse complement strand
ATGCCAAGTCTAAGGAACGAATTCTTAAATTAACTCCGGAACAACGTCAGGAAATTAATCAATCCCAAATAGATATCCACAATGGCTATTTTATAGAGCAAGCTGATCTTGACAAAGAAGTTTCAAAATGGGCAAACGCAAAATAGTCTGGTCACATAAGGCTGAAATCAAGCTTTTTCAAATTCTGGAATTTTATGCGGGACGAAATCAAAGCAAAGCCTATTCCATCGCGTTAAACAGTATAATAAAGAAGCAATTATTTCAGATTCAAAAGCATCCGGAAATTGGTGTAAAATCCGAAATTGAAACTGTTCGTGGGTTAGTCTTTGATAACTTTATCCTATTTTATGAGATAAAATCCGACCAAATAATTGTCCATACAATTTGGGATTGTCGTCAAAACCCTAAAGATTTGCGGATTGTAGAAATTTAAACAATACTTGTTAATCCCTGATCCTCCTAGCAACTTTCCTTTCTTACACTTGTTTCCCTTGCATTACAAAATCGGGAAACATGCAAAATCAGAAATACACCAACGATCTTATTCACGAAACCTCGCCGTACTTGCTGCAACATGCGCACAATCCGGTAAACTGGCAAGCGTGGGGCGAAAAAGCGTTGAATCAGGCCAAAGCCGAAAATAAACTTTTGCTCATCAGCATTGGCTATTCAGCTTGTCATTGGTGCCATGTGATGGAACACGAGTCGTTTGAAGATTTGGAAGTGGCGAAAATCATGAACGAACATTTTGTCTGTATTAAAATTGACCGTGAAGAACGCCCCGACATCGACCATATATACATGACCGCCGTACAACTTTTAACCGGACGAGGAGGATGGCCGCTCAACTGCATTGCCCTACCCGACTGTCGGCCAATCTGGGGCGGAACATATTTCCAGACAGAAAACTGGATGCAGGCACTGGAAGCTGTTTTCAAATTTTATGCTGGTAATCCGATTGAAACACTCGAATATGCTGCAAAACTTCAGCAAGGAATTGAGCAAAACTCGCTGGTCCCGATTTCAGGAGAAAAGATAAAGACTGACCCACTGCTTTTGCCTGAACTTCTGAAGAAATGGCAATCGCAGTTCGATACAAAAAACGGCGGAACAAAAGGAGCACCCAAGTTTATGCTCCCAAACAACTGGCTGTTTTTACTTCAGGCCGGACAACTATTTCAGGATGAGAAGATACTGGAACAAGTCAGGCTAACTCTTCAAAAAATGGCCTTTGGTGGATTGTACGATCAGATTGGTGGCGGTTTTGCACGTTATTCGACCGACGAAATCTGGAAAGTTCCGCACTTCGAAAAAATGCTTTATGACAATGCCCAATTGTTACAACTTTATGCTGAAGGCTGGAAAACTGATCGAAATCCGGTTTACAAACAGGTTGTTTCAGAGACCATAAACTTCGTAAAACGCGAATTGCTTTCTCCTGAAAATGGGTTCTATTCAGCTTTGGATGCCGATAGCGAAGGAGAAGAAGGTAAATTTTATGTGTGGGAAAAATCGGTATTAGAAAGACTTATCGGGTCTGATTTTGGACTTTTTAGCGATTACTTCAATGTCAATTCACTGGGATTTTGGGAACATAACCAATATATCCTGATGCGAACCGAAGGGAATAAATCGTTTGCAGACAACCGTCAGCTTTCTGAATTAACCTTCGAAGCAAAACTCAAAGACTGGAAGCAAATCCTTTTAAAAGAACGTGAGAAGCGCATCCGTCCCGGGTTGGACGATAAAATTCTAACTTCATGGAATGCGTTGACTATTTCAGGATTAATAAGCTGCTACAATGCTTTCGGAAATCCGGAATATCTGGAAATGGCGCTTTCAAATGCCCGTTTTCTGAGGCAAAAACTAATTGATGAAAATAGCCGGATTTTGCATTCGTATAAAAATAATCAGGCCAAAATATCAGGATTTCTGGAAGATTATGCGTTTATGATCGAAGCTTTTACTGCTATTTTTGAATCTACCGGCGAAAAAGAATGGCTCGACGACGCAGAGCGACTCACCGAAATTGCTTTCAGCGATTTTTACGATGAGCAAAAATCAATTTTCTATTTTACATCGAACGAGCAGAAAGACCTAATTACCCGAACCATTGAAGTGCATGACAATGTTATTCCGGCTTCCAATTCAGTGATGGCGAAAAACCTGTTCCGTCTTTCCCACCTGCTTGGCCGATCTGAATATCTGAACATTGCCCGAAAAATGGTTGATTTGATCAGCAGCAATATGACCGATTATCCGTCGGGTTACAGCAACTGGTCGCAGCTCATCCTGAACCTGACAGGCAATCATTTTGAAGTGGCAATTGTTGGTGAAAACGCTATTGGAATTTTAAACGAACTTCAGAAAAGCTATTTGCCAAATGCGATTTTTTGCGCCGGCACATCCGAAAACGGTTTGACTTTACTAAAATCCCGATACGTTTCAGGAGAAACATTGATTTACATTTGCCAAAATAACAGCTGTCAGCTTCCGGTGGAAACGGTGGAAGCGGCAATCGCTGAACTAAAAAGAAAACTAACAAAATAGCGAGAATAGTCATTAGTCATTTGAAAATAAGTGTTTTACTGATTTTCAAATGACCCATGACTTTTTCCTGTTAGTAAATTCAACGTATTTCCTTATTTTGCGCATCAATTTAAATATCAAACCACATCCTATGAAACTAAATTTCTTCCTGATTCTTTTTCTGATGTCGATGATTACATTCGCTCAAACCGACAAACAACGGCTCGAACGCGAATTATTCAATATGCCCAATGTTTCATTCACCGATGTAAGTAAATCGGGTGATCCGTATTTGACCTACGACCTCATGGTGAAACAACCGCTTGATCATCAGCATCCTGAAAAAGGATATTTCAGTCAATGGGTACAATTACGGCACAAAGGATTCGATAAACCAGTAGTCATGGAAACACATGGGTACGAGATGTCACGCGGGAGGAACGAAGTTGAAAAGATTCTGGATGCCAATAATATCGGTGTCGAATACCGTTATTTTGGCAAATCGGTTCCTGATTCCGTGCAATGGGAATACCTGACCATAGAACAGGCCACCGCCGACCTTCATTTTGTGAACCAGCTATTCAAGCAACTTTATCCGGGCAAATGGTTCAGCACCGGAATCAGCAAAGGAGGACAAACTACGCTTTATTACAAATATTTCTTTCCCGGAGATGTGGATGTTGCCATTCCGTACGTGGCACCCATCGACAATGCGCAGGAAGACAAACGCATTTATACGTTTCTGGATACAATCGGAAAACCTGATTGTCGTCAAAAGATATTCGAGTTTCAGAAGTTTCTGTTGATGAACGAAGAAAAGGCGCTGAAAAAAATGAAATGGTACGCAGAAGGAGCCAAACTCAAATTCAGCTATACCGGCAATATTGCCAAAGCCTATGAATTCACAATTCTTGAATATCCATTCGCATTCTGGCAATGGGGACGTTCGTGCGACAGTATCCCAACCAACAAATCACTCGATACCTATTTGTCCGAATTGCTGAAAACTTCGAAACTTTCATTCTTTTCAGATGCTGAAATGAAAAAGTATGCTTCTCATTATTATCAGGCGCAGGAAACCGGTTACTATAGTTATAACATAGAGCCACTCCGGAAATACATCAAACAATTTTCTACGAATCCGTCAGCTATTTTTGCTCCAAAATCGGCTCAATCCAAATCGTTTGACAACGATCTGTATCAAAATTTCCAAAAATGGCTCGATGCGAATGGAAACAATATCCTTTATATATACGGAGGTATTGATACCTGGTCGGCGGCACGGGTTCACGTTTCCGATCAGGTTAATTCAAAATCATTCCTGATTCCGGGAGCTCACCACGGTTCAGCCCGTATCAAGAATTTGCCTGAAGTTATGAAAGTCGAATTTACAGGAAAGATTCAGGAATGGACAGGAATAGATTGTAAAATGGATGTACTGAAAACCAAATAACATGTTGTAATCGGTCCAAAAAATCCGATTTTCTTCGAAATGAATTAAATTTGGAGGGCTAATTTATTCACCTAAAAATTAATCGTTGCCATGATTTATTCCAGATTACATGCAATTTCGAAGCTGGGCGTGCCGATCATGGAAAAAATGTCGCATGGAACCAAAAGACAAGTAATAATGGACTGATTGTGAATGGTGACAATGTTACTGTTTATGCTTTATTCTGCGATGTTTCGAATAGAAAAGCGGTGATTATTTGATTCTTTATTGGAACTCTATAATCTGTCAACTTTTTTCGTCTCTGTGTGTTTTGAATTGAAAAGAAAATGCGATGACAAAATCTCTTTTCATTTTAATTCTAATAGTTATGACACATCAAACAAGTTCAGGACAAACCGAAACCGCAACATTTGGTGGTGGTTGTTTTTGGTGTACTGAGGCCATTTTCAAAAGTCTGAAAGGTGTTGAAACTGTTGAGTCGGGCTATTCCGGAGGAAAAACGAATAATCCGACCTATCAGGATGTTTGCACCGGACAAACCGGTCATGCAGAAGTGGTGCAAATTACTTATGACCCACACATGATCAGTTTTCGGGAACTGCTTGAGGTTTTCTGGGAAACACACGATCCGACAACATTAAATCAACAGGGAGCCGACCGGGGAACGCAATATAGGTCAGTGGTTTTTTATCACACTCCGGAACAAAAGTTGGAAACCGAGAAATACAAGGCCGAACTCAATAAGGAAAATGTATTTGGCAAACCAGTTGTGACTGAAATTACCGCATTCACTAAATTCTATAAAGCTGAGAATTACCATCAGGATTATTTCGCCAACAACCGCTCGCAAGGGTATTGCCAGTTTGTAATTGTACCTAAAGTTGAAAAATTCAGGAAAATTTTTAAGGATAAACTAAAATAATCATTGGTTATTAGGAAAGAGAAAAAAGGAAACAGGAAAGAGGAAAAATCATCATTGATAGATATTTCCTCTTTCCTATTTCCTATTCCGGGTAGTCTTTTCCTTAATGACTAATGACTTTTTCCATATTAAAAGATGTAATTGAGCCCCATATAAAAACCTCTTTTCCCATCCTGTTCGTCGGTGGCCAAACCATAATCAGCAGCAATTACAAAGTTTTCGTTCATTACAATCCGCAATCCAGCGCCATACGAAAAGTGTATTTTCTCAGCATCCCAGTTAAAGTAATCGGCTTCTGTTTGACCGTCAGCATAAACCGGATTGGTTAGAGAACCTTTAACGTCAACCATTTTGGTTACTTTTCCAAAGTCAGTAAAAGCGTTTAGACCCAGATACCAATTGTTTTTTATCCAGTTAAAACGTGCAAATTTCCAACGTAATTCTGCATTTCCGATAAATACACCATCGCCTTCCACCCGGTTACGATAGATCCCCCGAATGGTTTTTCCACCTCCTAAACCTTCGGAAGTGGCACCGGTAAGAATGGATTGAATCATCTGCGATTTGTAATAAAACGGCACATTACCTCCCAGTGTTGTCTGATATCCAAGGCGGTAGGCAAACGATAAGTCTTTCGGAATAATCGTAAAGTATTGCCTATGAATCAGACTAATGCGCACAAATGAGCTCTCAGCACCCAGAAATTCAGGTGCTGCTTCCAGAACAGCTTCATCCCAAACACCTTTCATCGGATTAGGCTTATTGTCGCGACTATCATAGACTAAGCCGCCTTTAAAGGCCGAAACAAATCCACCGTCGGCTTCTTTCGATTGTATAACTCCCCATTTCTGATAGTTTTCGTATAATCCAGGTTGTTCGGTTGTTGATGGAAGTTTGTCAGCTTCATCTTTTCCCTTATTCAGTTTTTCAGTATTGACCGACCCAATCACAAAATTTTGCAAATTAATACCGGCAATCCAACGAAATTTGTTTCCGGAGATATTTCCCTGAAGGTCAATTTTTGTCCGGAACAATTTACGGTCGTATTTGTAAAACATGCGGGTGAGATAGTCGGTTGGATCCGCATCGTCCATCCATCCTGAATTAATGACCGCTTCGTAACCGTTAAAACCATAGAAATCGTAGGCCTTATCCGTCAAGTATGAAATATCCAGCGAAGTCCAGATACCCGGGATCAATTGGTCCGAATTGTAGTAAAACCGATAAATGCTGCTTCCCTTGGTAAACCTCGACACTTCAAAATACAGGGAATGGTCGTAATTGGGATAGCGAGATCCATCGCCATAATCGTATAAATTAACCAATGCTCCGTACTGAAAACCAAGATCAGTATCAAACGTGATCGCTGGGAGCGCGCCAAAATTCCAGTCTTTCTTGATCAGTTCTTCCTTCTTTTCAGTTTGGGCAGATAGTGCTAATGAAAGGAAAATGCATACTACGGAAAGGATATTTTTTTTCATAGCTGAAGAGTTTGATATAAACGAAGGTAGAAAAAAACATCTATTTAGAATGATTATAAGTATCAAATTGAAATGATGTTTTATTTTACTATTTTCGGCACGTCTTGAAATTTGATGAACCGGAAACCTAAACCAACTGAAATTCAAATCTTTTGAAAAATATTTGTTTACTATTTGTATACTTTCTTGTACTATTTTCGGTAACGACAACATTCGCCCAGACTTCGGCACAAGCTATTCGAATTACTACTCCTCCAACCATCGACGGGCATATCAACGAAGCAGTTTGGGAACAAGCTTATAAAATTGATCAATTCGTTCAGCGCGAACCCAATCCCGGAGAACCGGGTTCTGAAAAAACAGTTGTATCGGTTTGTTACGATACTGATTTCCTGTATTTCGCAGTAAAATGTTACGACGATCCGGAAAAAATTACCGCCAAGGAAATGGCGCGAGATGTAAGCTTGGGTAACGACGATCGTGTTCAGATTATTCTGGATACCTATCTCGATCATCGCAACGGGTATTGGTTTCAGATCGGTCCACGAGGTTCGATTGGAGACGCGCTGATCAACGAGAACGGCGCTTCGATGAACAAAGAATGGGATGCACTTTGGACAGGCAAATCGAGCATCAACAGCGAAGGCTGGGAAGCCGAACTGGCTATTCCGTTTAAAACCATTGGGTTCGATCCCGCAAGCACGGTTTGGGGAATGAAACTAATCCGCAATATCAAGCGCAAACTCGAAGCATCCTACTGGCCAGTCGCTAACTTGAATACTCATCGTTTCCAGATTTCTGATTCAGGTACGCTGGAAGGTTTGGAAGGAATCACACAGGGTATTGGTCTTGATCTTTCGCCGTATGTGATTGGCGGAATGAATACGAAAAAAGGCGAGAAAAATGTCTACCAGGCTGACGTTGGATTGGACATATTCTACCAGATCACCCCCAGGTTAAAAGCCTCTGTTTCGATCAATACCGATTTTGCTGAAACCGAAGTAGACGACAGGCAGATCAACCTCACGCGTTTCAGCCTTTATTTTCCGGAAAAACGCGACTTCTTTCTTGACGGATCGAACTATTTCAAATTCGGGATAGAAGGCGACGACAATAATTCGTACCGAAATTCAGTCGTTCCATTTTTCTCGCGCAGATTGGGTCTCGACAACAACGGCAATATGATTCCGGTACTTTATGCGGCAAAAATTACCGGCACCCAGAAAAACTGGAATGTTGGAATGATGCACGTCAGCGATGAACGCGATTATGGAAATTCGCATCTTTCAGTGGGCCGCATCAGTCGCAATCTGGGTAAACAGTCGTCAATCGGTGTAATCGGAACCATGGGAAATGCTGTTTCAACCGATCAAAATCTGGTTGGAGGTATTGATGTAAAACTGGCTACTTCCAGGTTCCAGAAGAACAAGAATCTGGCACTTACAATGTTTGGATTAATTTCGGATACGCCCGGAAAAAATGACAAAAACACCTCTTGGGGAGCCGATGTCGCTTACCCGAACGATTTCCTGTTTTTCGGTTTGGGTCATTTTGAGGTTGCCGAAAACTTTGTGGCGGGCATCGGATTTGTTCCCCGAACCAATATCAAGGCAAGCTATGGAAATTTTTCAGTTGGACCTCGACCTGGGAAATGGGGCATTTTGCAAATAAAAACCGGTGCCGGATTTAATTATGTGACCGATTTCAATCAGGTTTTGGTGACCCGCGAACTCAAAATCTCACCACTTGGAATACGCTTCAATTCGGGCGAGGAATTCTCGTATTCGGTGAACCAGCAATACGAATACCTCACCAAAGACTTTCCAATTTTTCCTGGATTTATGATACCTCAGGGCGAATATACATTTTGGCATCAGAGCATGGTGCTCACTTCTGCCGGAAGTCGCAATCTGGCTGGTTCTGTCAATGTTGGTTCGGGCGATTTTTACAATGGCCGGCGCGAAGATCTGAGACTGACTATTGCTTACAAGGTTGCCGTTCCTTTGTACATTGGCGGAAATTATGCGCTCAACCATGTCACTTTACCCGAAGGCGACTTCAATGCCCAGATTTATCAGATGAATCTGAACATTCTGGTTAGTCCGACCATTACGCTTTACAACTATTTCCAGTACGATAATGCCAGCGAAAAAATGGGATGGCAGTCGCGTTTCCAGTGGATTTTGAAACCCGGAAATGAAATCATCCTGGCATGGACTTCAGGCTGGTCACAAGCAGAAGATCAGATTGTGATGAATGAAAGCGCTTTACGACTGAAACTGAAGTATAATATCCGATTTTAACGAAATCAGTCCTTCAATAATTTAAATCCACCCTCTCAATTTGTAATAGCCCAATGCAGCCATTTCGCGGGCAATCAGGATTTCGTATTTCAGATGGTTCCAGAATTGATAACGAACCGAGGTATTTCCACCAACATCAGGAACCAAAGTTTTGTTGCCACCCAATTGGTCGTCGTCGAAGAAAAGATTAGCCTCAATCGCATTTTCGAAGGCAGGTAAAGCGCTCACACGGGTGAATCCGGCTTTTCGGAAAACCAAAACAGCACGCCGCGTATGTTCGGGCGAAGTAACGAGTAAAATCGATTTTTCAGTTAATTTTTCGGAGTTGAAATGTTGCAATTGCAAAGCTTCAGAACGGGTGTTGGTTCCTATTTGTTCGTACAGGATTCGCTGGCGATCGATTCCTTTAATGATTAATTCAGCAGCCACCAGTCGTGCAGTGCTGGTGGAATCTTCCGGATTACCGGGAATGGAAATAATGATGCGGCTTTCAGGAGACTCAACAGCAGCTCTGTGAACAAAAAATGTCCGCATCAGGCTCGATTCGCTGGGCATTCCGCCACCGCCCAGTAAAACAATGTAATCAGGTTTTTCGGTGATTTTCGATTTGCTGGTACCCAGCCAATAATAGCCCCAATAAGGCAATGTGGTAAAACTCAGGACCAAAATAATCAGAAACAGGACTCCAAAACTGATCAGCACTGTGCGAAGCAGAATCCGGATAAAATAGAAAAAATTCGGTTTGGCCATGTTCTATTGTTCGGTAAAAGCCGAAAGTTAGAGAATTTTCGGAATTCTGATACCAGTCCTTGAAATTTACGAACGGTTACCATGGGATCATTCCAGTTTAAAACAATTGACTCTTTCCTAATTACTTGACTGAGAATTTGTAAATCGTGGTAGACTTCAATGTTTCGCCCGGTTTTAATAAGGTATTCGGGAAATTTGGATGATGTGGAGAATCGGGATAATGCTGAGTTTCCAAACAGATTCCGTTGCGGTAATTGTATGGATTTCCACGTTTTCCGATGATGCTTCCGGTCAGGAAATTGCCGGTATAAAGCTGAACGGCAGGTTCGGTGGTGAAACATTCCATGAAGCGTCCCGAAACCGGCTCGTATAAACTGGCACAGAAAGTCATTTCATTGCCGTTCTGATCTTTATTCAGGATGTAATTATGATCGTAACCACCACCCATTTTCAGCTGTGGCATCGGATCGTTAATACGTTCACCAATGGTATGCGGTGTGGTAAAATCCATCGCAGTACCGCGAATATCTACAATTTCTCCGGTTGGGATCAGCTGTGAATCGGCCACTGCAGTTGATGAATTTGCATCAACAACTAAGATGTGATCCAGAATATCGCCCATTCCTTCACCCTTCAGGTTAAAATAAACATGGTTGGTTAAATTGAAGAAACACGATTTATCAGTCGTTGCCTCATAATCAATCTTCAACCCATTGTCTTTGGTCAGGGTGTAGGTCACTTTTACGTTTTTATTGCCGGGAAATCCCCACTCACCATCGGCACTGGTCAAAGTCATTTCTACTGAAGGGCCATCTGCAGTCGGAACTTCCTTCGCGTCATAAACCTGGCGGTAAAAACTTTCTTTTCCGGAGTGTAAACAGGCTTGCATATTGTTTTGCGGCAACTGATAAACCTGACCATCAATTTCGAATTGTGCGTTGGCTATACGGTTAGCGTAGGGTCCAACAACCGCACCCTGACCGGCATCGCCTGCAATATAGCCGTCGATGTTTCTATATCCCAGGACAACATCTTCAATTGCCCCATTCTTATCCGGTGCGAAAACCGAAACAATTTTAGCCCCGTAATTGGTTAGGGTCACGATAATACCAGCCTCGTTTTTCAAGGTAAATAAGGTTGTCTTTTTACCATTGACTTCCTTTTCGAAATCCGCCTTCGAATATGAAGGAGTAAACTCCTTTTTGGGTGCCGAACACGAAACAATAATTCCGGCAATAACTAGTAACCCGATTAATTTCTTCATACAGATGGTGGTGTTTAGATTTTTAGAATTTGAGAGGTAAAGATATGTGTTTCTGCGACACATCAAAAGTATTCGGAAAATGAAATCTGTATCGAAAAATCAAAATATACCTCTCTTTTGGATACTTTCTTTATCTTCGTTCCTGAATAAGCTAAACCAAAAATATGAAATCCATAGCGTGTAATATAGTCCTGCTTTTTTCTGTAACATTCGTTTACCCAAATTATTCAGACAAACAAACACTCCTGACATGGGAGCTTGGCTATTCCAAATCAGCATCAGAAATCCCGTCCAAATGGATTCCGGCGTCAGTCCCCGGAGCGGTTCAGCTCGACATTGCCAAAGCCGAAAAATATGGCTCATACTCCTACGCCGAAAACTGGAAAGATTATCTCTGGATGGAAGACCAGTTTTACACCTATCGTACTTCATTCCCAAAACCGAACCTGATTTCAGGAGAACGTCTTATTTTCATTTCTAAAGGAATTGATTATCAGTTCCGCATTTATCTGAATGGAGCGGAAGTGCTGAGTCAGGAAGGCATGTTTACACCAGTTAATCTCGACCTGACGGATATTCTGAAAGAGAATAACGAACTGATAATCATCGTTTCTCCTGCGCCCAAATTGCATCCTCAACCCGTTGACCGGTCACAGGCATCGCATTCGGTGAAACCGGCCGTGAGTTACGGTTGGGACTGGCATCCGCGCCTCATTCCACTCGGGATATGGGATGAAACCTACCTTGAAATACAATCAAACAGATTTATCGACGATTTTTACGTGAATTACACACTGGATAAAGAACTCAGCAAAGCCGAAATCAAGCTTGAAATATCGGGCCGAAACCTGAAAGACTTGCCTTTTATCTGGATCTTGAAAGATGAAACCGGCAAAGAAGTTTTGAAATCGCAGGGCAAAACGGCGATTGACTTTCCTAATCCGCAGCTTTGGTGGCCTCACGATCATGGTAAACCCTATTTATATACGTCAACGATCTCGCTTGTGGATCATTCCGGTAAAATTATTCAAACCACTGAATCAAAAATTGGTTTCCGGAGAATTAAGCTGGTAATGAACGAAGGTGCATGGCGCGAACCCGAAGGTTTCCCAAAGTCGCGGAGTGTTTCTCCGGCGCAACTCGAAATCAATGGGCGTCGGATTTTCTGCAAAGGTACTAACTGGGTTAATCCTGAGATTTTCCCCGGAATCATTACCCGCGAACGATACAATGAATTGCTCAACATGGCCAAGGAAGCCAATTTTAATATTCTGCGCATTTGGGGCGGCGGCATTGTCAACAAAGAATCATTTTTTGAATTGTGCGACGAAAAAGGATTGCTCGTATGGCAGGAATTTCCGCTGGCCTGCAACAATTATCCTGACGAACCGCATTATCTTTCTATCCTGAAACAGGAATCAGCATCCATTATTAAACGGGTCAGAAAGCACGCTTCGTTGGCTTTTTGGAGCGGAGGGAATGAACTTTTCAACTCGTGGAGCGGCATGACAGACCAGTCGTTGCCATTGAGGTTGCTCAACAGTCAATGTCTGGAACATGATCCAAACAGCCCGTTTATCCCCACTTCACCGATGATGGGAATGGGGCATGGCAACTATGTTTTTCGCGATTTAGATAACAACAATAAGGAAGAAGTTTTCAGCAATATGGCCCGTGCCCATTATACAGCCTATACCGAATTCGGAATGCCAGCACCGGCTT
>Ga0136636_10001875_pt1 | contig 12427 bp, 8 predicted proteins | sample AntDrymUQ8522106_2_FD_104653 | JGI IMG/M metagenome (GOLD analysis project Ga0136636, IMG submission 104653) | Polar desert sand microbial communities from Dry Valleys, Antarctica - metaG UQ852 (21.06) | ecosystem: Environmental > Terrestrial > Soil > Desert | place: Antarctica: Dry Valley... | reverse complement strand
GGGCAAAGTCTACTTTCAAGCCACTTCAACTACAGGAAATATTGAATTATGGAGCACAGATGGAGCAACGGCGACTTTAGTTAAAGATATTAATGCAACTGGAAGTTCTTTCCCTTCTAATTTTTTAGGCTTCAATAACTTTTTGTACTTTTCTGCAAATGATGGTGTTAACGGTACAGAATTATGGAAAACAGACGGAACCACGACCAATACCACCTTGTTTTTAGACATTAACAGTGGCGCCGGAAGTTCTTCGCCTTCGGATTTAATTTCCTTTAATGGAACAATTTTTTTAGCAGCAGATAATGGAACCATTGGAAAAGAATTGTACAGCATTACGCAAAGCACTCTTCCCGTAAATAATGAGCGTATAAATAAATTGAATATTTTTCCGAACCCTTCGAATGGAGATTTAAATTTCAGCCAAAAAATTTCCGGTATCTATCAAATTTATTCTTATGCAGGAAATATTTTAAAATCTGGCACTCTTAACAATAGCACAAATCTTTTGGTCAATTTACCTTCCGGAAATTACCATATTGTAATTAATTCCAAAGGTTCCAAAACCTCATTTCCGATTATAATTAAAAAATAATGCGAAAATATCTCATCTTATCTTTGGTACCTGGTCTTTTTTTTTCTCAAAAAAACAAAAAGAAGGATACAATCACTGAAGCTGCCATCAAAGAAGTAGTTATTACCTCTTCTTATGGCACCAAAAAGCTAAAAGAAGAAGTGGTAGGCGCAATTGTTACTATTAATGCAAGAGATATTAATACGTCTCAGGCGTATGAAAGTATTGATAAAATGATTACAGGATTAACTCCAGGCGTTCAGATTTCCGCCGGTTCCGAGTTGGGAAAACCGGTTGCCATTAATATCAGAGGATTGGGAAGTTTGGTGGCTTTGAATGGAAATAATTTAGGAACATCTACACAACCTTTAATTATTATTGATGGAATAATCATTAAAGAAGACAAACCTTTTGATGCCCAGTTTTTTAATGGTGCTGGAAATTCTGAACTCAATTTTAATTCCCTTGCACGACTTTCCACCGATAATATAGAAAATATAAGCATTTTAAAAGATGCCGCCGCAGTTGCTTTGTACGGAGCAGACGCGGCAAATGGCGTCATTATCATTACCACAAAAAAAGGAAAAAAAGGAAAAGCAAAATATAATTTCGCAACCCAATTTGGAGTTTCTGCACCCATCAATAGAGTGAAATACCTTAATGCAAGTCAATATCTAGAATTAAACAATGCGTACCGCCAAAACAATAGTCCATCTGCGACATTGCTGCCAAATGAAGGTATTGATGTGGATTGGTTTGAAGTGCTGAACCAACCAGGAGATTACTATAAAACCAATTTTGGTGTAAACGGTGGAACTAGCAATTTTACCTATCGTTTTGGAATTGATTATTCCAAAAATAACGAGGCAAAACTCATCAATAATCTTCAGAAAAAAGGATTGGATGCCACCCTTGGATTTAATTATAATAAAATTAATGTTTCCCTGTACACACAATACAGCGAACTGGAAAAAGATGCTCCTAACCAATTTTTTAATTTCATTTTGGCACCAACAACTCCTATCTATGATAAAAGTGGAAATTATGCCTTGACAGGTATTAAAGGAATTCCTAATCCTTTGGCAGCCGCCAATCAAAATATAGACAACACGAAAAGCAACTCCCTACTTTCTAGTATTAATATTGGCTATGAGCTTTTTAAAGATTTTAAAATAAGCACCATTTTTGGGGTAGATTACTCCAAGAAAAATGATGTCAACTGGCGTTCTGGACTTAATGAAAGCGGACAAAACAATGGTACTTTTGAAATAAACAATATTGTCTATCCAAAAAATGGAAATAGTTACTTAAAAAATTCTAAGAGTTTTAAATGGAACTGGAGCGCACAGGTGAGCTATCAAAAAACAATTGGTGAAAAACATTCTTTAGATGGAATTTTAGGAATTGAAACGCGCTCCGATAATGACGATAAAAGATATGAAAGTGGCAGAAATTTTATTAATTTTTCTGAATATCAATTGCCTTACCAAGCTGCAACATATACAGACTTCAATAATGTAAACAATCCTAATGATGATATTTTGGTCTATGGATACAGTAATAGAACGCTCACATCTAAAAACACAGGCCGAAGTTATTTTTTACAAGTCAATTATGATTATGCAAAAAAATATTTTTTCTCTGGTACCATCAGAAGAGATGAAAGTTCCGCTTTTGGAAAAGACATCAATGCTGCATTTAATGGTGGTGCAGGACTATCTTGGGTTGTTTCTAATGAAAATTGGCTGAAGTCTCAGGAATGGATTGATTTTTTACGCGTGCGATCTTCCTGGGGTATAGTCGGTAATTCTAGAATTGGATCCTACCGTTCTTCTGGATTATATAATGTGTCCCAAAATGGTTTTGAATATGATTTTGATTATGCCTCTCCAGATTCCAGTTCGCCACCAAATGCAGAATTAGGCTGGGAAAAAAATGAAAAATACAATATTGGACTGGATTTTAATATTTTTAAAAAGGTTGAACTGACCGTGGAATTATTTAGAAACAATCTTTCTGATATGATTGTGAGTAGAGCGGTACCCTTAGAAATTGGATATTCTTTTGCTCAACTAAATGGTGCTGCTATGTATAATCAAGGCATCGAATTCTCCACAAAAATAAACTGGTTCAAAAAGAAAGACTTCATTTGGAATACGATGTTTAATATTTCTACGGTATCCAATAAAGTGACCGATCTTTTGGGATTTGGAACCCCTTTTTCCCTCGCCGCTAATGCAAGAAGCCAAAAAATAGGAACATCGACCTCCGCAATTTGGGGCTATGAGTGGCTTGGCGTAAATCCTGCAAACGGACAAGACCAATTTTTAATCGACGGTGTTGCAAAAGATGCTAATACAATCACGCTTTCTACGGCAAACTGGAAAATGATTGGAAACTCCCAACCAGATGCTACTGGAGGAATGCGTAATAGTTTTACTTTTAAAGATTTTAACCTGTCTTTTTTGATTAATTTTGAATTAGGCGGTGATCAGTTGGTGGTAGGTGAACTGATTGATCAGCACCGGATTTTGCTAAATCGAAATATGAGCATTAATGCTTACGATTATTGGTCTCCCACGAATCCCAACGCAAGCAATCATATTCCTAAAAACAATAATAAAATTGTTCCCAATAGCACGAAATTTCTCTACGACAATACTTTTGTTAAATTTCAAAATGTGAACTTGTCTTACCGCTTACCTTTAAGACCGGTGCGGTCATTTGTATTCAAAGAGGCCAGTATATTTTTAGACGCCACCAACCTTGGATATTGGTACAGGCAAAAATCTCCGGCGGGGAAAAATGGAATTCGGGAATTTAGATACCTCTATCCCGAAATGCGAACAGTGAGTTTAGGCTTTAGAATGAATTTTTAAAAAAAAGAACCAATGAAAAAACTTACTTATATCATCGTATTCCTCTCCTTAATTTCTTGTAGCGATTTCTTAAACATAGAACCCGTAGAACAGATTTCAATTAATACGCAGCTTTCTACCAAAAAAGGAGTTTTGGTAGCCCTTAATGGCGCATATTATGACACAAGAAAAACCCTTTTATCAGATGCCTTTTTTACGTATGGTGATTTATTAAGTGGCAATATCACTTTCACTCCACGTGTTTCTAATGGGAGCATCTCTGTTCCCGCTTTTGTAGATCAAATTTATCATTTCGCCGATGAAAAGAATGACAGCGATCTCCGTGGTTTTTATAGCAATAGTTACCAAATCATCAATAACGTCAATTTAATTTTAGAAAAAATAGATCAGGTGAGTGATGCTACAACAGAAGAAAAAAATCAAATCAAAGCAGAATGTTTGGCGCTTCGCGCTTTCACCCATTTTAATTTGTACAAAATCTACGCACAAAATTACACCTATACGTCAGATGGAAATCATTTAGGAATCGTTTATAATACGCAATCCCTAAAAGTTGGAATCGATTATCCCGCCAGAGAAACTGCAAAAAGGACTTTAGAACTTATGCAAAATGATATAGAAACCGCTATTCCACTTTATAATTCTGGGAAGGCGATTCCAGAAGGTTTTGAGTATCAGTTTCTCAATAAAAATGCGGCCAAATCATTGGCTGCAGATATCGCTCTATGGAAAAACGATTGGCAAAACGCCCTAAAATGGAGTGATGAGGTCATTAAAAATTCTGGAAAAACGCTGACTCCTTCCGCAGAATTCACAACAAATTGGGCGCAATCTGAAAAAATATGGGATTTACCAAGAACGGGCGAGAATGATAATTTGCTTGGATCGCTTTATAACTTTACCGGAACTGCGCAATATTCTAAGTATGCAGTTTCCGGAGATTTCACCCAATTATTAGCTGCAAATGATGCGCGGAAAAACCTGCTGGAAACAAAAACAATTCGGTCAAAAGCTTATACTTTCACCATTAAATATAAAAATTTGTCAGGATTGATCTATCGGCTTTCAGAATTGTATTTCATTCGGGCAGAAGCTTATTTAAAATCTGGCAAAAATGATTTGGCATTAGAAGACCTTAATAAAATAAGACTAAGAGCGGGACTTCTTCCTCTTACTACGATTACAATTGATGATGTATTATTAGAAAAAAGAAAGGAATTTCTTAATGAAAATAAATATTTTTGGGACTTAGCGAGAAATCAAAAAAATATAGTTAGAAATTTAGGCTGCATCGCCACGCAATGTAATTTAACTTATCCGAACAACAAATACATCGCACCAATTCCACAGGAATCTATAGAAGTTAATTCAAACATGGTTCAGAATCCAGGTTATTAACAAGAGGAATTCTGAAAAATTGCCCGTTTTTCTAAATGGAAAAATAGGTTACAAAAAAGGCTGCTTCACCACTTGTGAAACAGCTTTTATTTTTTGAGGAAAAATGATCGTGATTACTCCTTGATTATTTTTGCAGAAAAAGCTTTTCCGTTTGCAAGTACTTTTACAAAATAAACCCCTTTTGGCAACTCATTTACAAAGACCGGTTCATTATTTCCAACAGCCAGTTTTTTCACTAAACCTCCTGCACCATTATAAATTTCTACAAAAGAATTTCCTTTTGCTAAAATTCTAAACTGATCTTTCACCAAAGTATTAGAAATAATTTTAGAATCACTTTTCACGTCAGTCACTTTTAGGGTTGCACCCACAACTTCTGCCCAGGAAGCACCCATTCTAAGCTCATCCATCTCCCAAACTCCAGTAGTAGTTGAATTTCTTATGGCAAAACTATCTACCTGACTCGATTTCGAGCTTGTTCCAAAAGAACTGCTTACTATAGGATTTGCTTCAGAAGAAATAGTAGGATTCACCCACAGAGAGGAAACACCGGTAGCTCCGGTCATATCATATTTAATTACCACGAAATAGGTAGTGTTTACGTTGTATTCTGCAGGTGTCGCGGAACCATAAATGTCGGTAATAGTTGCACTTCCACCAGTAGTGTTTAAGATTCCCATATTAAATTTTCCAGCAGCACTTCCTTTTCTCATCGATAACCTAGAAACAAAATTTGTAGTTCCGATGCTTGTACCAGAATTTGGCGAAAAATGCGCGATGTAACCAGGTGGTGTTGATAAAGTATTTGCAGAAAAAGTAGCCTCATCTGTAATCTTTAGAAAAAAAGAAACATACGCTGTGGAAGTTTGCGTGGTCGTAAATTTTTTATTAGCGTCTTCTGAAATAGCGGTAGACATTCCAATTCTATTGCCTGTTGGTGCTGTAGCTCCAGAATAATTTAAACTGTTTCCACTGTCTGATGCAGTAGTAAGCATAACGATCGGTGTAGTTCCACTGTGATTTTCCCAGCCATCTGCACCAACAAGCGCACCGGTTCTTAAAAAACCATCGTATTGAGCACTTGCAGAGATACAGAATAAACTCAACATTAAAATGTAATTTTTTCTCATAATATTTAAAATTTAATTGATATTTGTCTAACAAATATAAATAAAATTACATAAAATGCATATTATTGTAAATTATTTATCACTTAAAAGCCCTGTTATGAAAGTGTTTACATGCTCAGCAATTCTTATTCTTGTTGTTATCTTATATTCCTGTTTGGGTCAAACCGTGCATCAATCTACAAAATCCACGCAATATACCGCTGCAGAATTAAAAAAACGTTACTCTTCTGGTCAAGCAAATTGGCCAAAAGCTGAGCTGGATGAATCTGTGAAAAACAATTTTCAAGATATTGGTCATCTTCCAGAAACTCCGTATCCCGCAGACAATTTATATTCCAAGGAAAAAGAAAAGTTAGGAAAAACCTTATTTTTTGACCCCAGATTATCAAGTTCCAAACAAATTGCATGTGCTTCTTGCCACGATCCAGATTTGGCTTGGACAGATAACCGAACTTTGGCATTTGGACATGACCGGCAATTAGGCGCAAGAAATGCAATGACCATCATGAATTCTTCCCATATTAAAAATCCATTTTGGGACGGAAGAACCAACTCTTTAGAAGAACAGGCTCAAATGCCGGTGCAGGATTTTAAAGAGATGAATGAACATATTGACATTGCAGTTGAAAAAATAGCAGCGATCAAAGGCTACGAAAAATTATTTTCAGAAGCTTTTGGAAGCAAAGAAGTTTCTAAAGAAAAAATTGGAAAAGCCATTGCAACATTCGAAAGAACCATTAAAAGTGGAAGCACAAAATTTGACCGTTTTATAGATGGAAACCCAGATGCGTATTCTGATCAGGAAGTTCAGGGGCTTCATTTATACCGCACCAAGGCGCAATGTATCAATTGCCATAACACGGGATATTTCTCCAATAACAAATTTGAAAATGACGGAACCGCTCTTTTAGGAAGCAGACAGGAAGATTTAGGCAGATATTTGGTTACATTGAAACCAGAAGATGTGGGCAAATTTCGAGTTCCTACTTTACGGGAAATCTCCCGAACTGGACCTTGGATGCACAACGGTGCTTTTACACCTTTAATGGATGTTCTTACTTTTTACAACGGGGGAAATCCGGAACCTACCAAAAAGAGATCTACTGTTCATAAAGGAATCGGGTTGGTTTCTAACAAATCAAAATTATTAAAACCTTTAAATTTAACCAAGGCAGAATTAGAAGCCTTGGAATCTTTTTTGGAAACACTGAGTTCAAAAATAAACCGAACACAGCCACCTGCTTTACCGCAGTAATAATTTTTAAAGCGACCTATCAACAGTAACTTTTACCTTTAAGTGTGTTGAACAATAAGCAAAAAAATTGGCATCCCGATCGTGATATTTATAGGAAATGTGACCGCAAGAGCCATGGGTAGAAAAAGTCCTGGATTTGCCTTTGGTACGGATATTTTCATCGCTGCCGGAACTGCAATATAAGAGGCACTTGCCGCCAAAATTGCAAATATAAATCTACTGCTAACATCATCTGTAACAAACGAACTGATCACCGCAACCACACTTCCATTGATCAAAGGAATTAAAATAGCAAAGATCATAGGAAACCAACCTACGGAGAAAAATGCCTTCAATTTTCTACCACTGCTAATTCCCATATCCAGTAAAAATAGGGCTAAAAACCCTTTAAATAAATCATTCGTGAAAGGTTTAATTCCTTCTGCTTGTTTGGCACTCGCCAAAAATCCGATAACCAAACTGCCTAAAATAAGCAGCACACTTCCATTGGTAAATGAATGTCTGATCGCCGTACTTTTCTTTATTTTTTCACTTTCTACTTTATTAAAAATAGAGATCAAAACCAATCCCATAATAATTGCCGGAGATTCCATCAATGCCATAATTGCAACCATGTGACCTTGTAAATTAAGCTGCTGCGACTCCAAAAAAGAAACCGCCGTAACGAAGGTAACTGCACTTACAGAACCATACGCAGAGGCAATTGCACCTGCATCAAAAACATTTAACTTCCTCTTCAGAATAAAAAAAGTATAGAGTGGAATGACCAAAGAAATAGCAATACCAAATAAAATAGACCATCCAATTTCACTTGTAAACTGTTCGTGGGACAATTCCTGTCCCCCTTTAAAACCGATTGCAAATAAGAGATAAATCGAAATAAATTTGGAGGAATTAGGCGGAATTTCCAGATCACTTTTTAAATAAACGGCAACAATTCCCAATACGAAAAAGAGTAAGGCGGGATTGGTTAAATTTTCAAGAAGTAGATTAAAATTCATAGTTTTTTAGGTTTGTGGCTTAATAATTTGGTTGGTGATTTTTAAAGTTGAAATTTCATCCCAGTGGAGAAAGCGGATTTGATAAATGTTTTTTTTGGGCTTAAATGTAGGATTTTCCTTGTAATTTTGATTAGTACAATATCGAATTTTAAATTAGGGTTGAGAAGCTCTTCGTAATTTATCATTGATGACCCTTCCTAATCCTACCTCCGGAAATTTTTCTGCAATAATATGTTCCAAGTTCATTTGATCCATTTGGTGCAGCGTTTCATAAAGTTTGGCGGCAGCTACTTTTAAATTTCCCTCTGCTGATAAAATGATTTGTACGAAATTTTCTGGTAGCTGTTCTAAGGTGTTATTGAAACTTAAAACTCCTATTTTTTGATCTTGAAATCGAAGGAGTTCTTTTTCCAAATTTTCGGTGAAAATCAAAGAAGTTCTGGGTGCATAATGTTTGGATAACATTCCGGGGGCTTCAGGTTGCTTGTCGTCTTTGTTGAGGAGCTTCACTGCTCCACAAATATTTTCTATTTCTTCCAGAGAAATTCCTCCCAACCGGTAAATAATCACTTTTTCACCCTCAAATCCGATAATTGTTGATTCAATTCCGGTTTCGCAAATGCCACCTTCCAAAACCATTTTGATGGAATTGCCAAAATAATCATCCACGTGTTTTGCATTTGTTGGACTAATTCTCCCGAAAGGATTTGCACTTGGAGCTGCCAAAGGAAAATCCAACTTTTCTAAAAGTTGAAGAGCAATCGCATGATTTGGAACGCGAACTGCAACCGTGGGTTTTCCTGCCGTAATTAAATCGGGAACGGAAGATTTTTTTTTCACCAGTAAAGTTAATGGTCCAGGCCAAAATTTTTCCGCTAAAGTTTGTGCAATTTCTGGAATTTCTGTGGCAATTTTTTCTAATTCACTCCCGTTTTTGATATGTACAATTAAAGGATTGTAAAAGGGACGCTCTTTAACGGAAAAAATTTTTCTAATGGCTTTTTCACTATAAATATTGCCCGCTAAACCGTAAACAGTTTCAGTTGGAAATCCTATAATTTCTTCTTCCTCTAAAAATTTCGCGGCCAAATCAAGGTCTTTACTGATCATCGTTTAAGGGTTACAAATATCACAAAACTCCGGACTTTCTGTTAATTTTCCGTGGGGATTATCATCTATTTGGGTGAAATTACATTTTTTACAGGCATAGACATAACTTAAAGTCGACCGCGTCGGAAAACTGCACAATTCGCACGGAAGTCCTTTTTTAACTTCGAAAATATCAAATCCTGGGGTGTTGCAATTTGGACAAAGTGAATGGAGTTTAGCGACCAAATTTACGGTAACTTTCTCGATAATTTTCATTCGGGTAGGGTTTTTCATCGCGCGCATATCGGTTTCAACATACGCTTTTCCATCAGTACTACTCAATTCTGTAAAATTCCTAACCAACGTTTCCCAATCGGAGTTCTCTTTTTTAATACTGCTGAAATCCTCTTTATTTTTTCTCAAAATCAAACCGTGAGAGGGAAATTGCGATTGGTCGGCAAAATCTTTTAATTCTTTTTCGGAACGTATTTGTGCGCCATTAAAATTGGTTTCGGTGGTCAATTCTCTGCCTATTATTTCTAAATCATTTTTTTGATCAATTAAAATTAAAAATTCATCGTCTGCATGCGTAAAATAAAGAGAAGGATGCGGCCCGAAAGACCCTTCACTCGCAACCGCCAAATCACAATTGGCCAATTGCATCGCGAGAAGACATTTTTTTCTGAGGGTGGTAATCGGATCCTCTTTTCGGTCAATTTCTCCCGTAAATGTTCCTAAAAGATCTGTATCAAAATCTGAAGTGACCATGCATTTCACCCCCAGTTCTTCTTCCAAAATCGGCGCAATCACCTTCTCTTTTGCGTGTTTTGTAACGATCAATAACGTTCTTCCCGAAAACATATTTTTGCAGTTATTTTAAAGTTAATGAAATTTATTGTGCTAAAATTTTTGGAGCAAATGCCAAAACGGAAGAAAATCCAATACAAAATTGGACTTTAATTCTTCTTTTAATGATTAAATTTTTTGATGGAGATCTGCTATTGTCCTTGACCTAAGGAATATCCCGCTTTCCCATCAAACTGATATAAATTCTCCGTTTTCACCACATCAATTTTCGCATCCAAAGCTTTGGCTAATAAAGTAATGATGTTGTTTTTGTACAGGGTTTTACCTTCGTTGGGTTCAAATCTGCATCTCCAGTGATCGGTACAGAATGTTTCTTCAAAACCATTTGGCCATACTTTAATTCCTCTATTGGTAATCATGGTTAAATGCTTGTTTTCTGTATTGATGCTTTGAATTTTCTCCGCCAATTCATTCGGATCTGTTCCGTTCCAGTGAACAAATAAATCCACTCCAACCAACTGTTTATTTGCCGGCTCTTTTTTTACATATTTCGGTAACTGCAGTACGGAATCTTTTGCAAAGGACACTTTTTTCAGAACCGAAGGATTTTCTCCTAAATTTTTAATAATGGCATCCGCAAATTCACTGGTTCCTACTTTTTCTTTGCTGATTCCTTCTTTAAAAATATCGTAGGTGTGAATTCCATCTTCAATCGTTTTTAACCAGGCATTCTGAATTTTTTCTGCAATTTCCGTTTGTCCGATGTGATTAAGCATCATGACTGCACCTTCTAACAAACCCGAAGGATTTGCTAAATTTTGTCCGGCACGTCTTGGCGCAGAACCATGAATCGCTTCAAACATCGCACATTCCTCTCCAATATTTGCGGAACCCGCCAAACCAACAGAACCTGCGATCTGAGCGGCAATATCTGATAAAATATCTCCGTATAAATTTAAAGTAACAATCACATCGAAAATTTCTGGTGTATCTGCCATTTTTGCGGCTCCAATATCGATGATCCAGTGTTCGTTTTCTATTTCTGGATATTCTGCGGCTATTTCGTCGAAAATTTGGTGAAACAAACCGTCTGTCTGCTTCATGATGTTATCTTTTGTAAAACAGGTTACTTTTTTTCTGCCATACACTTTCGCATATTCAAAAGCATAACGCACAATTTTCTCACAACCGGGGCGACTGATTAATTTTAAACATTGCACCACCTCATCGGTCTGTTGGTGCTCAATTCCGCCATATAAATCCTCTTCATTCTCCCGAATAATGACAATATCCATTTCTGGATGTTTGGTTTCCACAAAAGGGTGCAAACTCATGCATGGTCGCACATTGGAATACAATCCCAAAAACTTTCGGGTGGTCACGTTCAAACTTTTGTAACCGCCACCTTGAGGTGTAGTGATGGGTGCTTTTAAAAAAACTTTGTTTCTGCGTATGGTGTCCCAGGATTCCGAAGAAATTCCGGAAGTGTTTCCCGCCAAATAGACTTTTTCTCCAACTTCAATTTCTTCGATTTCAATTTGTGCACCTGCAGCTACAATAATTTTTAGCACAGCGTCCATGATTTCTGGACCGATTCCATCTCCTTTTGCGACTGTAATTTTTGTCATATCAATAGTTTTAGGTTTTAATGTGGCAAAAATGGACAATCTAATTCATATATTTTTATTTATATTTATAATGCTTTCCATAAATTATTTTTATGAATCAGTAAGAATTGAAATGGGTGTAAAAGGCAAAAGCTTTCACAAAGGAGCGCGTGTAAGATGAAATTTTTAAAATAGACTTTGCATTATTGGTGGATCTTCCAGACAAATCGCTTTTAAATTGGGATCATAATTCGGGAAAGAAAAATCTGCTGTAGCTTTTTCGGAAAGCCAGGCTTTTTCTGCAGCTTTGGATAAAACTAAAGGCATCCGATCTTTGGTGTTGTGAATTTCAGCCATTAACTCATTTGCATCTGAAGTGACGATGGAAAAACTCGTAAGAATTTCATCGGTTTTCTCATCTTTCCAAATATTATAAATTCCACCCAAAGCAAAAGGTTGGTTGCCATTTTCTAACTGAATAAAATACTTTTCTTTCTTTTTGCCTTTGGAATCAAGCCATTTCCATTCGTAAAAACCATTAACTAAAATGAGGCAACGATTCTCCACATAATTTTTGAAACTCGGTTTTTCGTCTAGTGTTTCCAGTCGAGCATTAAGCGTAACTTTTTGGATACCGCGATCTTTTGACCAGGCTGGAATTAAGCCCCAGTTTCCTAAAATTGCTTC
>Ga0136636_10001874_pt1 | contig 12429 bp, 11 predicted proteins | sample AntDrymUQ8522106_2_FD_104653 | JGI IMG/M metagenome (GOLD analysis project Ga0136636, IMG submission 104653) | Polar desert sand microbial communities from Dry Valleys, Antarctica - metaG UQ852 (21.06) | ecosystem: Environmental > Terrestrial > Soil > Desert | place: Antarctica: Dry Valley... | reverse complement strand
TTCCCCACATGATCCCCTTCTTCAGAGTGCGGCCTGCCGGTGTGCCGGCAGTTGAAAAACCATATATGGAAGTTGCTGAAATAGCGGCTGTTGCTAATATCGTATTCTTTGTAAATTGTCGTCTGTTCATACCTTTATCAATTAAATGTGCATGCCTAAATATCGGGTTCGCTTACGTTAATTTTGCTTCTACTCCTATAACCGGTACAGTTTCAGGAATATTGGGTACGGGTCCCATGGCATAACTCCGCGGACCGAGTGTAAGGTCCGAATTCAACATCTCATCCCACGTCACATCTTTGCCGGTATAGGCCGACATGCGACCCATAATAGTAATCAGTGTCGAATTTACCTGGGCTTCTGCATCGCTGATCGTCTTTCCGGTCCTTATCGCGGTTACCAGATTTATGTGTTCCTGAACATAGGGATCTTTAACTTTCCAGGTAAGGTCTGTATCTCCTTCTTTCGGGTGTTCGTATTTCCATACAGGATTTCCTTTCAGATCATAAAGGGCGCCACTACAGTCGGCATAACCTTTGGTTCCCGTTATTAACTCCTTTTTCAGGTTACTGCAACCGCTAATCTGACGCGCTGCACAATGGGTATGCATTCCAGTATCGTAAACATATTCGATGCTAAAAAAGTCGTACTGATCGCCTGTCATCCGGCGTTGTCTGCCACCCCACCCCATCGCTTTTACAGGGATTTTATCCACAAACCAGTTCATCACATCTACTTCGTGGATAAACTGCTCAACAATATGATCACCAGACAACCAGGTAAAATTAACCCAGTTGCGCAGCATATACTCCATGTCGGTCCAGCCGGGCTGTCGGTTTTTAGCCCACAGCGAACCGCCGTTACGAATAATATTTGCCCCGACAATCTCCCCTATTTCGCCGTTTGCAACTCTGCGGTAAGTTTCCATATAATCCTTCTGTACGCGGCGGATCGTTCCGCTGACCATACACAACCCCATCTGGGCTGCTTTTTTTGAGGCGATTAGTATCGAACGGGCACCCTTGGGATCGACGGCAACCGGTTTCTCCATAAAGACATGTTTCCCCGCATTAACGGCAGCTTCAACATGCAATGGTCTGAAATGCGGAGGTGTACAAAGCAATACAACATCAACTCCCGAGTCTATTACCTTCTGATAATTATCGAAACCTGTAAAACATTTAGCATCATCGATCTCCACATTTCGCTGCTTCATCAGTGTTGCACGGCAGGCATCGAGTTTATCCTGGAACACATCGCCCAGGGCGACAATCTGCAGGTTTGGACCTGCATCAAGAAAATTAACAGCTGCTCCTGTTCCTCTTCCGCCGCAACCAATAAGACCGGCCTTTAATACTTTTCCATCCGGTGCCGCGTTGAGTAACTCAGGCAACTTTACTTCAGCACCTTTCTTGTCGCTGCCTTTACACGAGGCCAGTAATCCGGCAGATCCCAAAGTTCCTATTGCACCCAACGCAGTATTGGATAAAAATTTACGCCTGCTTAATTCAGTTTTGTTTTCCATCACAGAGAGCTAATTATAGTGCACTAAAAATACGTAAATCTTATTATTAACTATGAATTTTAACAAATATTTTATCCATCTGTATCCATATCCTATTTTTTTTATTCTTTGATCAGAATCTTTTCTGTGTGGACTAATCTTTTTTAAAATAATCTACATTTTTTTTCTTTAATCTCTTGAAATGTGAATATAAAGCGTTAATTTTAAACAGGATTAACTAAATACTCAAAAACAAATGAAAAGCTACCTTGAACCATTGCAAACTTCAGTGTTGACCAATTTGGAATTCGGTCAGCTGATGAAAAGATTCCTGAATGATCTTTCATCGATCAAACAAAACACTATTTAGCAGTCGTATGGAAACTAACGCCACGACGGATTCTTACGACCTGAGAACCATCCGTGCCCAAATGCTTAAAATTTACAATGATTACATCTCCTATATTCTGGCAATGAGCAAAGCACACAATACAACGCCTTTCAACTTAAAATTATCATTACTGAATAATGCCCATAAATATTATTCCGATCTGCTTGCCCATAGGACATCGGTTAAACCGGTTGCTTCCAATCCATAGATATAAGTAGTTGATTTGTGTGTAACAAGCCCGCTTGATCCTCATTGGAGGAGAGCGGGCTTTTGATTTTGGAACATCAATACTGCACTCTGAAAAGTCATCCGATGAATGATTTGCAATTAATTGCTTATTCATCGGACGACTAGATTACAACTAAAATTATTTAAACCATTCTCAACATGGTTCTTTCGGGCTACAAAGTCTGTCAATCCGCAAATCCGGCTGTTCGTTAATGAATTCTTATCATTTATCAGAACATTTCCGTCTAACGCAATAATCCATATCTTTGCGCCAAAATACCGTTTGTTTTAAATCCACTCTGATGCAGGAAAAAATTATCATCCTTGATTTTGGCTCCCAATATACCCAACTGATCGGCCGTCGCGTCCGTGAACTCAATGTTTATTGCGAAATTCACCCTTTCAACCATTTTCCGGAAATGGATTCATCGGTTAAAGGAGTCATCCTTTCCGGAAGTCCTTACTCGGTAAGGGATGAAAACGGACCACGGATCAACCTGGCCCAAATCAAAGGGCAGTTTCCTCTGCTGGGAGTTTGTTACGGAGCACAATATCTTGCTCATTTTTTTGGCGGCGAAGTAGCAGCGTCCGATTCGAGGGAATATGGTCGTGCAAACCTCAGGGTTACTGACTCAAACAGTGTTCTATTGCAGGGAATCAGCGAGAACTCACAGGTATGGATGTCGCATGGCGATACGATTATCAGTCTACCCGGAAATTACAAAATAATTGCCTCAACGGGAGATGTCGAAAATGCGGCCTTCAAAATAGAGGATGAAGATACCTACGCCATACAGTTTCATCCCGAAGTTTTTCATACCACGGAGGGGACCAAAATTCTCGAAAACTTTTTGGTTAACATTTGCGGATGCCAGCAGGACTGGACTCCCGCCTCGTTTATAGAGACCACAATTCAGCAATTGCGTGATAAAATCGGCGACGATAAGGTTGTTCTCGGACTTTCGGGTGGCGTCGATTCCTCCGTTGCGGGAGTTTTGCTCCATAAGGCGATCGGGAAAAACCTTACCTGCATTTTTGTCGATAACGGACTTCTGCGCAAGAACGAATTTCAGGATGTACTCGATTCTTATAAAGATATGGGGTTGAATGTAGTTGGCGTCGATGCCAGCCAGCGATTCTGGAGCGATCTCAAAGGAGAGCGTGATCCGGAAACGAAACGTAAAATTATCGGCCGCAACTTTATTGAGGTATTCGATATCGAAGCTCACCGCATTCAGGAGGTAAGATGGCTTGCCCAGGGAACCATCTATCCCGACGTGATTGAGTCGGTTTCGGTGAACGGACCTTCTGCCACGATCAAATCGCACCATAATGTAGGTGGTCTTCCTGAAAAAATGAATTTAAAGGTTGTAGAGCCATTAAATCTGCTATTCAAGGATGAGGTCCGTCGTGTAGGCCGTGCACTTGGAATCAAGCCCGAACTTCTCGGAAGACATCCTTTCCCGGGACCGGGTCTTGGCATCAGGATACTAAGTGATGTTACCCCCGAAAAAGTCAGGGTGCTTCAGGAGGCGGATGCTATTTTCATGAATGGCTTGAAAGAATGGGGTCTTTACGACAAGGTATGGCAGGCAGGCGTGATGTTGCTACCCGTACAATCGGTAGGTGTAATGGGCGACGAACGGACCTACGAAAATGTGGTTGCTTTGCGCGCTGTGGCCTCAACTGACGGCATGACCGCCGACTGGGTACATCTCCCGTACGAATTTCTTGCCAAAATTTCGAACGACATTATCAATAAGGTACCGGGTATTAATCGTGTTGTGTACGATATCAGCTCAAAACCACCCGCGACTATTGAGTGGGAATAGACGAGGGGGAGAAAGGGAGAAAATGAGAGGGGGCGAAAGGGAGAAGGGGAGAATTTGCCGATTTGTCAATTTGCCAATTTACGAACACCTGTATGATGATCTTCGTCGTAACAAAATATTCCTCCATCGGGCGCACGTCTGGCAGACAAATCCATCTGCTCCCGCTATCTACAACGATACACTGATTAAATTCTCATCTCTCAGAAACTTTTCACCACTCCACCGGTATGCGGATAATTGACCTGAACCGACACAGCCGTCGACACAACAGATATTTTTCTGATAGATAGAAGCTCCCTCACTCAGGCAATAATGCCCGATGAAAACAGGAGGCTGACCCGCTTTGTAGGGCTCAAAAGTTGGAGCGATCTGCACAGGTACCGTATAATCGGGCAATATAAACTTATTCCCGAACGAAAGCTCACGAAATGTCTTATTTTCAGGCGATTCCCACCAGTTCATCCGAAACATCGTACGGCTCATCCCCTTACTGCATTTAATAATCAGGTCCTGGGGACAGCGAAATTCTAGTCCTTTGAGCGTTTTATAAAGGATTGCAGCTGCCGGATGATGCTGTTCATGAATTGTTCTCAAAAAACTTTTCTTTAATCTTCCTTCCGGAAGGAAGCCTTTAAGATAATTTATATCATTATCGTTCCAGTAAGCATGAACAATCCTGATTGCTTCAAGATCGATATAAAAAGGTAACGTCCTAAGCCATTTCAGATGATCGCGCCATTCTTCCTGGTACCCTTTAAATGCAGTAAGTGTACTCTGAATCTGGCTTCTGTTTCCTGCGATGTGACGGGAAAGATACATCCCGGAAGAATCCTTTATATGATATAAAATTGCGCTGTATTCGTGATTACCCAATATGGCATGAGCAAAACCTGCCTCAGTCATTTGCCTTACGATCTGAAAGGTTTCCCTGATTTCAGGTCCCCTGTTGATAAAATCGCCGATAAAAATGGCGATACGATCGGGATGTTTCAATACCCCGTTCACTTTCACATACCCCATCGTCTTTAAAAGTTTCTTTAAAAGCGAAGCGTAACCGTGCACATCACCGATTATGTCGTAATACTGCATGCTCATATCATTCAAAATTAGAACTATTTCGTTAACAACACCTCGATTCCCGCCCCGAATTAATTTATCAGGGCATAAAAAATGGCAGGACAACCATTTCCGGTTCACCTGCCATTTTAAACACAATCCTAAATAAGGTGGTTATGCTATTACTTCTACAGGAATATTTTTGTTAACGTTCTTGCTGCCGATTAAGGCATAGAATAACAAATAAGCAAGGCATATGAAGATTAACCAATAACTTGCACTATAAGAAGTCATGTCAGCTAACTTACCCTGAAGAAGTGGAATGATTCCACCGCCTGCAACCATCACCATAAAGATACCTGAAGCAGCTTCAGTATATTTTCCCAAACCTTCAACTGCAAGGTTAAAGATACCACCCCACATCACCGAAGTACACAATCCGCAAAAGATCATAAACATAATTCCAATTGGAACCTCGGCAAGACCGAATGAAATATCAGACTGGAAAACAGGCATTCTAACTGTGGTAGTAACAGGAAATAAAATAGCAGCCAGAATAAAGATCAAACCAAGTAGTGAAACAGCTGATAGCATCGCTTTACTTGAGAATCTCGAAGCAAGAGAAGCTCCGAAAATACGGCCAATCATCATCAAAAACCAATATGTACCAACAACAGAACCTGCCATTGTAGCATCAATCTGCAGGCCACCTTCAGCTAAATCAGAAGTCATAAAAAGGTTGGCAGTACTTGGTATACCAATTTCAATTCCAACATATACAAATATGGCCATCGCCCCGAAAATAAAATGACGGAATGAAAGCGGACTATGCTCATGTTTAACTTTCACTTTACCTATCAAACGAGGCTCAGGAATTTCCATAATATAAAGAACAATGAAAACGATTGCAAAGATTCCCATTGCCATGAAAAGTGCAGGATTAGCCTTATCGATGGTGCGTTCTGCAGCATTAGCTCCCATTAAGTAACCAACAAGCACAGGAACGATAGTCGCTGCAACCGAGTTTAAAGATCCGCCGGTCTGAATAAGCTGGTTCCCTTTTTTACCTCCGCCACCGAGGGTATTCAACATCGGGTTTACTACAGTATTTAACATACACATAGAGAAACCTGAAATAAATGCACCTGCAAGATAAACAATAAAACTTCCAAGCTGGCCTGAAAGGTATTGCACACCAACACCTGTAAATCCCACCACTACAGCTATTAATGCTGTCTTTTTATAACCAATCCGTTCAAGTAATATTCCTGCAGGAATACCCATAAATGCATAGGCAATAAAATTAGCAAAGAAGCCTAACTGAGACAGGAAATTAGATGCTCCAAATTGTTTTGCCACAATTACCCCCATTGGGCTTGGAAGTCCCGTTACAAAGGCAATCATAAAGAACAGGGCAAACATCATTGCAATAGGCAATGCATAACTCTTTTTCTGATCCATAATTTAGATAAATTTACAATTGTTGATTAATTAATTTTGTGTTTAACTTCCAATTTTAACTTTATTAATCCGCCGCAAAAAATAACTAAAAGAGAGACCATTGCATTGAAATGGTCTCCCTATATAGATTGATTTTACTTGTTTTCCAATTTTGAGCTGATAAATTAAACAGATAAAATTTTCAGTTGGCAATAATACAATTTTTTAGAATAACTTCTTAGCTCCGTCACCGATTTCGGCAACATAAAATACTGGTTTCAAACCGGTTTTTTCCTCGTAGTTTTTCCCGACCTGCGCAATGAATGTTTCAACTGCCTCATCTTTTACAAGACTGACCGTACAACCGCCAAAACCGCCGCCTGTCATTCGTGTTCCAATTACACCGTCGATTTTAAGGGCTTCTTCAACCATTGTATCCAACTCAAAGCCTGTAACTTCATAATCGTCGCGCAGGGAATCGTGTGATCCTTCCATTAACTGACCAAACTGAACAAGGTCTCCTGCCCTCAGCGCTTTCACTGCATCTGTTGTCCGTTTAATCTCGCTGACCACGTGGCGTGCCCGTTTACGGACCGTTACATTTTCAATTTTATCCTCAACCTTCAGAAAATCTTCCCATGATATCTCGCCCAGGGCAGAAATATGCTGGTAAGGTTGTATTGCTTTCACGGCAGCTTTACATTCGGCAACCCTCTCGTTGTACTTACCTGAATCCAATTTATGAGGACTGTTGGTGTTGCTGATCACTATTTTAATGCCATCGAGTATTACAGGGACCAAATCGTAAGATAAAGTATCGCAATTGAGGAAAATCGCGTGATCCTTCTGACCCATTGCAGAGACAAACTGATCCATGATTCCGCAATTTACAAGCGCAAATTCATGTTCTGCTTTCTGACCCATTTTGGCAAGTTCAACCCTGTCGATTCCGAAACCATACACATCATTGATCAGGACACCTGTTACTACTTCAAGAGCTGCAGATGAGGAGAGACCGGCGCCAGTGGGAACATCACCGTAGAACAACATATCGGCCCCCTTATCGAAGGTTAATCCCTTTTTCATAAACTGAGCAAATACTCCGATGGGATAATTAACCCATTCTTTACCGATCGCCTTGTTAAGATCTTCAACCTTTACCTCTGCCTCAAAGGGCATGTTCAGAGAGGTAAACCGCACCGATTTACGCTCAGTGGTGCGAACAAGACAATAGATGCCGAAACTAAGGGCACACGGGAAAACAAAACCGCCGTTATAGTCGGTATGTTCGCCAATCAGATTTACACGACCCGGTGAAAAATAGCCACTTACGTCGCCTTCACCAAATTTTTCAATAAACTTTGCTTTTAATTGTTCAATCGTCATATCTATAAAAATTAGAGTATTAACTGGTGGGTACTGGTAGGGGCAAATGTATAATAATTTGATGGTAAAGAAAGGAGGTAAAAAATGTTTAAGAACAGATTAATTCTTTTTACAGCGATTTCCTGACAATCAACCTCGAAGGATTGCGAAATTTTATCTTCCGGTGATTTAATATCATATCGGCTAATACCTTTCCCATCCGGACGAAATCGGTTGATATGGTCGTGATTCCTCCCGCGACAACCTCTTTCAGCATTGTATCGTTAAACGAAACCAGGCCGACATCTTCACCCAGCTTAAGATTCATTTCCGCCACATTTTTCACGATCCTTACCAGGTTACGATCGGATACCACCAGATAGGCCTCCCCTTTTTGGACATTCCGCTTGTCGACTGATCGGATAATTTCGGCCTCCAGGTCATTTTCATTACAGAATCTTTTAAAACCCAGTACCCGTTCTTCGGGTTCTTTCCCACCGGGGAAAACCATGATCAATTTCTGATACTTACAAAAGAGTTCTCTTCCGGCCTTCATCCCATCATAAACATCCTGTCCAAAATCCTGGTAAATTACTGGGAAATCCATCAGATCAGGCTTGAGCCGGTCGAGAATATAAACCTTATCAGCAGGAAGTTGCCCGATCAGCTCGATCGAATTGGTGAAAGTGGCCGGCATAATCACATAAGCACTGTACTTTCCTGCAGAACTTTCAATCAGCTCTTTGTAAACATTGAAATTGAAATGGTGGAAAAAAATATCAACATTTATCCGGTTGTCTAACTGACCGAGGAAAGCCGCATACAAATCCTCCTTAAAAACATTCAATTCGTCAAAAAGGAGAAAAATTTGTTTGGCAAAGTTAAGGTCGGTTCTTTCGATGTAATATCCTTTTCCGGGAACTGAAACAACCACTCCCAGCGCTCTCAGTTCATTAAAAGCAAGCATAACTGTATCGCGCGACAAGGAGAACGCCCCGCAAATCTGGTTGATTGACGCAATTTTATCGCCTTTCTGAAGGATGCCTTGTTCGATAGCCATACAGACAGAATTGACAATCTGTCTGTATTTCGGGATTCCCGCCGCTTCGTCAATATTAAAGATATTTGCCAGGTTCACAGGATGGATTTTTCAGCCATAAAAATATGTTATTTTTATATTTATCTTTACGTTTGTGCACAGATAACTAAATTTCATTTTATGGAACTAACACGAGATGTTTTCGGAAATGCCCGCAGAGGTGAGAAGATTCATATATTCACACTGCGTAACGACAATGGAGTCACCATTAAAATCACCAATTACGGGGGAATCATAACTTCGGTTAAAACTCCCGATAAACGTGGAACAAAAGCAAACATCGTCCTGGGATTTAAGTCCCTGGAAGACTACCTGACCAATGGCTATATTGAGAATTGCCCCTATTTCGGTTGTATTACAGGAAGATATGCCAACCGGATCGCCAAAGGCAAATTTTCGATCGGGGGAAAAGAGTATACACTCCCGGTGAACAATGGTGAAAACTGCCTGCATGGCGGCATTACCGGTTTCGATAAAGTGATCTGGGTTCCTAAAAAGATCGAAAAACCTGATCTTGTTGGAGTAGAATTAAAATACCGTAGTGTCCATATGGAGGAAGGATTTCCGGGGAACCTCGATCTTACTGTCACCTATACACTTAATCATAAGAATGAGTTGCACATCGAGTACAAAGCCATAACTGACCGGGAAACAGTTATTAATTTAACCAATCATTCCTATTTTAACCTCACGGGAAATAAAGAGAACATTCTTGGCCATACCCTGCAGTTGGCAGCCAAAACAAGAACTGTTAACAATGAGATGATTCCTACCGGCGAAATCAGTGAATTAGCTGGAACACCTTTCGATTTTACCACACCTGTCACCATCGGATCACGGATTGATGGTCTGGCTGACGGCTACGATACCAATTTTATTCTGAACAATCCGAATAAAAAGCTGGTCAAAGCAGGTATGCTGTCGGAAGAAACGACAGGCAGAACGGTCGAAATATCCACAACCGAACCTGCAATACAGGTATATACAGGCTATTGGATTCCTGAAATGGTTGGAAAATCGGGTGAAGTATTTGGCAGTTACGCGGGTGTGGCACTCGAAACTCAACATTATCCCGATTCACCGAACCATCCGGAATTTCCATCTACAGCCCTTCATCCCGGCGAAGTATTTAAATCGAAAACAATTTACAAATTCGGCGTCAAATCCTGAATCCCGCATGACCAAAGTCTGTAGCTCCCGGTTACAGACTTTGTTTTAAAGAACTGAACCAACGGATATAAAATCACATAATGAGAACACTGATCGAACTATTTGAATCCAGTACCGCGAAGTTTCCGAATAATCCGTTATTATGGGAAAAGCCCAAAGATCATTATATCCCAAGCTCATATCTTGAGATCAGGGAACAGGTTTATCTTTTGGGAGCCGGATTAATGTCACTTGGGCTCAAAAAGGGCGAACGGGTCGGACTTCTTTCGGAAGGGAGAAATAAATGGCTGGTTAGCGAATTGGGCATGTTCTACTGTGGTGCGATTAGTGTTCCGCTTTCTGTAAAACTCGAAGCTACAGAATTAAAGTTCAGACTTGCTCACTCCGGATCGAGAATGATCATTGTTTCGGACGGGCAGGCGCCAAAGATTGCCGAAATTATCGATGAGCTTCCCGGAATAGAGTATGTAATCCATTTGGACCCTATTGTTAATCCCGGATCCAAAGATCTTTTTTTTGACGATATCCTGGTTCGGGGACGTGAATTTCTGAGTTCAGAGGCAAATAAAAAAGAGTATGAAGCTGTCCTGGGAAATGTTCAGCCGGATGATATTGCAAATATTTCGTACACCTCCGGGACTACGGCCGATCCCAAGGGAATTATGCTTACTCATCTGAACTATACGGCGAATGTCATTCAGGCAAACACCGTACTGGAAATTTTGGAACATTATAAAACACTGGCTGTTCTGCCATGGGATCACTCCTTCGCTCACACGGCCTGCCTTTACACTTTTATGCTCAAAGGAGCCTCGATAGGGTCGGTTCAGACAGGGCGAACTCCTATGGAGACACTCCGGAATGTACCTGTGAATATCAGGGAATTCAAGCCCGATATCCTGATGAGCGTTCCCGCATTATCGAAGAGTTTCAGGAAGAATATCGAAAAGGGAATTCAGGCAAAGGGAAGGTTTACTGAAATGCTATTCAACCATGGACTACAGGTTGCCTATCTCTATAATGGTGATGGATGGAACCGGGGCAAGGGATGGCGTGCGTTGCTAAAACCCGAATATGCATTGTTTGATAAAATCCTGTTTTCGAAAATTCGTGAGGGATTTGGTGGAAACCTTAAATTTTTCATCGGAGGCGGAGCATTGCTCGATACAGAACTACAACGCTTTTTCTTTGCAATTGGCACCCCGGTTTTCCAGGGATATGGCCTTACAGAAGCGGCACCTGTTATCTCGGCAAATTCACCACTTGCCGTTAAATTTGGGTCTTCCGGTAAACCTGTTAAATACCTCGACGTGAAAATCTGTGACGCCGACGGAGCAACACTTCCGCCCGGAGAAAAGGGTGAAATCGTGGTGAGGGGTGAGAATGTGATGAAAGGTTACTGGAAAAACGCCAAAGCCACGGAGGAAACTCTTAAAGACGGGTGGCTTCATACAGGTGATTCCGCATATTTATCATCCGACGGCTACCTGTATGTGTTGGGAAGGTTTAAAAGTCTGCTGATCGGGAACGATGGTGAAAAATACAGCCCCGAAGGGATTGAGGAAGCCATTATTGAACAGTCGCCGTATATCGATCAGGCGATGCTTTATAATAATCAGAACGCTTATACAACAGGATTTATCGTTCCCAATATTTCTGCCATTAACCGGACATTAGCCAAACATGGCCTGACTCCCGGCAGCAAAGAGGGAATCAACAAGTCGCTTGAAATTATTAAGCAGGAAATTGATGCTTACCGCAAAGGGGGCAAATTCGATGGTATGTTTCCCGAAAGGTGGCTGCCATCTGCGGTAGTTGTGCTACCGGAAGCTTTTACTGAGCAGAATCATTTACTGAACAGCACCCTGAAGATGGTTCGGGGAAAAATCATAGAATATTTTAAACCGGAGATGGATTTTATTTATACCCCTGAAGCAAAAGAAATTATCAACGTCAGGAATAGTGAATCCATCCGGAAATGGGATAAGCACACCTAGACCCAGACCTGACAGGTTTTGGAACCTGACAAGGCCTGACGGATCGATTACTGTTTGATCCTGTAAAGCAGCCACCACGGCGTACGGGGTGAAGCATGATGTTCGTAATGATAACCAAAGAAATAGCAAGTGAGCAACGCCATAAAATGGTTGTGACGCTGCGAGCGTGCTTTATGCGGTTTCATTGAATCGGTGTGAGGTAATCGATGGGGAACATAGGTCCCAAAATAAAACAGTTGAAAAGTCGATAAAACGGAGGGTACGATCCATAAGACAATTAGTTGTAACTCGCTGAACCAAATGAGGCCAATGTTGAAAAGTCCGGCCATAACCAGGATTTGCCAAAT
>Ga0136636_10001871_pt1 | contig 12433 bp, 15 predicted proteins | sample AntDrymUQ8522106_2_FD_104653 | JGI IMG/M metagenome (GOLD analysis project Ga0136636, IMG submission 104653) | Polar desert sand microbial communities from Dry Valleys, Antarctica - metaG UQ852 (21.06) | ecosystem: Environmental > Terrestrial > Soil > Desert | place: Antarctica: Dry Valley... | reverse complement strand
TTGCGGCAAACGGCCCAGGCCGCGCACCGTCCAGTGGCCTGACAGCACCCAGGTGCCAACAGGCCCGGGCGTGATCGCAGCGGGCAAGGCGACCGGCACGGCAGCGGGCGGGGTGGCAGGAAGGGCGGTGGCGACAGCGGCGGAAGTCATCGGTGGGCGTGTGGCCGGGGTCCATGGCGGCGCCATGGCTGCCTCGGAGGCAACCGCACTGTCGTCATCCCGCCGTGAGGCGTCTGTCCGCTGGCGCACAGAGGGCGTCCTGTTGCGCACTTGCTCAGCGCAAGCCGGATGTCGGCGTACGCGACGCAGTTCAGGCCCGGTCGTCGCGGACGGGTTGGACGGGGACTGTGTGCGCTGCCGAACCGACAAGCCCCGCAGGTGGCCAGAAGATGCTCCAGCGTTGCCAGGCTCCCCCGGCACCCCCGATCTACCAGGAGCAACACCATGTTGAAGAGCATCAAGCATCTCGGTGACGCCAAGGTTGCCGCCAGCGATGGCGACATCGGTCATGTGAAAGACACCTACTTCGATGATCGCAGCTGGGCCGTCCGCTACCTTGTTCTGGACACGGGCAGCTGGCTCAGCGGGCGTGAGGTTCTGATCTCGCCCTACTCGGTCAAGCCGCCGATCGATGGCGACGAACAGATCCGCCTCACGCTGACGCAACGCCAGGTCAGCAACAGCCCGGACGTCGACACCCATCAACCGGTGTCGCGCCAGCACGAACGCGAACTGCTGCGCTACTACGAATATCCGGAATACTGGGCCGGCAACGCCTTGTGGGGCATGGGCGCTATGCCATACCCCTTGCCGTTAACCCAGGACGTCGCCGAACGCGAAGCCGACCGCGGCGTGAATGAGCGTGACTTCAGGGCCACTGACATTCACCTGCGCAGCACGGACCACGTGACCGGCTACGACATCCAGGCCACCGACGACAGCATCGGCACGGTGCAGGACTTCATCTTCGACGACCAGAACTGGGCCATCCGCTACCTGGTCGTGGACACCAGCCGCTGGTGGGAGGGCGGCCACAACGTGTTGGTGGGCATGAACTGGGCCGACAGCATCGACTGGGCCACACAGAAGGTCCACGTGCGACTGACGCGCGCCCAGGTCAAGGCCAGCCCGCTGTTCGAGGGTGTGAATTCGATTCACCGCGAGTACGAGACGCGCCTGCACAGCAACTACGAGCGTCCGGGCTATTGGATGTGACTTCGTGACCGCGATCGTGTTGACGGTGCCGGCGGCTTTGGCTTCGACACCCTAATCGGCCGCGTTCGCCTTCTCATGTCACGCACGCCACCGACCCGGGAAGCCTGATCAACCTGAGGACAGGCTTTGCAGCTGCCAATGCGGCGCGACCTTTGGGTGACACGGCTGGTGCTGGCCTGCGCAAGCCTGCTGGTTGCCTGCAGCGCCCGGTCGACCTTGCCCGTCATTCCCGCGGACCACGCATCCGCGTCTGCAAAACTGGGTTCGACGCGGCCTGAACTGCAGAGCGCGCGCGGCCCGCTGACGGCCGCGCAAAGCAAGGCCGTGCTCGACCGCCTGGCTGCCACCGGCCCGGCGACCAACATCTTCGAGCGCCACCTGGCCATCGAAGAAGCGGTGGCCGGCAGCCCCTTGACCACCGGCAACCGAGTGCTCTTGCTGCAGGACGGCCCGGCCACCTATGCAGCCATGCTGCGGGCCATCGCCGGCGCGCGCGACCACATCCACATGGAAACCTACATCCTGGACGATGACGAGGTCGGGCGGCGGTTTGTGCAGGCGCTGATCACCAAGCAGCAGCAAGGCGTGCAGGTCAACCTGATCCGCGACAGCGCCGGCACCATGGGCACACCCGCCGCCTTGTTCGAGCGACTGCAGGCCAGCGGGGTGATGGTGCTGGAGTTCAATCCGCTCAGCCCCCTGATGGCGCGCAAGGAATGGGAGATCAACCAGCGCGACCACCGCAAGCTGCTGATCGTCGACGGCCACACGGCCTTTCTGGGCGGGATCAACATCAGCAGCGTGTATTCGGGCGGCTCGTCGCGCAAGCACACGGCGGCCAACCCGGCCTGGCGCGACACCGATCTGCAATTGCAAGGGCCCGTGGTGGCCGAGTTGCAAAAGCTTTTCCTGGCCAGTTGGGCGTCGCAGCGCGGGCCCGCGCTGGTGCCACGCGAATGGTTCCCGCCGCCCCAGCGCGCAGGCACGCTGGTGGTTCGCGCCATTGGCAGCTCGCCGGAAGAGCCTTTCAGCGCCATCTACGCCACGCTGCTGTCGGCCATTGCCAATGCCGAGACCAGCGTGCAGATCACCAACGCCTACTTTGCGCCCGACCCGCAACTGCTGGCAGCCTTGGCGGCCGCCAGCGCGCGGGGCGTGGCCGTCACGTTGATCCTGCCGAGCCAGACCGACTCGTGGCTGGTGTTCCATACGGGGCGTGGCTACTACGAAGGCTTGCTGCGCGCGGGTGTGCGCATCTTCGAGCGCCACGGCGCGATCCTGCATTCCAAGACCGCATTGGTTGATGGTGTGTGGGCCACCGTGGGCTCGACCAACCTGGACTGGCGCAGCTTCCTGCACAACTACGAACTCAATGCCGTCGTTCTGGGCACCGACTTCGGCCAGCAAGTGCAGGCCGTCTTCGACAAGGACCTGGCCGCCTCCAGGCCCATCACCTTGCGGGCCTGGCAGCAACGCGGCCCCGTGCTTCGGCTGAAGGAATGGTTCGCGCGCTGGTGGGAATACTGGCTGTGAAGTGGTCTGGCGACTCGGCTCAAGCCTGGCCGTCAGGGCTTCTTGTGCCTTCGGCTTTGTCTGTCAGCGCACAGAACAGCCGCGCCGATCTGCTTACGCTTTCGCTTTCCACCCTGATGAAGCTCGAGGACCCCACATGAACACCAGCCGCCGCCAACTTCACCGCACGTTGTTTGCCGCCGTCGCCACCCTGTCGCTGAGCTCACTCAGCGGCGTCGCCCTGGCCACCAGCGCTGAAGACCTCGACCGGGATTCCGCCCAGACCTTGCAGGCCTTGTACAAAACCAACCCCACCGCCGAAGTCATCGCCAAGAAGGCCAAGGCGGTGCTGGTGTTCCCCAAAGTCGTCAAGGCCGGCCTCGTGTTCGGCGGCAGTTACGGCGAAGGCGTGTTGATGAAAGCCGGCAAGGTCGACAGCTACTACAACTCGGTTTCTGCCTCCTGGGGCTGGCAGGCGGGTGCGGAGTCTTACGCCTACGTCGTGTTCCTGATGAGCGACAAGGCCGTGAACTACCTGAACAAGTCCAAGGGCTGGGAATTCGGCGTCGGCCCCAGCGTGGTGATCGTCAACGCTGGCGTGGCCAAGAACCTGAGCACGTCCACGCTGAAAGACGACGCCTACGCGTACATCACCGACCAACAAGGTCTGATGGCCAGCCTGAGCATCGAAGGCACCAAGATCAGCCGCATCAAGCGCTGAGCCCGAGCCTGTGTTGACGCGCGCCCTGTTGCGCTGACACGCTCGGAACCGCGCATTCGCTGAAAGCCGCACCCCACAACATGGCCAGAAAGCGCACGCTCGACGCCGCGGATGGCGACATCTCCGGCGCGCCAGGGCCCAAGGAAACGGGCCTGCAGCGCGTGTCGAGGCACATCGCGTCGCGCGAACCCATTGCACAGCACCCTGGCGAGCTGGAGCACGCGCGCACAAGCCTGGGCCAGCGCGCAGCCGACAAGGTGGCGGCGTTTGGCGGCTCGTGGCCCTTCGTGGGCCTGTTTGCGCTGGCGATGGTGGTGTGGGTGGTGCTGAACGGGGTGCTGCTGCAGATGCGCGGGGAGACTTTCGACCCCTACCCCTACATCCTGCTCAACCTGTTCTTGTCGATGCTCGCGGCCATCCAGGCGCCCGTGATCCTGATGTCACAGAACCGCCAGGCCGAGAAAGACCGCTTGCACGCCCAACACGACTACGAGGTCAATCTCAAGGCCGAAATGGAGATCATGTCCCTGCACGACAAGATCGACGCCTTGCGCCAGGCCCAGTGGGACGAACTGCTGGCCATTCAGCGTGAACAAGTGCGCTTGCTGTCGGGGCTGACCCGGGCTGCGTAAGGGGTGACGGAATGAATGCATTGCGTTATGACGGCTTTTCGAAATCGGAGCGCGGCGCCATGCCGGGCTTGGCCGAGTCGAGGCCCTGGCTGGCGCACTACCCGGAGGGCATTCCTGCGCAGATCGATGTCGGCGAGTACGGCTCGTTGAAGGACATGCTGAAGATCACCTGCGGGCGTTTTGGTGATCTCCCGGCCTTCGAGTCGATGGGCCAGGTGATGACGTTCCGGCAACTCGATGCCGCCAGCCTCTCGTTCGCGGCCTGGCTGCAGAAGGTTGCAGGCCTGCAGCGCGGCGACCGCGTGGCATTGGCCATGCCCAACCTGCTGCAGTACCCGGTAGCGCTGTTCGGCGTGCTGCGCGCCGGCCTGGTGGTGGTGAACACCAACCCGCAGTACACACCGCGCGAGTTCGAACACCAGCTCAACGATTCCGGCGCCAAGGCCATCGTCGTGCTGGAGAACTTCGCGGGCACGCTGGCCAAGGTGGTCGGGTCGACGTCGGTACAAACGGTGATCACGACCCAGGTCGGTGACCAGCTGCCGCCGCTGCGGCGCTGGCTGACCAACGCCGTGGTCAAGCACGTGAAGAAGATGGTGCCGCCCTGGCGGATGGACAACACCGTGGCGTTCAACAGCGTGCTGGCCACCGGCAGCCGCCATGCGCTCGACGACGTGGCGCTCGCCCACGACGACCTCGCCTTCCTTCAGTACACCGGCGGCACGACCGGGTCGCCCAAGGGCGCGATGCTCAGCCACGGCAACATGGTGGCCAACGTGCTGCAGGTGGCGGCCTGGATCGGGCGCGACCTGCAGGACGGCGTAGAGACCTTGGTGATTCCCTTGCCGCTTTACCACGTGTTTGCGTTGACCGGCGCCCTGGCCTTCTTCAGCAAGGGGACCCGGACTGTGCTGATTGCCAACCCGCGCGACATGCCGGCGTTTCTGAAGACACTGGAAAGCTCGCACCCGACGGCCATCATCGGCGTGAACACGCTGTTTCGGGCCTTGCTCGACGCACCTGGCTTCGCGGCGTTGGACTGGAGCCGACTGAAGCTGTCGGTGGCTGGCGGCATGGCCGTGCAGCAGGTGATCGCCCAGCGCTGGAAGGACGCCACCGGTACCCCTTTGGTGGAGGGCTACGGCATGACCGAGACCGCGCCGGTGACCGTCGCCAACCCGATCGACATCGTGCAGTGGAGCGGCCAGATCGGCCTGCCGCTGCCGAGCACCGAGGCGGCGATCCTGGACGAGGCTGGCAAACCCGTCGCCGTGGGCGGGTTCGGCGAGATTGCCGTGCGCGGCCCCCAGGTGATGCAGGGCTACTGGCAGCGCCCGCAGGAGACCGCGGCCGCATTCACGGCCGACGGCTGGCTGCGCACCGGCGACATGGGCGTGATGAATGAGGCGGGCCGCTTCCGCATCACCGACCGCAAGAAGGACATGATCGTGGTGTCGGGATTCAAGGTCTTCCCGAACGAGATCGAAGATGTGCTGGCCTTGCACGCTGGCGTGCTTGAGTCGGCTGCGATCGGCGTCGCTGACGAACGCACGGGCGAGGCTGTGAAGATACTGGTGGTGCGCCGTGATGCCACGCTGGGCGAAGCCGAACTGCTGGCGCATTGCCGCCAGCACTTGACGGGCTACAAGGTCCCGCGCTTCGTGGAATTCCGCGACGAGCCGCTGCCGAAGTCGACCATCGGCAAGGTGTTGCGGCGGGCACTGCGTGACGAGGACAGAGCCGCGCGTGACCGGCCGGCAACTGGTCAGACAGTCAAACTTGTGCCCCGCGATGAGGTCTGACGCCCAGCCACACGCCTGGTCACCCTGCAGGAAGGTCTGAAACCGGCCCAGCTGCGTTCCGGTCGGGCTGGGCTATTCCCGGCGCGGCAGCATGTGCGTCAGTGTGTTGTCGCGCGACACGAAGTGGTCGTAGAGCGCTGCCAGCGCGTGCGCGCCGATCAGGAAGTAGCCGATCGTCCCCATGGATCGCCGGCGTCAGTCAGTGCAGGCCGATTGCCGGGGCTCCGTAGAGGTCGGTCGCTTGCGGGGCCCTCACCGGCGCGGACGGTCGTGCGCACACCGTCAAGCACGGCCTCGTCGCTGCCCTGTTCGACGCGGAAGAACTGATCGAGCTTGTGCACTTCGGCGCCAATCTCTTCATTGGGCTTCAGCGCCATCACGACCAGCTGGCAGTGCTCGGCCGTATCGAGAACCTTTTGGAAGTCCTCGTTGTGTGTGGCGACGGCTTCGATGTCCTGCACGTAGCCCTTCATGTCGTCATTCTGTGGTGTGTGGTGTGTGGTGTGTGGTGTTTTAAGGTAGTCCCGCGCACCCGTGCCGTCAGTGCGCTGTCGAATACTGCTGGGCCTGCCGCGACCTAAGCTCAAGCGGCGTCCATGCGGTCGGCGGCACCGGAGTCAGCACAAGGCAAGCCACCAGGCTCAGAGGTCGCTCTGGGCAGTGATGTGCAAGTGCCAGACCGCGATGAACATTGCCGCGATCAGCGGGCCGAGAACGAAGCCGTTGATGCCGAACACGGCCATGCCGCCCAGCGTGGTGATCATCACCACATAGTCGGGCATACGGGTGTCCTTGCCGACCAGAAAGGGGCGCAGCAGGTTGTCGATCAGACCGATCACCAGCACGCCCCAGGCGACCAGCGCCAGGCTTTGCCACACGGCCCCGGCGAGGAACAGATAGATCGCCACCGGCAACCAGACCAGGGCCGCACCGATCGCCGGCAACAAGGACAAGAAGGCCATCAACACGGCCCACAGCAAGGCGCCGCTCACGCCCAGGAACCAGAAAGCCAGCCCGCCCAGGGCGCCCTGGATCGCCGCCACCAGCAGGTTGCCCTTCACGGTGGCCCTGATCACGGTGGTGAACTTGGCAAACAGTGCACGCTTGGAGGCCGCGTCCAGTGGCAGCGCATGGCGCGCACCGCGCGCCAGCGCTTCGCCGTCACGAATCAGGAAGAACGCCAGGTAGGTGGCAATGAACAGGCTGGCCATGAAGTCGAAAGTGTTCTGGCCAATATCCAGTGCCTGGCCTGCAATGTATTGCCCAGCCTGCGACAGTTCGAGCGACAGCTTGCGCTGGATGGTCCCGAAGTCACCCATGCCAAAACGCCCCAGCAGCGACACCAGCCAGTCGGGCAGCGAACCGAACAGGCCCCCGAAGAAGCGTTCTGGATTGATCTCGCCCGACCGCAGTTGTTGGTAGACCTGCGCCGCCTCGTTCACCAAGGCGGCAGTGACCAGTGCCAACGGCAGCATCACCAGGACCACGACGAGCAGCAGTGTGCCCAGCGCTGCCACGGTCTTGCGACCGCGGGCCCGGACCAACAGGCGCGCGTTCACCGGCGCGAAGACCATGGCGATGATCGCGCTCCACAGGATGGTCCCGTAGAAGGGCAACAGGATCCAGCCCAGCGCCAGCGTGACCACGCCCAGAAGAACCCAAAGCGCGGGTCCGTCGGGAGCTGGGCGTCGATCCGGTTGGGGGGGGTCGGGCGGCATGCCGTCGGTCATGGGCGGTGCGTTTCCAGGTGCGTCTTTTCGCCGGACAGTATGAATGAATCGCCGGCTTCGGCCCGCGGGCTTCAACGTTCGCCAGCGTACGGACACCGGGTGTCTTGCCGAGTACTTTCATGTCCTTGTCCTGAAAGTTGCTCGCCATGAAGTTCACCGGCCCACCGGTCGTGCTCTTCGCCACTTGCGCGATGCGGCAGCCGGCGTGCACCAGGCCTGCGGAAACGACCACTGTGCAAACCCCGGTTGCAAGCGCTGCCGACAACGCCGCAGACTCCAGGTCAAGGCGCCCGCCGGCCACTTTTTCATCGCTACCGATGCCAGCATGCCGGTGGTGGCGGTGTGGGCGATATTGATCAACGTGGGCAGCGGCCTGACCGGCAAGTTCCTGCTCGAAAGGTCGAAGCGGCGGCCTGAGGAAACGCGCATCGAGGATGCGCGAACAAGGCCTGACGCCGGAACAGTTGGCAGAGCGCACCTGATGGGACAGCCTGAGCTTCGACGTGGTCAAGCGCTGGCGGGTCGTGCACTTCCCGATCACGCTGGCGTTTGCCGTGCAGTCCATGGCACACATCGTCGCCACCTTGCTGTTCTGGAGCTGGTGTTGACCGCCTGGAAGCCGGCGACCTTCGAGCATTCGAAGTTCTTCCAACTCGACGAAGATCACCACGCCACTTGCATTACCTGCCCTGCAGTCAACGACTTCAGCCGCTTCACCTGCCACGGGTGCCACGAACACACACCGTCGAACATCCTTCGCCCAACATGACCCGATTTACCAACCCGGCGTGCGGCTGCGGCCGAACGCCCATCCACCGGAGAACCGCATGACCCAGATGAAAGCCGCCATATTCGTTGAACCAGGCCGCATCGAGATCGACGACAAACCGATCCCCTCAGTCGGCCCGCTCGACGCCCTGATGCGCGTGACGACCACCACCATCTGCGGCACCGACGTGCACATCCTCAAAGGCGAGTACCCGGTCGCCAAGGGCCTGACCATCGGCCACGAGCCGGTGGGTGTGATCGAGAAACTCGGCTCGGCCGTGACCGGGTACCACGAAGGCCAGCGCGTCATCGCAGGCGCCATCACCCCCAGCGGCTGGAGCAACGCCTGCCTGTGCGGCCAAGGCTCGCAGGACGGCGCCGGCACGGCCCACGGCTTCAAGCTGATGGGCGGCTGGAAGTTCGGCAACACCATCGACGGATGCCAGGCCGAATACGTGCTGGTGCCCGACGCGATGGCCAACCTGGCGCCGGTGCCCGACGGCCTGAGTGACGAGCAGGTGTTGATGTGCCCGGACATCATGTCCACCGGCTTCAGCGGTGCCGAGAGCGCCGGCATCCGCATCGGTGACGTGGTGGCAGTGTTCGCGCAGGGTCCCATCGGCCTGTGCGCCACGGCGGGCGCGAAGCTCAGCGGCGCCAGCGTGGTCATCGGTGTGGACCGGCTGCCCGACCGGCTTGCCATGTCCGGCAGGATGGGCGCCGACCACATGGTGGACAGCAGCAAGGTCGACCCGGTCGAGGAGATCCTGCGCCTGACTGGCGGGCGCGGTGTCGACGTCGCCATCGAAGCACTCGGCACGCAAGCCACCTTCGAAGCCGCGCTTCGCGTGCTGCGCCCCGGCGGCACCTTGTCGAGCCTGGGCGTGTATTCCACCGATCTGAAGATTCCGCTCGGCGCCTTTGCCGCCGGCCTGGGCGACCACCGCATCATCACCACGCTGTGCCCGGGCGGGAAGGAGCGCATGCGCCGGCTGATGTCGGTCATCGAGGGCGGCCGTGTGGACCTCGGCGCGATGGTGACGCACCGCTTCAAGCTCGACGACATCGTGGCCGCTTATGACCTGTTCAGTCACCAGCGCGATGGCGTGCTCAAGGTCGCGCTGACGCCGTAACCAGTGCCATGACTTGCGCCAGGGATCTCAAGATCAAACTGGCCGGCAGCAACTGACCGCCAGTCGGCGTGATGAGCCAGCCCCGTCGAGGCTGGCGGGGAATTTCAGGGTCTTGCGGCCGCGGTATCGACGAACAGGCCGGCGGCGCGCACGCGGCAATCGCGGCGCTGCTCACCACTGGCTATCGTGGAGCAGTGGAAGTCGGCATCGGCGCGTGCCGCCGTGCCGGCATGGTGGGCTTGCGCCTGCCGCACCGTCTGCCGCACCACCGCTGCCAGGCTCAACAACAGGCCGGCCATCACCAACCCAGCCACTATCAGCGGCCACAGCCTGAGCAGGCTGCCAACGTTGAAAGGCTGCGCTGCCAGCGCGGACGCCGACGGGTGGCCGATACGGACACTGTGGTTCATCATTTCGTCCCTGTGAATTCGACTTCGACGTGGCGGTCGGGCTGCATGGCGCGATCGGGACTCGACACTTGCCGATCAATCGCTGAGCCAGCCTTGCAGTTCTTCGGCATGCTTCTGCTCGTCGGCGAGGATGTCCTCGAGCAGGCGCCTGGTGGTCGGGTCCTTGTCGCCGACGAGGGCGACGAGTTGGCCGTAGGCCTCGATGGCCACGCGTTCGGCGACGAGGTTGCTGCGGATCATGGCTTTCAACCCGGGCGAATCGTCGTAGGCCGCGTGGCTGCGCTGCAGCAGCGTGGCTGGCGCGAAGTCGGGTGCGCCGCCCAGCTGGCAGATGCGGCGGGCAATGCGGTCGGCATGGGCCAGCTCTTCGCCGGCATGCACCGCGAATTCTTCGGCGATGGCGGTCGAGGCCAAGCCTTGTGCGGTGTAGTGGTGGCGCTTGTAGCGCAGCACGCACACAAGTTCGGTGGCCAGCGAGTCGTTGAGCAGCTTGACCAGCGCGGTGCGCCAGGCTGCGTCTCCGGGTAGCGCGGCACCGGCCTCGGTGCTGCGGCGCACGGCTTCGAGGGCTTGTGTGTCGAGCTGCAGGGCCGGCGTGTCGGCGGCGGCGGTCTTGCGCGGTGTCGTGTCGTGCGGGGTGGCCATGAGGTGTCTTCCGTGGTGCGGTGCAGGAGTTGCCTGCAACCTGGAAGTCCACTTTAGGAACGGCGGCGCGTCACGCCCATCGGTGCACCGCGTAGCGAGGTGTAGGACGGCATCCCTTTGCCGCTGGCAAACAGCCGGCCTGCGCCGGTGGGCAGTGGCCAGCGCGGCGCTCGGCGGTCAGAACAGCCCGGCCGCGATGTTGATGACCAGCGCCAGCACGGTGGTGTTGAAGGCGAAGGCCAGCACGCAGTGCAGGGTGCCGACCGGGCGCAGGGCGCTGCCCTGGAAAACCACGTCGGCCGTCTGCCCCGAGGTGCCGATGATGCTGGCGAAGTAGAAGAAGTCGCCGTAGCCCGGATCGGCCGTGCCCGGAAACAGCAGGGGGTCGGGGCGGCCATGGTGGCGGGCCAGGTAGAAGTCGTGCGCGTAGCTGAAGGCGAACAGCGTCTGCGTGAACAGCCAGGAGCTGAGCACCGTCAGTGCGGCCAGCAGCACATGCGGTGTCTGTGCAGGGCCGGGCAGGGCCCTGACGGCGGCCAGCTGCGAGCCGACCGCCAGCAGCACGGCCACCGCAGACACCACCGCCAGCCCCAGCACCAGCACGCGGCCCTCGGACTGCACTGCACGCTGCTGCAGCTGCTGGCTGCTGCGGCCCCAGGCCAGGTGCAGCGCCAGCAGCAGGTACAGGCCCGCACAAGCGTTCCACCCCAGCAAGGCCTGGGTGCCGGCGTCGCCCTTGCCACTGGCCCGCAGCAGGCCGAAGACAGCGGCACCGAAGGCGCCGGCGAACCACAACCGCTGGTGGCTGCGCAGGGTGCGCGCAAGGCGCGTGGCGGTGGGGGCGGGCTGCATGCGGGTCATTCTCGGCTCCGCCACGCCTTTTGGCAGGCTCATGAGAGCAGCCCCTGCGGCGTGAACCGCAGGGGCTGCGAGCGGGCTGGGTCAGACCGCGGTCACTTCGTCGGTGCGGCGGCCGGTGCCACGCTGTCGGCCTTGGTAATCTTGGCGGCCTTGGTGTGCTTCACGGTCTTCACGTGCTTCGTCGTCTTGACAGGCGTTTCGGCCTTCACGGCGGTATCGGCCTTGACGGCAGTGTTGAGCTTGGCGGTGGTGGGTGCGTGTTTTCGGTGCAGACGCCGCCCCTGGGGACCCAGGTGGCGCAGGGCATGGCCGTGCGCCGCCACATGGCGCGCACACTGGCGCTGCGCACTGTCGTCCCGGTGGCCTGGCGGGTGCCGCCGCTGCTGGCGACGGCGTGGTGGGTGGTGGGCAGCACGCCGGCGCCGCTGCAGTGCCTGCGCAGCCAGCTTGCGCCGCGCCGCGCCGCGCCGACGACCTGGCGCCGCTGGGCCAAGCCGGGCCACTGCCCGACGAGATCCGGCCGCGGGTGCATGAGCTGAACGGGCTCTTCCTGGCGTGCCAGCAAGACGGCGCCGGCCCCGCGCTGCAGCCCCTGGTGCTGACGAACGTGCTGCGCCTGGCGCTGGCCGACGTGGCGCCCGAGGCGAAGTAGCGTGGCATCGACCTCGCTCTGTGTCCGGCCGATGCCGAAGCGGCCACCCCCGAGGCCGCTGCCGATGCAGCCACCGCCACGGGCGACGCCGACGCGCTGCGTGTGCTGCTGCGCAACCTGCGCGCCCCCGCCGTGAAGTACACGCCTGCCGGCGGCCGTGTCGATGTGACGCTGCAGTGCCCGTCAGGTGCGCTGTGCCTGCGCGTCGAAGACAGCGGCCCCGGCACCGCCGAGGCCTGACGTAAACGTTTCGTCGACCGCTTCTACCGCACGCCCGGCGTTGCCGCTTCGGCAGGGGGCGATGGCCTCGGGCTGGCCATCGTCAAGGCCATCGCCGACAGCCATGGCGCCA
>Ga0136636_10001870_pt1 | contig 12433 bp, 10 predicted proteins | sample AntDrymUQ8522106_2_FD_104653 | JGI IMG/M metagenome (GOLD analysis project Ga0136636, IMG submission 104653) | Polar desert sand microbial communities from Dry Valleys, Antarctica - metaG UQ852 (21.06) | ecosystem: Environmental > Terrestrial > Soil > Desert | place: Antarctica: Dry Valley... | reverse complement strand
TTTCGGGCTGATTCTATCGAAGCAGGATCGACATCGGAGCCAGTAAACGACCAGCCGTATTCTGTAGTGCCTATAATCGGATATACACAATTGGCACCTACGCCAATATCTAAACATTTAACCAGTGATCCAGTGGGTATCTTTCCCTGGTTACAGCTTCCCAGCACATCTGCCACATGGTGAATATACTCTGCTCTTCCCGGAATAGGCGGACATAGATGTCCCTGAGGAATATCCCAGTTTTCAATACCGTAAAAATGGATCAGCAATGCCTGATTCAGCGTTTTTACTGCTTCAGGATCCGAAAAATCAATAGACTCGTCATTATATACGTTCACATTTACGAATTGAGCCAACTGGGGAAAACTATAAATCAACAGACTGAAATCATAGCGTTCGCGATGTCTGTTACGTGGATGAAGTCCCTGTTTTTCTTTTGGATGTACTCTCTTAATCATTGATGTCGCTGAATAATGGTATTTCCTGCAGATTTTGACCCGGGTATACCAGACTGCGAATTTAGCATTATTGCATCAGCCAACGAACCTAATGACACTTACAAAAACAAACCGCTTATTTATGAACTGACAAGCCAATACTTGCGTTCTCCGCGATTTAGAGATTGTGTAAAAGTTTTCGTAGACTATGGATTAGAATTTGATGACAAATTTTTGCTTACAGTCTTGCTGAACGATGCTGCTCAATTAAAACATCAACTAAACCAAAATCCTTCTGCTATTCACGTAAAATACACATTAGATGCTGCATTTACTCCCATGTATAAGGTTTCGTTGCTTCATATCTGCAGGCTGGTTTACCAGAGGAAATCTGCCGACCTATGCCTCCGGCGTGAGTATTTCCAGTGATTTATTCGCCGCTTTTGAAATGGGAATTTTCTGATTCAAAGTCTAAAAGGAATCCTATTTCACCATAGCCTGAACTTTAAATTCCGCCGGCATTTTTTCAATCGCATATCGCAAAGCGGTTCGTGGCATGACCTGTTTCTTCGTCATTACATAACTGAAAATTTCAACCTGGTGTGCCTGGCTCGCAGCTTTCAGCATCCACCCATATCCTTTTTGAACCAGATCATCACTATCAATAAGCAGCAGGTCGGCAATTTCAAGAATTTCTTTAAGAAATTTTCCTCGTCGTGCGGGAACAATCAGCGAAACAGCCGAGGCCCGGCGCATCCACCGGTTTGACGATTTGGCCCATCTTTTTAATTCTGAGATGTACAGCGGATACATTTCCAGAAACTCACCTACTGTATGATTACACAACGTGTCGCAGGTAGCCCAGTTACTGATGTAAGAGGCGATCCACTTTTCAAAAACTTTCAAATCATCAGGTTCATAATATTTATGGACAAAATATGACCAGTTGCAGGCGATCATAGCTTCTTCAATTATGCCCGACTGCCATAACTGATCACATAAATCAAAAATTTCAGTTTTGGACAAGTCCTTTATGATAGTAAAGTATTCTTTCGAAATCTTGTCGACTACTGCCGACTTTATTCCATAACACTGTACTGGTTCCTTAAAAAAATGCTGATTGCTTTTCTGAAGCTGTTCATCACCGGCCTCGATCAGTTCAAGTCGAAGTTCTTTAATGATTGAATTCATAATCTGTATAAAAAAGATTGAATATTAATATCTTATGATAGTAAGCTAGTCACAGACTCACATTTTTTCAAGCCGGGAGTATTTCATTAACCAGGGGGCTATTCCCTTTTCGACTGACCTTTGAAATAATTTCATATTTATTCAGCTTTGTTATCATCATTTTCTTTCTTTTTCTCCAGCCAATCTCCTGATTTTAATTTTGCCATAAATTTCCGGTAAACATCTTTGCCAATCAATATGGTACCAACCCAAAACATCACTTCACCCGAGATCATAAACACAGTGGTCAGAACTATTTTAACCTTTGTATCCAACGCTACGAAAGGAAGTGCAAATAACATCAGGAAAATCGCCACAGAAACCGATAACAGGATAATACCTAATTTGAATCTCCACCTTTTTTTGTCCATCTGCCTTCTTTTAAAAAATGCAAGGTAGAAAAAAAAAGACGAAAGGCTGAATCACTCCACCGAAGTAATACTTCTTATTTCACGAAACCGGCAGGCACGGTTCCGAATTTTTTCCGAAGCCAGAAATGAAAACCATGCATTCCAGACCCTGAATAAAACATCATGGGGCAAAATCCGTGCACTTCCTCAATTCCGTTCGCTCTGCAATCCTCTATGGCCACCGCCGATCCTGACCCTGCACCGACACCTTTGTGCATCCATACACGCTTTATCGGCGATTCATTAAGCTGACGGACGATACTTTCAGTTACTTCAGGCTTCACGACCAGGATAAGATTGGACACATGAGCAGGAAGTGACCTGATATCCGAATAACACCTGACCCCTCCGATTTCGCCCAAAGTTGGGTGCACCGGGTAAACGGAGTAGCCTTTTTTCGTTAATTCTGTCATTAAAGCATTTCCAAATTTCCCTTTATCCTGGGAAACTCCAATTAAAGCGATGTTTTTATCGTTTACAAATTTTTCAATAATTGAGTTCATCATCTTTCCGGTGATTAGGTTTCTAAATAATCCTTAAATTTACAACAATATTCTTTTTGATGATGCGCGGGTTTATAAGTTAAATCTGCTTATTCAGTAAACCCCCTGTCACTCATTATTTCCGGTTTAACAAACAAAGCCATACCTGTTTTCATCCTTTTAAATTTTAGCTTTTCATAAAAGGGCTCCTTCCCCAGTGAGGCATACAGAATAAAATTGCAACCGGGTAATGCTGCCACAATCTTTTCGATCATTTGTTTGCCCACTCCCCTTCCCTGCCAGGAAGGTAAAACTGCCACATCGTAAATTGCCGCCTGGATAAGACCATCCGAAATAGCCCGGCCAAAGCCAATGAGTTGTTGATCGCTAAAAACAAAAACAACGGCTGCACTGGCTAAAAAAGTTCTGCGATGAATGTCAGCATCATGAAACGACATGCCAACAGTTTTTAATATCACGGGGATTACTTCCCAATCTATCCCTGAGCAATCGTGCTTAAATCTCAATTCCATATCCGTCATTTAATCAACTGATAAATTAAAACCGTCCCAGATTTTCTGATCCTGAGCCATATCTGTAAAATAGATTCTGGAATTATATAGCATGGGACTGACCTTATTCACTTCTGTCGGCACCAGGTAATTCGTGATATTTTCTGATTTCTGTCCGCCATCGGTTTTGTCTTTCCAGGAGTTGTGGCGATTGCTTTTCATATAAACCAGTTTGTAACCATCTTTACCTTTCCGGTAAGTTGTACTGAAATCATAGGCAATTGAAAGCGGAATCCACTCTCTTTGGGAAGTGTTGGCGAATGCCCTTCCAAGGCTACTGTAATCTGAAGCTTTGACCCAGGTTTCATTTTTAAGTATGGCATAATCTGATTTGGCAATATAAATTTTCCCTTCATAGGCAGTTGCATAATAGTCACCGGTCCGGCTCAGATCAGGTTCTTTCAACCGGTAATTAATCACCCATACCGAATCGCCCTCAAATTGTGTAACCCGGTCGAGCGAAAGATCGAAACTATTCAGGAAATCTAAGTCAAGGACATTTCCGACTGAACGAACGATATCAAATCCAAGTAAATCATCCATTTGATTCATTCCATCGGCAAGACCCTTTATTTCAAAATTCCGTCGTACACCCAGGATACTGTAATTTCGATGAAGTTGAGCCTGCAGGGGAGATTCCCGCACGTAACCTTTCAGGTCGCTTATCTCTACGATTGCTTCCTGAACGCGCGAAGGCTCGCTGTTTACCGCTATTTCGGTTTTGTAATACGCTTTTTCGCTGAATGGTCCCTTCAGATAATTCCGCTCAATAAATCCGATGGAATTCTTCAGAATGCGAAATAAAACGAGCGATTGTGCATTAATATTCACAACACCAATGTTGTAGTCAGTCGGAACCATTTCGATTTGCAACCTCTCATTTTTCAGCTCGCTCATCGCTATCCGGAAACCCTGGTAACCCACAGCGGAGGCCATGATGTAAGTTCCGATATTCGATTCGGGAACTTTAAATTCAAAATTTCCGGCCGAATCGCTCGCGGCGCCCGTATATGTTCCTTCGATGCCAATATTCGCGTATGGTATAAACTCCTTAGTTGTTTGGTTGGAAATGGTTCCGCTGATCACACTTAAAGTTTGTGTGAACCCTGTAACCATCAAAAAAAAGAAACCGGCCATGATTGATATTACTTTTTTCATCCTCCTAAATTTTCCTAAAGATAAAAAATAACGGTACGCTGACGAAATATAGGTAGAGAAAGTTGGATTAATCCATTTTTTTAATTCCTTCCTTTTCTTGAGGGCAGAAATCGGGAAGAAAGAAACTTAACACTTAGTGCAGGCATAAAATCACTACTTATTCAATTGATAAATAAAATTAAAAGACCTCCCCTATTCGGCCATAAGGCGAAACATGTTAATTACAAAGGTTTTGCTCCTGAAAGTTTCCCTATCGTTTTTATCCCTATATTTGTTAAGAATATCAGTAAAAATTATTCTTATGAGAAAGTTGCATTTTACACATATCCCTTTGATATTATTAACATTAATAGTTGTATCATCTTGTGTTTCGAAGCGTAAGTACCTCGATGCAGATTCCGCACGGATCAATGCTCTAAATAGAATCGGCATTCTGAACCAGGAAGTTGAAGGCCTGAAAGGGAATGTTGCAGACCTAAAAAAGGAGTTTAATGCCATGCAAAATGAATTAAGACTTTCGAACGCGAAAAAAGATGCCTATATTGATTCCTTAAGCAAAAAAGCCTTTACTCTATCCTCGGCAATCACTAAAAAAGATGATTCGCTAAATGATCAGGTATCGAACTTTCAAAGTGAGAAACTTCTATTGAATTCTGCCCTGATGCAGCACCAATCCCAAATTAACGAATTAACCGGCAAACTAAAAACACTGGAGACCCGGATTGCCCAGGTTAACCAGGAGTCAGAAAATCTGAAATTTGATCTGGCCAACCAGAAAGAAATGGCTGTATCAAACTCAAACTCACTACAGGCCACGGAGGCGCAAAAGAAAAAACTAATCGCTGAAACTGACAGTTATAAAAAGGAGATTGCCTCCCTTAAAAATCAAATCACGACAAAAAACGCAGAAATAGAAAAGCTGAACAACATTGTGAAATTGCTTAAGAATCAGTAATTAATATTGAAAATTCGCAGAGCGCAGATCGGATGAGCTTGATTCCGTGCTATATTGTTTAGTCATGTTTCCAGTTGTCGTTTTTACAGATTTTTACCGTTTCATAACCAGTTAATTCGCCCAAAATAAAAATCAATTTGTATTTTTTGATATTTATTTTTTTATTAAGTTTGTAATCCATCCATCAATTTATCGTAGTCGCAAGACAAGCATAAATATGAATATCAAAACCTGATCAAAAAAATTTAATACCTAACCTCATGAGACCAAATTTTAATGTTTTCGTGTTTATTACTGCTGTATTGGTTTTGAGTTGGCAAAATACCTGCCGCTGTTCAAGCTCATTCTCCAATCAGGAGTTAATAACAAAAGCCCAAAAACTTATAAAAGAGTACCACTCAGGAGCCACCTCCGGCAAACGTGTAGTAAAAGTGGTCTATTTTCATGGCAAAGACCTGGAGCCTTTGGCAAACTGGAGTGATCGCTTAACCAGAACATTAACCGATGTGAGTAATTTTTACAAGGAGGAGTTTTACAAATATGGGATTATAAATGATGGAATACCTTTTGAGAAAAGTTCAGACAAGATCGTTTTTCATGTTGTTAAAGGCGATTCAGTTTCACAATATTATAATAAGGACTCCGGCCCGCGAATCCTGATTGAAATTTACAATAAAACAAAAGGGCAGGTAGATCTGTCAAAAGATCACGTATTGATAATAAACGGATTGTGTTATCAGCGAGAAGATCAGGCCTATGTATTTCATTCTCCCTATTTTGGAACAGGATCAATGACAAATGGAATATGCCAGGTTGCAGATTGTGAAAAGTTAGACGTCACGCTTCTAAAAGACACAATCCACAGAATGTCGTTTTCGGAAATGGCCATAAAATATAAAGAATGCAGTGTAGCCGAATTCAATAGTTGGTACATTGGAGGAATTGCACATGAGATGGGACATATCTTTGGACTTCCTCATGATTTTGGGCATCCCTCCGAAATTGATGCATCAACGATTTCATTAATGGGTCAGTATGGGAGCCGGCATTACAAAGAATATCTTTGGCGGGGGAAAACAAGTTCCTACTTTTCATCAGCTGCTATTTTGCAATTAATCAGCCACCCGATTTTTACCCAATCCAACAAATCAGGTAATCTCATCAGGTACCTCAATTTGCAAAATCTCAAATTTAATAAAAATGAAAAGGGAATCACCCTAAATGCTAACGTTAAGACCGAGGATCGGCCCTATGGAGTGGTTGCGTTAATACGGCCAACTACGTTAACAGAATATTTTAATAAAAGCTATTCAAGTCTTGTATCAGGTGCTGATTCAATTAATATAGAAATAGGTCACCTTCCGCAAGGAAACTACAATCTCAAGCTGCTGTTCCTTTTCCCGAATGGAGCAACAAAAAGCACCGACAATATAATTAACTCAGACAATAACGAATTTGCAAAAATTGTTTACCCGGATGCTGAAAGATTTGCAGGTCCTCGGGTGGATATAAAGAAGTTGTACGAAAAACTTCTCAAGGCTGACGACACGCCGGAAGTGAAAACAAAGTTGGAAATACTTCGTGGAATTATCAACCCTCCGGCACCTCCTGATCCAAAAACTTACAAGGGTGCACGGTTAATATTGTCTGATGCCCTTTGGGAAAAGGCAAGTGTTGGCTGGGAAAACAGCGCCCGGAACTACTTTACATGTGAAGCGGAATTTAAATTTTTTCTGGAGTTTCAGGGAAAAGTATACAGCAAAGGACTCTATGCCCATTCCCCTTCGTCCTATATATTTAATCCGGACAAAAAATGGAATCGGTTTTCAGCGTTGGTGGGATTAAGAGATTTTGCACATCAACAGGGTTCTGCCAGGTTTACCGTAATAGGCGACGGAAAAGTACTGTATCAATCGCCTGTTATAAAAATTAATCAGAAAGATTCGATTAATGTGGATATCTCAACTGTAAAGACCTTAGAGTTACAGGCAAACGGAACAGAAGGGCATAATTTTAATTCATGGGCAATGTGGTTAAATCCTGTTTTGGAAAGATGATCGAAACCGGATACCAATAATCTTTTCAATAAAAAAGAGGGTGCCTTTTTGGACACCCTCTTTTTTGTGTTAAAAACCTCGTTGAATTTAAAGAGGTGATAGTATATCAAAATGAATAACCGGGGTCAGTCATTATTAATCGAGTGTTTTGGCGACTTCAACCTGTTCGAAGGATTCGATAAAGTCACCCATCTTCAGATCGTTATAGCCGCGAATATTCAATCCGCATTCATAACCTTTGGCAACGTCCCTGACGTCATCTTTGAATCGTTTCAAAGATTCCAGTTCGCCGGTAAATACTACGATTCCGTCGCGGATCAGGCGGACTTTCGAATTTCGGGTGATCTTCCCGTCCCTGACAATACAACCGGCAATCGTACCAACCTTTGTGATGGTGAATACCTCGAGAATTTCAGCGGTTCCTTTGACTTCCTCCTTGATTTCGGGGGCAAGCATTCCTTCCATAGCCGATTTAACTTCGTTGATCGCATCATAGATAATGGAATATAACCTGATGTCAATTCCTTCCTTCTCAGCCAGTTTTCTGGCGCTCAATGAAGGTCGTACCTGGAATCCTACAATGATGGCATTCGATGCAGAAGCAAGCATGATATCCGATTCTGTAATCTGTCCCACAGCTTTGTGAATAACGTTCACCTGTATCTCTCCGACCGAGAGTTTGATCAGCGAGTCAGAAAGAGCTTCAATTGAACCGTCCACGTCACCCTTAACGATGATGTTCAGTTCCTGGAAGTTTCCGATCGCAATTCTCCGGCCGATTTCATCAAGGGTAATATGTTTCTGTGTACGAAGTCCCTGTTCGCGTTGCAATTGTTCACGTTTATTGGCAATTAAACGCGCTTCGCGTTCGCTTTCCATAACATTGAACTTATCACCCGCCTGTGGAGCTCCGTTCAAACCCAGTATTAATACCGGCTCAGCAGGTCCCACGCTTTCGACACGTTGATTACGTTCGTTAAACATTGCCTTGATGTGCCCAAAATGAGGTCCGGCAAGAATAACATCACCAACATTTAACGTTCCGCTTTGTACAAGGATTGTAGCCACATAACCGCGGCCTTTGTCTAATGAAGATTCAATGATTGAACCTAAGGCACGTTTATTCGGGTTAGCTTTCAGCTCGAGCATATCTGCCTCGAGTAATACTTTTTCGAGCAGATCAGCCACACCCTGTCCGCCTTTGGCTGAAATATCCTGCGACTGATACTTACCACCCCAGTCTTCGACCAGGAAGTTCATATTTGCAAGTTGCTGTTTTATCTTTTCAGGATCGGCCCCATATTTATCGACCTTATTGATGGCAAATATTATCGGAACCCCTGCTGCAGTAGCATGATTGATCGCCTCGATCGTCTGAGGCATCACATCGTCATCCGCAGCCACAATGATAATTACAATATCTGTAACCTGGGCACCTCGGGCACGCATGGCGGTAAACGCTTCATGACCCGGTGTATCGAGGAAGGTAATCTTTCGGCCACTCTCGAGGGTTACATTATAAGCACCAATATGTTGGGTTATTCCTCCCGCTTCTCCCGCAATTACATTTGCTTTACGGATATAATCGAGAAGCGATGTTTTACCATGATCAACATGCCCCATCACTGTCACGATGGGAGGTCTTGAGACCAAATCGTCTGCATGATCTTCTTCCTCAACAATGGCTTCCTGTACTTCGACCGAGATAAACTCCACCTTAAATCCAAATTCGTCGGCGACTACTGCCATAGTTTCGGCATCCAGACGCTGATTGATGGAGACAAAAAGTCCGAGTGACATACAGGTTGCAATAACCTTTGTAGGGGGGACATCCATCATCGAAGCCAATTCATTCACCGAAACGAATTCGGTTACTTTAATAATGCTTCGGTCCATTTCGTCACGCGCACTCTGCTCAGCAATTTTCTCGCTGAAAGCAAGCCGTTTATCGCGACGGTACTTCGAACCTTTGGTTTTCTGACCTTTCGTGGTCAGACGGGCCAGAGTTTCCTTTATTTGTTTTTGAACATCCTCGTCTTTAACTTCAAGTTTAGCGGGAGTTTTCTTTTTAACGACAAGTGAAATCTTTTTCTTGAGTTTATCTGATTTTTCAGGTTTCTCTTTCGATTTTTCGAATTTCTTTTCGGGTAATTCTACGCGTTCTTTGACCTCTTTCGGAACCCGTTTTCTCTTCTTCTTATTACGCGCCTGGTTTTCTTCAAGGCGTGTAGGTTTCTTTTTCTCCTCAACGGGAAGATCAATCCGGCCAATTACAGTGGGCCCAGTGAGCTTTTTCCGTTCTAGTTTAAATATCTCTTCCGTACTATCCAGGTTATTGTCAACGATATCCTTAACCCTTTTAATCTCAACCTTTGCAGGTCGCTCACGCTCAGGTTGTATCCTGTTCAATTCTTCGGAACCTTTGCGCGTGGTTAACTTCTTCTTAATAATTTCTTTTTTAGGCTTTTCGGCGGGTTTCGGCGGACTAAGGTCGATTCTGCCAACAACCTTTATATTATTTTCGATCTGAGAACGGTTAGAAACCATCTCAACAACAGGTTCTGTTCTTTCGGGCTCTTCCTGTGGTTTACTCTCTGCAACCGGAGCAGGATCAACAACAGACTCAGGTTTAGGCTGAACTTCAGGTTTTGGGGTTTCTGCTTTTATTTCTGTTTTTTCGACAGGCGGTGCTGTTTCCTGCTTTTCCTCTTTTACAGGGATCACTTCCTTTACAGGGCTCTCCTCTTTTGTGGTGATTTCGGACTTTTCACTGATCACAGGTTTTACCTCTTTAGCCTTCGGTTTGCGCTGAAGATTTTCAAGGTCGACCTGACCTACAATAGTCACATGTGGTTTTTCGACATCCTGTACGGGTGCAGGTTCATGGTGGGTTACCGGTGCAACGGGAGCAATGGGTTCCTGTTTCGGGGGAACAGAAACAGGCTCAGGTTTATGGGTAACAGGGAGTTGCGGTTCGGGACGTTTCTCTTCCTTATAATGGTGCAGGCTATGATCTTTTATCATGATAGAATCCTCATCAGATTCTGATTCTTCGGGTTCCTTTTTAACTGCCTGCAGATCTTCGATTGACACAGCTTCGTTTTTGGGACGGTGATGGCGAAGATTAACCTTGTCCGCTTCCATTCGGGCTTCATGATCTTTCCGAAATTGTTTTTCGAGAAGCTCATGCACATCAGCCTCAATTTTTGTATTCGGATCAGTCGATATCTTAAAACCCTGCTTGTGGAGAAAATCTACCAATGTAGTGATTCCCACGTTGAGTTCACGAGCTATTTTACTTAATCTTGATCCTTTTTCCCCTGTAATCATATCTTCCCAAACAGTTAATTATACTATTGTTACGACCGAGTTTAATTCATTTTTTCACAAAAATAATTATTCAAACTCAGTTTTAAATATTCGCAACACTTCGTCGACAGTTTCCTCTTCGAGGTCGGTGCGTTTGATAAGGTCTTCACGCGAAAGACTTAACACGTTCTTGGCCGTATCGCAGCCTATTGCTTTTAGTTCGTCGATGATCCAACCCTCGATTTCATCCGAAAATTCATCAAGGCTTACGTCTTCTTCATCGACAGCTTCCCGATCGCGGTACACATCAATATCATAACCGGTAAGTTGGCTGGCAAGTTTAATATTCAAACCGCCCTTACCAATAGCGAGCGACACTTCTTCCGGCTTCAGGAAAACCTCCGCACGGTTTTCACTGGGATACAATTTTATGGAAGAAATTTTTGCCGGATTTAATGCCCGCTGTATATAAAGCTGCAAATTATTCGTAAAATTGATAATATCAATATTTTCATTCCTAAGTTCCCTTACAATCCCATGAATCCGTGAACCTTTCATCCCAACACAGGCGCCAACCGGATCGACCCTTTCATCGTATGATTCAACGGCAACTTTTGCTCTTTCACCAGGAATACGGACAATTTTCTTGATGATAATTAAACCGTCAAAAATTTCAGGCACCTCAAGTTCGAACAACCGCTCAAGGAAAACAGTTGAAGTACGAGAAAGGATGATATACGGGCTGTTATTTCTCATTTCAACACGGATGATCACAGCACGCACACTATCCCCTTTGCGGAAGAAATCGGTAGGTATCTGCTCAACTTTAGGTAATAACAATTCATTGCCCTCGTCATCAAGTAAGAGTAACTCACGTTTCCATATCTGGTAAACCTCACCCGTTACAATTTCGCCAATTTTATTCTTGTACTTGGTGTAAACATTATCCTTTTCAAGCTCCAGAATCCGCGTAGCCAGATTTTGGCGAAGGTTAAGAATAGCTCTTCGGCCAAAGTCCGAGAATTTTACTTCGTCGGTGACTTCTTCGCCTATTTCATAATCGTCACCTATTTTTTTCGCCTGCGAAAGCGTAATTTGAAGGTTGGGATCGGTAAAATCAGTATCTTCAACAACTATTCGGTTACGCCAGATTTCAAAGTCTCCTTTATCAGGATTAATGATAACATCGAAATTTTCGTCAGTACCAAACTGTTTTTGAAGTACACTTCGGAAAGAGTCCTCAAGAACACTCATCATGGTCGCACGGTCGATGCTCTTCAGATCTTTAAATTCCGAAAACGTGTCAATCAAATTCAGGTTGTCCATATCTTCAGGATTTTAATTGAAAGAAATTAATATTTTTACTGTCTTTATTTGATCAAAAAGGTAAGTCACCGTTTTGGGTATTTCAACCTTTTTCCCGTCAACTTTTTCTTTTGTTACAACTTCTAACTCAAAACCTGCCAAATCAGCAGATCTCAGGATACCTTTCTGTTTTTCACCCGATATGGTCACTACCTCCACTTCGCGTCCAGTGTTTTTGAGGTACTGGCGTAAAACTTTAAAAGGTAATGAGAGGCCCGGAGAGGAGACTTCGAGTGAAAAATCTTCAACCTCACGATCCAGGCTGCTTTCAATATGGCGGCTGATCTGGACACATTCACCCACACTTATTCCTGCATCACTATCGACAGAAACGGCTATTGCATTCCCTAAACCAACAGTTATATCAACAATAAACTGATCATCCGACAATACTTCTTCTATAATAAACTGAATCTTTTCTTTAGTTATCATATTTAATATCAATAAAATAGGGGACT
>Ga0136636_10001869_pt1 | contig 12439 bp, 12 predicted proteins | sample AntDrymUQ8522106_2_FD_104653 | JGI IMG/M metagenome (GOLD analysis project Ga0136636, IMG submission 104653) | Polar desert sand microbial communities from Dry Valleys, Antarctica - metaG UQ852 (21.06) | ecosystem: Environmental > Terrestrial > Soil > Desert | place: Antarctica: Dry Valley... | reverse complement strand
TGCTGCAATTTGAAACCAAAGGCAACAAGGAAAGCAAAAGACTATTGGACAAGCTACTGATGTGCGCCTTAATTGAAGCCCGCAGTTGTGAGCGCTTTAAAAGACTTAGTGAAGGACTCAACGATGAATATCTGTGTCAATTTTACCGTCGGTTTATGGAAAGTGAAGCAGGCCATTATCGCAGTTTTATTGATCTGGCGAGGGAATTTGTTCCGGAAGAGGAGGTTTGGAGCCGCTGGAAAGAATGGCTTGAATACGAAGCGGAAATTATGAAGCAGCTTAGCCCAAGGGGAGATCGGATGCATTAAGGCCATTTATAAAAACCTCTCATGCTACGTTATCTCAATTTCATAACATCCTCATTTACAAAAGAAACTCCGGTGTTATAAAATTGGCAAGCCTTGTCTGAGTGGTTTTTAGAGGCACCTTTAAGTGTTAATAGGGCCTCACTAAAAATCCAGTAACCTAAACTGGTTTAAAAAAATTCAACGCATCCTTAAAATCGAGATAAGGCAACTGTTCTGAAAGCGACTTTCCAAGGGAATACATTTTTTGGCGGAACTTTTGATGGGCAGCTCCCTCCGGATGCCTGGGCCTGTGGTTTATAGCCAAATGTAACTGCCCAATCTTTTCAAAATGACACAAGCTTTCCATATCTATACAAGCGTTCATGAATTTCTCCCAAACATACTGAGTGGCCTGGTAATTGGGGTGCACCATATCTTCGGAAAAAAACCGGTAATCCCGCAGGTCGTCATTTACCAACTCATAAGAAGGAAAATAAAATACATTTTTCTGCGATGTGGTTGCTTCGGCTACCAACAAATGTAAGAGCCCTTTGCTTCGGTTGTTTTCCACCAATCCCTCGCGGTAATGTCGCACCGGACTGATGGTGAAAATAATCCGGATGCCGGGTTGCAGACTGCGGGCCGTTTCAATAATATTTTGAAGTGCCTCTCTGCCCTCATCAAAATCGAGCATGGTATGTTCAAAATGAGGGGCAGGCACTTTGTGACAATTCGCCACAACCTTCGTTAAACCGGTAAGATTGTAAGTTGAATCCGATTTTAATTTATATACAAACGCTGAACCCAATGTAACAATCAGCCAATCTGTTTTTTGTAAAAAGCTGGAACCTACTTTTATGGAATCATTGATTTGGTTTATACAAACCTTCGGATCGCTATGAGCAAAACGACCATGGTGTTCCCAGCTTTGCCACAATCCATCCTGTTCAAACAAATCGGATTTTGTATAGACATGTTGCTGCTTATACTGCTTCAATGCTTTGGCAATACTTACCGGATTAAATAAAATACCATGCGGATTTTCGAGCACCCGAAAACGGTAGCGATTCAGATAACCAGCCATATGTTCCGTAAAACAGGAACCCATCAGGGCAATCCTTTCCGAAAGCCTAATGGGTTGATCCCAGGGTTTAATATTTAGCTCAAGCCTGAATTGCATTAGGTGTAACATTAAATATTTGAGTGGCCATAAACGAAGCCTTTTGCAAAGCATCCGGATCAATGTGTAAAGAATATAATCGGCTTTTCAACATACCCACAATAGATTCGGTATCCATATTTCCCACCAACGCGTTTTGAGCCATCGGGCAGCCTCCTACCCCTTTCATAGCACCGTCAATCCTAAAACAACCTGCATCAAGAGCTGCATCTAACTTGTCGGGAAGTCCATCCGTTGTACTGTGCAAATGCACACCTACTTCAAGACCGGGAAAATTCCGGATGGTATCGGCAGTAATACTTCTTACCGACTCAGGAGAGGCTACCCCCGCTGTATCGGCAAGAGAAATGATTCCTATGCCGATATTTTGCATTTTTTCAGCCCATTCGGTAATCACATCTGCGTCAAAAAGATCTCCATAAGGGTTACCAAAACCCATGGAAAAATAAACCACCATTTGCTTTTTGGCGCTAATCGTTATTTCCTGAATTTGCTGCAATCTTTCCCAGCTTTCCCCAATGCTGCTATTGGTATTAAGTTGCTGAAAGGTTTCTGAAATAGAAAAAGGATAACCTAGATAAGAAAGCGAATCAAATCCACAGGCTTCTTCGGCACCACGGGTATTGGCCACAATCGCCAGCAATTTGGTGGCGGTATTTGTCAGGTCTAATTGTTGCAATACGGTTGCACTATCCGCCATTTGAGGGATAGCTTTGGGCGAAACAAAACTTACACAATCCAATACATCAAATCCAACCCTCAGCAATTGTTGAATATAGTCTATTTTGGTTTGAGTGGAAATTGGATTTGCCCAACCCTGCATGGCATCTCTCGGGCATTCCACCAAAGTAATTTTATTATTCATAATTGTCCTGAATTTTGTGCTAATTTATCCAGCTATGGGAACAGTTGTATTCATTCTTTGTCGCACAGTTTCATAAAGAATCATCCCTGTTGCAACAGATACATTCAACGATTCAAAATTACCAGGCATGGGCACTCTGAAATTGCTATCCGCCACTTTAGTAAGTACTTGTTGTATTCCTTTATCTTCACTACCCATAATGAAGGTGCAGGGATATGTGAGAGGCAGTTCAAATATTTGTTGGGTAGCATTCATGTCAGCAGCAAATACCTGAATACCATTGAGGTGTAGCGTATCAACAGCTTTTACCAAACTATTTACCCGTACAATATGGATGTGGCTCAATGCACCTGCGCTTGCTTTCATGGCATCTTCGCCCAATGCAGCAACCCCTTTATCTGGAATAATGATGGCATGCACTCCACAGCAAAGAGCGGTACGGGCAATAGCCCCAATATTACGTACATCAGTAATACCATCGAGCAACAAAAAAAGCGGCACTTTCCCTTCGCCTGTTACCCAGTCAATAATAGTTTGCAAATCATGGTATTGAACCATTGTTTTAAACGCTATAATTCCTTGATGCTGTGTGTTGGTCAACCCATCAAGTTTGGGTCCCGGCACCAACTGGATTGGAATCTGCAGTTCCTTTGCGCGATTCCTTATTTCATTCAATATATCTCCGGAGGCATTGCGGTATATAAGAATTTTATCTACTCCGCCGCCCTCTTTAAGTGCCTCAAGTACCGGATTACGGCCAACAATTATATTTTTCGATTTTATATACATGTAATAAAAAAAAAGCCTCTGCAACAGATAAATCCGTAGGCAAAGGCATGTTTATTTTAAAAAAAAATCAGGCTATTCCGAAGGCTTCTTTTACCTGCCCTACATAATCTAATTTTTCCCAGGTGAACAATTCTACCTCTACCGTTTTTTCATTTTTCTTACCTTTATTAAAGGTTTTAGTAACTACTTCAGATTGGCGGCCCATGTGTCCGTATGCTGCTGTTTCGCTATAAATTGGACTACGCAAGTTTAACCTTTTTTCAATAAAATAGGGACGCATATCAAAAATAGCCTCCACTTTGCGGGCAATTTCACCATCGCTCATGCTTACTTTGCAAGTGCCGTAAGTATTTACATATACACCACAGGGTTTAGCAACCCCGATAGCATAAGAAACCTGAACCAATATTTCATCGCAAACCCCCGCAGCTACCATATTTTTGGCAATATGCCGTGTTGCATAGGCGGCAGAACGATCTACTTTACTTGGATCCTTTCCGCTGAAGGCACCTCCGCCATGGGCTCCCTTACCCCCATAAGTATCTACAATAATTTTACGACCTGTTAATCCGGTGTCACCATGTGGGCCACCTATTACAAACTTGCCCGTAGGATTGATATGATAAGTAACGCTATCATCAAACAAAGGCTGCAAACTTTGCTTCAAACTAGCTTTCACTCTGGGAATAACTACCTTTATCATGTCTTCCTTAATGCGTTCCTGCATGTGATCTTCCTGCCCAAAATCATCGTGCTGCGTGCTTACCACAATTGTGTCTATGCGCTGTGGCTTATGGTCATCGGCATACTCAATAGTTACCTGACTTTTGGCATCCGGACGCAGGTATGGCATCAGGTGTAATTCATGCTTTCGTATATGACTAAGCTCCTGCAAAATTTTATGTGCAAGATCGAGTGCAAGAGGCATGTAATTATCGGTTTCTTTAGTTGCATATCCAAACATCATCCCCTGATCACCGGCTCCTTGCTCCTCGGGACTGGTACGATCAACTCCCTGGTTGATATCGGGGCTTTGCTCGTGGATGGCCGATAAGATACCACAACTGCTCGCCTCAAACATATATTCGCTCTTGGTATATCCAATCTTACGGATTACTTCTCTGGCAATATCCTGCACATCAAGATATGCTTCGCTTTTTACTTCTCCGGCAAGAATCACCTGCCCGGTGGTAACCAAAGTTTCGCAGGCTACTTTTGAATTACGGTCATAAGCTAAAAAATGATCAATAAGGGCATCAGAAATTTGATCCGCTATTTTATCTGGATGACCTTCACTTACACTTTCCGAAGTAAACAAATATGGCATTTAATTGATGATTTGATGTTAAAAACGCAAATATATCTTCTTTATGATGATTGCGTTATTTAGATGAATATATAATTCTTAATTGCATGCGATATCTGGGATCTGGGTGGTTACCTCCACCTAGTTTTATTTGTCCCCTGCCGGGCGGCACAAGAAAAATGTTTCCTGCCTTGAAAGGAAAAAACTGGTTTCCAAAAGAAAGATCGGGATTGTTGCATTCTCTATAAAAAAGCAAAAATGGTGCTGAAAGACGGAAATTAAAGGATGGTTCCCCTCTACTAATAACACTTTGCAGGTATCTTGTAATATTAAAGCTGTAAGTATTAAAAGGGTTACCGCCAATAGACCTTTTTTTTGCTATTCCCCCGAAATAATCAAAATCTATACCTCCTGTGGGGTAACAAAAATAAGGAGTGAACGGGCTAAGATCGTAGGGAATACCTCTATAAACACCAGGTTGGGTCTTACTTTCTGCATCAAGATATAAAGCAGTCGGGGCTTCTAAGGATCCGTTTCCAGTTGTAATGTCCACCATATTTAATTCAGCACGATGTATGAGCTTATTGGTTAAAGTGTCTAAACCGGGTATTCGAATGGAAGCATGAATTCCCGGAGCACTTTGAATAAAAACTTGTGCTGCACCGATTTCAGGATCGGGGGTAATAAAATTATTCACTTCAGCCCCGTTGCGGTTTCTATCAAAACGTACTGCATGACCGCATCGGAAAGTGGTTCCAATTCTGGTTTCAAGGGTATCTTGAAAAGCTCCTTTTTTTGCCCTGTAAAAAACCTGTATTCCCGAACCAACATCTGACAAACTAAAATACAGCAGAGTTTGTGCATTCCCCTGTGCTTCAAGAGCGAATCCTTTAAGGAATTGATTGAAAATGGAATCACTTCCAAATGCAGTAGCAGAATCCGCATTGAACAAGGCATTTGCAAAGGTGCTATTGAGCGGAATCCTCAACTCATTGGTTACCGTTCTAAAAGTAGTATCGCCCCTGCGGATACGTATGGAATCACGAAACTGATTTGCATTTATGGTTTTTTGCCCAAGCAATCGGGAGCGATTGATGCCAATAGAATTTTGTAATGAATAGATAGGGGTAATGGAAGTATCTTGTTGAACGATTCTATCAGTTTCATACAAATTTAATTGAACCGGAGTGGCACTATCCCCATAAAACCCTCTGAACCTCAATACTAAAACTGCTGAATCAAAGAATCTTGTTGAGTCTTTGAAATTAAAAGAAAAAGGATAAAACAAAGGCTTCATCTGAAAAAACATGGTCGCCTTTGAAGTTCCGAAAAGAGGATCATTGCTTATGGCACCAACTACATGTTCGTCCGATTGTCTTAACCGTGTACTGTCTTGAGCAATAAAATTATTTGCCACCACCTTTAGATCCATAGCGAAAGTGTTTACATTATCCACCTCCGGTATCAAATCTCCACCAACTGTACTTTGCTCTATTTTAGTACAACCTGTAAGGTAAACAAGCAGTATAAAAAAAGGGGTCCATCCTTTTACCAAAATCGAAAAACTGCATTTGGTATTATTCAATCTCTGCAACACAAATAATTTAGATTTTATTAAGTCGTTTAAAATTAGGTGGCAAGGTCGTTATACAGGTTTAAATAGTCTGTTAAATCACTGCCGGATTCCATAAATGGCAGGGTTTTCTTTCCTTTTATTTTTGAAAACTCCTTTAGCAGCTCTGGATCTACCTCTGAATCGCCTATGGTAACTGCATCGGCGAAAGTGGCGCCTCCCCGTTGCATGGAAATATTGCCGCCTTGCTCAAATATCGCTAAATCTTTTGCTTTAATGCTATTATTTATCAAGGCAGCTTTTACAAAATTATCGCCCAAAAATTCCTCATGAGTTTTGGGGCCAAGAGTGTAAACAACTTTACTATGGGTAAAAACAGGCTCTCGCTTGTAAACTGTTTTAATGTAAAAAGGTACAAGACCGGACATCCAGCCACTACAATGAATGATATCTGGTGGCCACCCAAATTTCTTAACGGTTTCCAGTGCGCCTTTGCAAAAAAATACAGTCCTGAGTTCGTTGTCTTCAAACCATTTCTCATTATCGTCATGAAAAATGAACTTCCGTTTAAAAAGATCTTCATTATCAAGGAAATATATTTGTAACCTTGCATTGGGTAAGCTTGCTACTTTTATTTGTAGCGGAAAATCATCATTGTCAACGGTTACATTGATTCCACTTAGCCTGACAACTTCGTGTAGCCGATGCCTTCTTTCGTTTATCAGACCAAACCGAGGCATAATACATCGCACTTCATAATTATTATTATTCGCTAAGATGGCTAACCTGTTCACTGTTTCTGAAAACTCCGTCAATTCCAGGTATGGAGACATTTCATTTGCAATAAACAAAATTCTTTTCTTTGTACTCATTGTGGCTGTAGATTTTTCCTAACCTTATATAAAGGTGTGCAAAGGTACTAAAAATACCCGTTTTGAAATAAGGTCACTTAAAAGTCAATGTTTAAACAGCAAAATGTATGATAATTATACATAAAGAGTACCATTTACATAACCAAATAGCTGCTTTAAAAACCATTGGAAAAACCATTGGATTTGTACCAACTATGGGAGCTTTGCATGAGGGACACTTAACGTTGCTGGCAGAGGCTGCCCGGCATACAGCCTTTGTGGTGGTGAGTATTTTTGTAAATCCAACTCAATTTAATGACCCGGCAGATTATGAAAAATACCCGATTACTCTTGAAACAGACATCCTTAAACTAGAGGAATCCGGGTGCGATCTGCTTTTCCTTCCCGATGTTAAAACTATATACCCAGAAGGTACAAACAACCTGCCAACCTTTACACTTGAATCACTTGAGACCTTGCTGGAGGGTGCTTTCCGTCCGGGACACTTTCAGGGTGTATGCCAGGTAATGAAGAGGTTGCTTGTACTTGTAATGCCCGACAAATTATTTATGGGGCAAAAAGATTTTCAGCAATGCATGGTGGTGCAGCGACTGATACAATTGGAGAAACTTCCGGTGCAATTAATTACCTGCCCTACCCAACGCGAAGCCGATGGACTAGCCATGAGCAGCCGGAATATAAGGTTGAATAAAACCGAACGCCAACAGGCGATAGCCATTTACAGGGTAATGCAAATAATTCGCAAGGGGCTATTAGCGAAGCAAACCAGCCTGGAAATTCTGAAGGAAGCTGCTCTTATGGAACTACAAAAGAACGGTTTTGAGCCAATTGATTACGTAGCCATCACACATCCATATACCCTTGAGCCTTTACATTCCGACGACCTGAAAGCAGGCTTACACTGCGTGATATTGGTTGCTGCCTTTCTAGGAAACGTGCGGCTTATAGATAATGTAGTTGTTGACTGAAAAACAACTTATTTACAAATACTTCTCTATTTCATCCTTCATTTCAAATCGGGTGATAGGAGTTCCTTTTATTTTATGGTATCCTTTAGCATCCACCAAATATGCATCACGAATGATTTTTATTAACTGACCATTGTTTATTTCAGGTATTAAAATGGTATCAAAATTTTTCAAAATCTGCCCTAGATTATGGGGGAACGGTCTTATATATCGCAGGTGAGCATGGCTTACTTCGCTTACCCCGCTTGCATGCAGTTCGCTTACCGCGCTTTTAATGGCACCATAAGTACTACCCCAACCCAGCACCAGTACTTTACCCGACTCGGGACCGGCATCTAACTTCTGTTCTGGAATATAATGAGCAATTTTGTCAATTTTTTCCTGACGCAGTTTTATCATGAGCTGATGGTTATCCGGTTCATAATTCACATTACCAGTAATATTTTGCTTTTCTAAGCCGCCAATTCTGTGTTCCAGACCGGGAGTACCCGGAATGGCCCATGGACGAACTCCTTTCTCATCACGCAGATAAGGCTGATATTTTTCTTCCCCGTCACCCAAATGGGTTTTAAAATTCACTTTTATAGCTGGTAAATCATCTGCCACCGGAAATTTCCAGGGCTCTGCTCCATTGGCTATATATCCATCACTTAATAAAATAACCGGGGTCATGTGATCAACAGCAATACGGATGGCTTCAAATGCAGCTTCAAAGCAATCGGCAGGAGTACTGGCACTTACAATGGGCATAGGGCATTCCCCGTTTCTGCCATAATAAGCCTGCATCAGGTCGCTTTGTTCGGTTTTTGTAGGCAACCCGGTGCTCGGTCCACCCCGCTGAATATTGATGATTAACAAAGGAATTTCCATCATAACGGCAAGTCCCATAGCCTCGGCTTTAAGCGCCATACCCGGTCCGCTTGTGGTAGTAATGCCTAGACTGCCTCCATAACTCGCACCGATGGCACTTGTAATGGCCGCAATTTCGTCCTCAGCCTGAAAAGTACGGATACCGAAATTTTTATAACGAGCCAGTTCGTGGAGGATATCGCTTGCCGGGGTAATGGGGTAACTGCCGAGAAACAAAGGAAGATTACTTTTTTGAGCAGCAGCAATAATTCCATAGCTTAAAGCCTGATTACCCATAATGCTGCGGTAAACCCCAGGTTCCATTTTTGCTTTTTCTACCCTAAAACGATGGGTAAAAGTTTCTGTGGTATCACCAAAATTATAACCTGCCTGCAAAACCTTGATATTGCTATTAAGGATATCATCTTTTTTACCAAATTTATCTTTTAGAAAATTGGTTGTACTTTCCATATTGCGGTCAAACATCCAATACAGAAAACCCAGCACGAACATATTTTTGGCTCGATCCTTTTCTTTCATACCAAGGGACGACCCGGCCAATGCTTCGCGTGTCATTTTAGTTACATCCATTTTAATGACCTCATAAGAAGAAAGGCTTTCATCTTCCAAAGGATTTACACCATCCGGGTAGTTGGCCAACCGGAGATTTTTGCTATCAAAACCATCTGTGTTGGCTATAATCCTGGCACCCGGTTTTATGCCCTTCAGGTTCACTTTCAAAGCTGCGGCATTCATGGCAACCAGTACATCACACAAATCGCCGGGGGTATAAATGGGGTTGCTTGAAAACCGTAACTGAAAACCCGAAACACCCGGCAGAGTACCTTGTGGTGCACGAATCTCTGCCGGAAAATCTGGAAAAGTAGCAAGATCAATACCCAATAAAGCGGTGTTGTTGGTAAACTGTGTGCCGGTAAGTTGCATACCATCGCCGCTATCTCCTGCAAATTTTATTACTACTTCCTGTAAAAGTTTTGTTTCTACTGCCCTTTTTACCATATATAGAAAATTAGATAAATCTCTTTTTTTATTTCTGCAAAGGTAAGCGGTTGCCTATAAGCTACCGAAGTAATTCTTTGATATATTATCCGGCATTAGGTTGCCATTTTTTTTAAACAAACAAATTTTAACTAACTGATTTATATCATAAAAAACAATTCTTATTCTTTGTAATTTTATTATCTCCGGTAATATTCCCGTGGTTTTACTAAATAGTAATGACATGAAAACGATACTAGCTCCTGTAGATTTCTCCCCTGTTTCGGTTCATGCTGCCCGCTACGCTGCATCTTTGGCCTCCGATTTGAAAGCTGAATTATTTTTACTTCATGTGGTGCAAATGCCCGTAGTTTATGGGGATATACCCATGCCTGCAGGCAATTATGATGTGTTGCTTGATCAGGCCAAAGTAGCTATGCATGACCTGATACTTAGTCTGAAAAGGGAAATAACCGATATGCCAATGCTACACACGGAGGTGAAAGCCGGCAGCCCTGTTTATGAAATTATGGCTATTTCAGATGCCAATCAACCATTGATGGTGGTGATGGGTACAAGAGGTCTTGGAAGTGTAGAACGTTTTTTACTAGGCAGTACCACTTTAAGTACCATAAAAGAGTGTTCGGTACCGGTACTGGTGATTCCTGAAAATTATAATTACAAACCCATTCGAAAAATAGGATTGGCCTCTGACCTGAACCATGTTGTGGAGCGTACTCCAGATAAGTATATTGAGCAATTAATTACATTATTACATGCTGATCTTCATATTATTCACAACAATGCAAATTATCATGAATACGAACCTGCGGTAATGCAAGAAGAAATACTTATGGATACTATGTTTCAAAGAGTAAATCACCGTTTTCACTTTTTACATCAGGACTACACGGAGCGCAGCATTGCAGATTTTGCCGAAGCAAATCAATTGGATTGGCTAATGGTAATTCCCGAAAAGCAAGGCTTTTTCGACTCTTTATTTGCCCATCAGCATACCCGTGAATTTGTGCTGCATGCCACATTACCTATAATGGTGTTAACTTCTTGCGAACCTGCTATCTTTTAGAAAGTTGGTGATACACCACCAATATCCAACCCACTATAAAGGAAATACCACCAATAGGGGTAACAGGACCCAGCCATGTAAGATTGTTACTGGTAGCTTTGCCAATGGTAATGATGTATAATGAACCAGAGAAAAGGAAAATACCCAAAATAAAACAAAGTGCTGCATTCGCCAGGTTTTTACTCGGTTTTGATTTAAGCATCATACCTGTGAAAATTAATGCCAATGCATGAAACATTTGGTATTGCACCCCGGTTTTAAAAGCCTCCAGATCTTGGGGTTCGAGCGTTTCTTTAAGTGCATGCGCCCCAAAAGCTCCAAATATTACACCAAGTCCTGCCATCACAGAACCCCAAACTGTTGGTCTTATTTTCATATCAGATTATTTTCTGTTTTGTATTTGTGATTGTGATGTAAAAATTGCTAACCCACCAGGCAATGCTTACTATATTTTAAATGGCAATGGCTATGGAAATGGAAATTTTTATGATAATTCGTATTTTTTAGTTGGCCGAAGTTAGGTGCGGATCCGTTTGAAACCTCATTTTTTTATGCGTTTAAAAAAGATTCCCAGTCAGATAATTCGAGATTCGGGTTACTCAACCTTATGTTAGCTTTTTGATAAAATGGTCTTCGCTGTTCCAGCAACTCCCCTATCCTTTCCTGTAATTCCGCACGGGTATTACAAGCAGATACCATAGGTCTTTTTGCCTTTTCTTCCCAAAGTCTGACTACTAATATTTCAATGGGGGGATCAAGAAAAATAACTTTTCCTAATTGCAGCAAAGTCTCCATATTTCCATGGTAACACGGCAAACCACCACCGGTTGCAACAATGGCAGTGAATGGCCATTCATAATTTTCAAGGAGATCTTTTTCGTACGTTCTAAATTGCGCCGCACCTTCTTTTTCAAAAATCCCGGCAATGGTTTGGTTATAACTACCAGCAATCAATTGGTCGGTATCCAGTACAGGAATTCCAAATTCACGACTAATCAGCTCCGCCCAATAAGACTTTCCGGAGCCCATCATCCCTACCAGAAAATACCTTTTGGATATTAAATTAATTTGTAATGCCATAGGCTAAAATAAGGAAATAAAAAAAATGGACAAAAAAAAACCCCGCAATTTGCGAAGTATTCTTTGTGATCCGGCTGGGACTCGAACCCAGGGCCCATACATTAAAAGTGTATTGCTCTACCAGCTGAGCTACCAGATCTGGTTCTTTTTATAAGGAAGTTTTCTTGTTTTGGGAGTGCAAAAATAGGGGGAACTACGAAACCACCCAAAAAAATTTAAAATTGTTTTTCTTAACGTGCCGTTGGCAATCTTTGTAAAGAGAAAATGGGCAGGTTCAATGACCTTTGTCTTCACTTTCATTCAATAAAAACATGGATTATTTCAAAGGGAAGATAGCCGTTGTAACAGGCGGCAGCGAAGGAATTGGCAAGGCGCTGGTAGAACAACTACTGGGGCTAGGTTGCCGGGTATCTACTTGTGGGCGAAGTGCCGATAAATTGTATGATTTACAGGTGTTACACCCCGACAAACCCTTGAATACCTTTGTAGCAGATGTGGGGCATGAAAATGATTGTGTACAGTTTATTAAAAGCACCCTGAAAATATATGGAGGCATAGATCTGATTATTAACAATGCCGGCGTA
>Ga0136636_10001868_pt1 | contig 12445 bp, 9 predicted proteins | sample AntDrymUQ8522106_2_FD_104653 | JGI IMG/M metagenome (GOLD analysis project Ga0136636, IMG submission 104653) | Polar desert sand microbial communities from Dry Valleys, Antarctica - metaG UQ852 (21.06) | ecosystem: Environmental > Terrestrial > Soil > Desert | place: Antarctica: Dry Valley... | reverse complement strand
CTAAAACCTGATTAAGATTATCTGTTATGCTCATTACATATCAACAATCACTTGATTTTGTACTAGATCATCAAAAGTTTGTCTTTCTCTTATTAAATAATCTTTCCCTTTCATTACCATTACTTCAGCGGGTTTTAACCTGCTATTATAATTGGACGACATTGAAAAACAATAAGCTCCGGCATTCATAAAGGCTAAATAATCGCCTTCGTTAATTTCACTGATTTTTCGATTCCATCCAAAAGTATCAGTTTCACAAATGTAGCCAACTACCGTATAAATTCTTGGCTTTCCTTCCGGGTACGAAACATTAACAATATGATGGTACGAATCGTAAAACATAGGCCTGATCAAATGGTTTAAGCCAGTATCAAGTCCGGCAAATACAGTAGAGATGGTATGTTTAACCACATTTACTTTAGCAACGAAGATACCCGCCTCACTTACCAGAAATTTGCCCGGTTCGAAATGCAAACTAAGCTCCCGGCCATATTCTTTACAAAAGTCATTGAATAATTTAGATAAATCACTACCAAGTTGTTTGATATCGGTAAAATAATCATCCTGCTTATAAGGCACTTTGAAACCACTTCCCATATCAATATAATGCAGGTCGCTAAAACTTTTAGCGGTATCGAGCATAATCTGAGCACCTTTCAGAAAGACTTCCACATCGAGAATGTCGCTGCCTGTATGCATATGCAAACCTTCCACATTCATTTTGTGTAGTTCAACCATACGCAATACATGTGGCATCTGGTAAACCGATATTCCAAATTTAGAATCGATATGACCGGTTGAAATCTTTGAATTTCCGCCGCCCATAATGTGCGGATTAATCCGGATGCTTATAGGAATAGACCCACCATATGACATTCCAAATTGCTCCAGAATATAAATATTATCGATATTGATATGAACCCCAAGTTTCACTGCCTCATGATACTCGTCGAGCGATACACAATTGGGAGTATAAATGATATCAGCAGGTTTGAAGCCGGCAAGCAAGCCAAGCTGAACTTCCTGAATAGAAACAGTATCGAGCCCTGAACCGAGTTTATTGAAAAACTTGAGAATACTAATATTTGTCAAAGCTTTACACGCATAATTTATTTTTACGCGAGTTTTACTGAAGGCTTTTAATAAACGGTTGTACTGCGATTCCATTTTACCGGTATCGTAGATATACAAAGGCGATCCATATTTCTGAACAAGGTCGAGAACCGGTATTCCACCAATGAGGTACTTGTTGTTAACTAATTCCATTGAAAATTTGAATAAAAAAACAAAGATAAGTGAGTGAAAGAAATAATTGCAGGATTACTGCATTTATAACGTTTAATTCCTAACAAGTTAAAATTTTAACAGAATAATTACTTTTTTAACTTACTGAATGAGGTGATCACTCCTTTGATAAGTGCCGAGCTAAATCCCTGATGTTCCATTTCATTTAAACCAACAATAGTAATTCCCTGCGGAGTAGTTACTTTATCAATTTCCTGTTCTGGATGTCTGCCACTTTCGAGGATAAGCTTTGAGGCTCCTAATATAGTTTGGGCTGATATAAGCTGAGCTAACTCTGAATTAAAACCAATTTCAATCCCTCCTTGCATGGAAGCACGTAAAAAACGTAAAGCAAAAGCGGTTCCGCAAGAACCAATTACGGTTGCAGCATTCATCAGGTCTTCATTAATCACGACGGTTTTTCCCAACTGGTTAAAAATATTTACCACAAGTTCTTCCTGCTCTGGCGTAACATTTACAACCGACATGCAGGTCATCGATTCCTGAATAGATATTGCCGTATTGGGAATAATACGAAAAATTGGCATAATACCAACTGATTCTAGTATCTGTGCACAAGTAATCCCTGCCGCAATAGAAAGTAACAACTGTTTTTCAGGATCCAGAAAACTTTTGATCTGATCGAGTACCAAGTTTATATGATAAGGTTTTACAGCTAAAAGAATAATATTAGCTTTTTTAACTGCTTCTACATTATCGGAAATTACTTGTACTCCTTTTTCTTTGAGAAACGAAAGTTGTTTTTGCCGAATATCGGAAACAATGATGTTTGAAGGTTGAAAAAGACCCGATTTGATAAGACCTTCTGCAATTGCTGCGCCCATATTGCCACCACCAATGATGGAAAAGATTTGATTATTCATGATATATTTATTATATAAATTATTCTAGCAAACAATTACTGTTCCTACAATGGCATTATCCTGTTTAAAAGCCTGGGGGCCACAAATAGTTACCTGTTTAACGCCGGAATCAATCGCTTTAAAAGCATTTTCCAATTTTGGAATCATTCCAGCCGAAACAACACCTGACAAAACATATTCATTAAAAGATTTTTTATCTATTTTGGAAATCACTGAATTTTCATCTTCAGAATTCATTAAAACTCCGTTTTTTTCCAGACAATATACCAGATTTACCTCGTAATAATGCGCCAGAGCAATGGCAATAGATGAGGCAATGGTATCGGCATTGGTATTTAGCAAAATTCCATCTCCATTATGAGTAATTGGGGCACAAACAGGAACAAGACCCATCGCCAGGAAACTGTTTATAGTATTTGAACTAATGTCTTTTGCGTAAACATCGCCAACAAATCCATAATCGATATCTTTCACAGGGCGTTTAACAGCAGGAATAATGTTGGCATCGGCACCAGTGAGACCTAAAGCATCACATCCTCTTTGCTGGAGCCGGGCAACAAGTTTTTTATTGATCAATCCGGCATAAACCATAGTTACAATTTCGAGCGTTTTCTCGTCGGTTATACGCCTGCCATCTATCATAACAGGCTTAATTCCTAATTGTTCCATTAAAACATTGGCTATTTTGCCACCTCCGTGAACCAAAATTTTTTTCCCGGGTAATGCTGAAAAATAGTCAAGTAAATTATCGAGAAATGACTGGTTATCGAGAATATTACCACCAATTTTAATGATTGTTAATTGATCCACAATTTTACTTTTTAAATGTTAACAGTTGCATCCATCACTTTTCGTAATGAACAAGCCAAGCGGTTGACAAACAGATCAGCTTCGCAGGTTCCCATGTTTAATGGCGGTAACAAACGCAATACATTTTTATTGGACGAAGAACCGGTAAAAACTTTTTCTTCCCTGATTAAAACATCACGTAATTTATTAATTGGAAAATCGAATTCCAAACCCAACATCAAACCTCTTCCGCGAATAGCTTTTATTTCCGGTATTGCCTTGAGTTTTTCGATAAGGTAATTACCCACCATTTCGGCATTTTCGATCAACTGATCATCTTCCATAATTTCAAGAACTGCAATGGCAGCAGTACAAGCCAGGTGATTACCCCCAAATGTGGTCCCTAACAAACCATATTTAGCCTTAAACTCAGGGCTGATTATTGTTCCGGCAATCGGAAAACCATTGCCCATGCCTTTGGCAACCGTAATAATATCAGGTTTTATCCCGGAATACTGATGTGCAAAGAATTTCCCTGTACGTCCATATCCCGATTGTATTTCATCTAAAATCAGTACTACTTTATATTTTTTACACATAGCACTAAGATCTTGCAGAAACTTTTCGGAAGGTTCTACAATCCCATTCACACCCTGGATTCCTTCAATGATAACCGCACATGTGTCCTGTTTTTGAAGTTCCAATTCAACTGCATTAATATCACCAAAATTGAGAAAAGTAACATGTTGGTTAAAATTTATCGGAGCTGAAATGGATGGATTATCGGTTACGGCAACTGCACCGGAGCTACGTCCATGAAATGCTCCTTTGAAAGCGATCACCTTACTCTTCTGAGTATAGAATGAGGCTAGCTTCAGTGCATTCTCATTGGCTTCAGCACCCGAATTGCTTAAAAATAAAAAATAATCATCATAGCCTGATAACCTTCCCAGTTTTTGAGCCAACTCTTCCTGTAAGGAAATAATTACTGAATTAGAATAGAAACCAAGTAACTGCAATTGATCAGATAATTTTTTAACATAATAAGGATGTGAATGTCCGATGGAAATAACGGCGTGACCTCCGTATAAATCGAGATAACGTTCACCATTTTTATCAATAACATAACAACCTTCGCCTTTAACGGGCTCTATATCAATGAGTGGATAAACATCAAATAGTTTCATTTATAAAATATTAGTTGCCCCGATAGCTATCCGAAGTATTTAGTTGTCCCGATAGCTATCGGGAATAGTAAGAAATTACTAAAATGCGACTGGTTTTAAATTCAATCCAGCTTTTTCATCGATTCCAAATATGAGGTTCATATTTTGAACTGCTTGTCCGGAGGCTCCTTTTACCAAATTATCGATCACCGAAGTAATGAATATTTTATTGCCATGTTTTTCGATGGAAAGTAAACATTTATTGGTGTTAACAACTTCTTTAACACTAATTTCTGATGATGAAACAAATGTAAATGCGGCATCTTTATAAAAATTTTTATAAAGATTTAATGCTTCTTCTTCATTTAATGGACAATTGGTATAAGCAGTAAGAAAAATACCCCGGGTAAAGTTTCCACGAACTGGAATAAAATTCAGTTCGGGTATTTTTGCAGATGCAGCAATCTCCAGTGTTAGCCGCACTTCTTTCAAGTGTTGGTGCGAAAAAGCTTTATAAACGGAAATGTTATTATTTCTCCAGCTAAAATGAGTAGTATCGCTTAAAGCCTGGCCTGCACCAGTAGAACCGGTTATACCATTGATATGAACTTCATCCTGAATCAACTTAGCTGAAGCCAATGGAAGCAAAGCCAATTCGAATGCAGTTGCAAAACAACCCGGATTGGCAATATTATTTGCTTTTCTTATTTCTTTTCTTTTTAATTCGGGCAAGCCATAGATAAAATCCCGTTCTTCTGTTTCGGACTTAAATGCGCCATGCAGGCGAAAATCCTGACTAAGGTCAATAATTTTAACATGCGAGGGAATCGAGTTTTTCAAAAGAAATTCCTGCGATTTTCCATGTCCAAGGCAAAGAAATAGGACATCGGCAGTCCCGATGTTATTGGTAAAAATTAATTCTGTTTCTCCCAGCAAATCTTTATGGGCATTGTAAACCGGTTGTCCATTATGACTTGAACTATGGATAAAAGCTATTTCAGCTTGCGGATGATTTAATAAAATCCGGATTAGTTCACCAGCAGTATAGCCTGCACCACCAATTATTCCAACTTTAAAGCTCATGGCTGTATATCTTTATCGCCGTTTGTATCTTTATTTCCGTTTTCTTTAATACCATTTGTAACCTGTTGTACCTTCAAAAAGATGGTTTCCTTGATATGGCTGAGACGTTCCAAAACCTTTAATTTTTTTAGAAAATCAAATTTTTGATTTTTATTTTTAGGATCGTACAACATCGCTGTGCAAAGGCACATCTTTCGTTGATTCCGCATCAGTATATCATAGTTAGGACAACTGGAGCATCCTTTCCAGAATTCATCATCATCGGTAAGTTCTGAAAATGTAACAGGGCGATATCCCAAGTTGGAATTGATTTTCATAACAGCCAGACTGGTTGTGATACCAAAAAGTTTGGCTTCCGGAAATTTTTTCCTTGATAAGTCAAATGTTTTTTGTTTCAAACTACGGGCTATACCTGATTTTCTATATTCGGGAGCTACTATCAAACCAGAGTTGGCAGCAAACTTTCCATGACCCCAGCTCTCGATATAACAGAAACCCGCGATTTTATCTTCATAAATGGCAACCACAGCTTTTCCCTCCATCATTTTTTCCTTGATATAATCGGGAGAACGTTTGGCAATACCAGTTCCGCGAATTCTTGCCGATTCCTCCATCAAACGGCATATTTCTTCAGCATATATCAGATGGGTCGCATTGGCAACCTGTATTTTAAATTTCTTGTTTTGCATTATGATAAGTAAAATTCTTGATAAAATAGAATAGGATATACTGATTGAAAGAGCAGGTTACGTAAACCCGCAAAGATATATTAGCCCAGGGCGGGCCTAGGAGAACGATATGCATCAAGGACGATAATATACATCACTTTTTGTAAATACATTTTCAGTTCTGTTTATGGGATGCAAATATACCAACGAAATTAATAAATGCAACGAAAAACATGAAAAAAGTCATAAAAAAGAGAAGATGGAAGTTAGAAGGGAGAAGTTACAAGTAGTTAGAAGGTGGAAGGTGGAAGGTGGAAAGTGGAAGTAGAATAGCCGGATTTAGTCGTAAGTCGTAGGTCGTAAGAAAATACAAAAAAATAAAGTACGAAGTACGAAGTAAAAAGTAAGAGGGCCAATTTTTTTGGTTTTATCTTATTACTTGTTACTTATTACTTTATACTTTTATTTGCACTTCTTACTCTTTCGAAGTTGAATTGTTTCGCCTTCAGTTGGTTGGGATGTTGGCTCTATACAATTATTTTTATAAAGCCGTGATAGCTTTACTCCGAATAATTGAGAAATATGCTGCATCGTTTCACCTTTTTTCACAATATAGGTGTCGTAACCCCTAGCGGCACGATTTCGTTTTGGCTGAATATATAAAATATCGCCGGCTTTCAATATGAAATCTGTAGTTAAATCGTTGTATTTAGGCAATTCCCATCGCATCATTTCAAGTTCATCAGCCAGTTTACCAAATGAATCTCCATCTTTTATAACAATATACTGAACTCTGTTTCGCTCAAATATTTCATGCGAAGCAAGTGAAAATGTAAAGCCATCGTCAGTGGCAGGTGATTTACGGACATGTTTCTTTGGTTTTGCCAACGATGATTTGTCAACATATACTTCCTGATCGTAAGCATACAATTTAAAATCTTCAATAATTTTGATGAGCATTTGCGGATAACTTGGATTTGTAGCATAACCGGCTTTTTTTAATCCTTGCGCCCATTTTTTATAATCGGTCGAAGCATATTCGAAAAGAAAGCTGTACCTGCTTCCCTGTTTTAGAAAGTTAGTATGATCCTTAAATGACTCTTCAACAGAATTGTATTTACGAAAGCACTCATTTTTGTCATCATCATCATGGTAAACTTTTTTACCGGTCCAGTTATGACATTTAATACCAAAATGGTTTTTTCCTTCAGTTGCTAGACTGCTGTTGCCGTTTTCCGATTCCAGCATCCCCTGTGCAAGGGTGATGCTGGCCGGAATACCACTACGTTGCATTTCCTCAATAGCAATCTCCTTATATGTCTTTATATATTCTGCCGGTGCAATTTTTTTTGCCTTCTGCGAATACCCATTCAGGCTAAAAACCAAAAATATCAATGCTATATATTGAAAGCGCTTCATTCTCTATTCATTTTAATCGGTTCAAATTTACTATACTTGAATGTATAGAGAACGTGGTTGTTGAGAAATTGGTACAATTGTTAAAATTTAGTGAGTTTTACACCTTTTTCTCCTTCCATTTACCTTTCCTGAAAAGAATAAAAGCAATGATTGCAATAGCCGACTCAGCTGCGACAATGCTAATATATACGCCTACCTGATGCAAGCCCAAACTCATTGCAAGAAACCATGCCAAAGGAATCTCCAAAAGCCAGAAACAGAAAAAATTAATATAGGTTGGTGTGTTTGTATCACCCGAACCATTAAAAGCCTGAATCATAACCATTCCGACCCCGAACAATATAAAACCATAACTTATCGTCCGAAGACTTTCGGCAGCATATGGAACAACATCCGGGTCATTTGTAATTAATTGTACAATTTGTGTAGGAAAGAAAACAAAGACAGCCCCCACTATACCTAATACAAAAAAGTTTACCAATGCACTAAATATGACAGCTTTCTCCGCACGATCAGGTTTGCCAGCCCCTAAATTCTGCCCCACAAGTGTAGAAGCAGCATTGCTTAAGCCCCACGAAGGAAGCAATGCAAATATAATAATCCTTATAGCTACTGTGTATGCCGCAACAACAACACTGCCGAACTTGGCAACAATTACCATCAGAAATATCCAACTGGCAGTACCAATTAAATTTTGGGCAATTCCTCCACCCGCAACTTCAAAAATGTGTTTTATAAGTTTCCAGTCGAAATGAACATGGTGCCATCGAATTTTGATCCGGTGTTTGCCCCTGCTCAGGAGCCAGAATTGATATATAACTGCCAGTCCACGGCCTGTGGTTGTTGCAACAGCTGCGCCCGTTACGCCCAATTCAGGAAATGGTCCCCAGCCAAAAATAAAACAAGGATCGAGAACCATATTGATAATATTGGCTACAATCAAAACTTTCATTGCAATGGCGGCATCGCCCGATGAACGGAATATGGCATTATTAATAAAAAGCAGCATGATTATGACATTGCCGGTTATCATAATCGACGTGAACATCCACCCTTCTTCTATCACTTTTGAACTTGATCCCATCCAGGTCAGGAGTGTTTTAGAGCCAAATACGCCAATCATAGCAATAGAAAGAGAAACTAAAGTTCCTGCAACAATCGACTGAAATGCCGCCCTTGCAGCACCATCAGGATTATGTTCGCCGATTCGTCGCGATACAATGGAGGTTGCTGCAAAACTTAACCCCCAGGCAATAGCATAAATGATGGAGATCATACTTTCGGTAATGCCAACAATGGCAACAGCATCAGCTCCAAGTTTCTGAACAAAATAAATATCAACTATGGCAAATGTCGATTCCATCACCATTTCCAATACCATAGGAATGGATAACAACAGTATAGCCCGGCTTAACTTTCCTTCTGTAAAATCCTGTTCAGTACCAGTCAAAGCTTCCCAAACATCTCTAAAAAATTGATTTATATTTTTTGACAACATGACCATTAAATAAGTGCTGATGCATCAATCCATGTATAACTATGGTATTAAAACAAGATGAGCTTGAAATAAAGCGACAACAGCGAATTGAAATAAAAAGAAATTGATTTTAGATTTAAGCTATGATTTTCCCGGCAGCAACTCGGGTGGCGTTCAGAACTGAATAAAAAAGACCGGTCGGATGAAAACACACACTCTTATGAATTGGGGAAAAATTCATATTTGCGACAGAAATAGCTGTTGTTTTCATCGAAATAATTTTTTAATGAAGACACAAAAATATTTAATTCGTTTATTATAACCAAATTAAAATCTGCCGCATTCTTATGTTTATTACCTAAAGATTATACCTTTAAATTATAATAACTTTTGTCCGGTAAAAAATAATTAGATTACCTCCGGTGAGATCGCTTCGCTAAGTCCTTCGCTTCACTTTGAATGACAGGAATTTTTCATTTTCATAGTAGAGTGGTTTGGTTGGCGGCAAAGCCGCCAACCAAACCACTCCCAGATCTAAACAACTGATTGTCATTTCGAACGAAGTGAGAAATCTTAAAATCTGAATCTTTATAAATGTTTAGCGGACAACAATGAATTATAATACATGCGAATTCTGGGTTAAACGATTAAAATATGCAGTTTGGATCCAAGGACCTAACTCGTATTCTTTCAGGCTGAAAGCCTGAGACATCGCAACCTTGGGAGAAACCCAAGGCTCTAAAGGCTCCTCACTTCCGTTCAGCCTGAAAGGCTGGGACAAAAGCCGGTATCGAACAGGCGGGAATAAACCCATATCGCAGGCATACAGCCTGCAAAAACAAATGGTATCTCTTTACGACAGGGCGTTGCCCTGTCCTTTGCTGTCTCAGGCTTTCAGCCTGAAGAACGGGTCAGGCGATAATTTTGCCAAAATAAAGTGTTTAACCCTTAATTCGCATAAAACATTATTTAATATACTTTTTACTTCTGATACATCGTTTGATAATTACTCTTCATTGTTCAAAAAACATAAGAAATTACTTTTAGAATATTGCTATTTTTGCAAGGTTCATAATTAACTCAAATGCCTGAAAAAAATAAAAAAGAAAAGAAACAAAACAAGTTACATCGTTTTTTAACCGACGAGAAATTTAAAATAACCCTGGGTGTTGCCCTCATATTTTTTGGTGCTTACCTCACTTTGTCATTTGTTTCATATTTCTTTACATGGAAAGCTGATCAAAGTTTCGAAAATGGAAATGTTCTTTCTGATGCTTCCATTATGGTTGAAAACTGGTCGGGAAAAAGTGGGGCAAAAGTCGCTAACTTTTTTATTAATTATTGTTTTGGTATCTCGTCTTTTGGAATACCCTTTTTATTATTCATTCTTGGTTTGCGATTAATAACAATCAGGTTACTCCCATTAAGAAAGACAGTATTTATAACTACCACTATCATTATATTATCTTCATTGATCCTTGGTTTTTTATTTGGAACCGCCGGAGGATTTCTTGGAAGTGGATTAGGTGGAAGTTACGGATATTTGATTTCGCTCTGGCTGAACTCAGTGATGGGAATATTTGGCACTGCCTTGCTGTTGCTGCTTGCAACCCTTCTTTTCATGTTTTTCACAGTTAACTCGAGTGTAAACTGGTTTAAGAATCTGATGTATTCAATTTTTCATAAAAAACCTAAAGAGCAGAAGATAAAGACTGAAGAGCCAAAAGCTGAAACTAATGCCGACCTTTCGGAAAGTGAGTTGCTGGAAGAAAATTTTAAAGTCGTTCATCCTGTTAAAAAAGAACCTGTTGGCAAAACGGATGATGATGTTGAACTAACCATTGAAGAACACATTCATAGAGAAGAACCCCTTGTAAAAGCCAAATTTACCGAACCAGTTGATGTAGCACAGCAATTGGTCGAAGAATTGGGAAGTTATGACCCTACTTTAGATTTACGCAATTATAAATACCCACCTATTGAACTTCTCGAAGATCATAAATCGGAGAATTCTCAGGTTACCAACGAGGAACTAATAAGTAATAAGAATAAAATTGTTGAGACATTAGGAAATTACAAGATACAAATTGATAAAATTAAAGCTACCATTGGTCCTACTGTTACGCTATATGAAATTGTGCCGGCACCTGGTATTCGTATTTCGCGTATTAAAAGTCTGGAGGACGATATTGCCTTGAGTTTATCTGCTTTAGGAATTCGTATTATTGCGCCTATGCCTGGCAAAGGAACCATTGGTATTGAGGTACCAAATCTCAAGCCGGAGATTGTTTCGATGAAATCACTTATTTCGTCCCGGAAATTTCAGGATTCTACTGCCGACCTGGCTATCGCTATTGGTAAAACTATTTCAAATGAAACATTTGTATTCGACCTTACAAAAATGCCCCATTTATTGGTGGCCGGTGCAACTGGACAAGGTAAATCGGTAGGATTAAATGCTATTATCACATCATTACTATATAAGAAACACCCTTCGCAACTCAAGTTTGTACTGGTGGATCCTAAAAAAGTGGAATTAACATTGTATTCGAAAATTGAAAGGCATTTTCTTGCAAAACTTCCCGATACGGAGGAAGCAATTATTACTGATACCCAAAAGGTAATCAATACCCTTCAATCGCTCACCATGGAAATGGAAAACAGGTACGACCTGTTGAAGCTTGCCCAGGTTAGAAATATTAAAGAATACAACGAAAGATTCCTGGCCCGGCGGTTGAACCCGCAGCTTGGGCATCGTTTTCTACCCTATATTGTTGTGGTGATTGATGAGTTTGCCGATCTCATCATGACAGCAGGACGTGAAATTGAAACACCCATTGCACGACTTGCGCAGTTAGCCCGAGCAATTGGTATCCATCTTATTATAGCCACTCAAAGGCCAACAACCAATATCATTACAGGTGTTATCAAAGCAAACTTCCCGGCACGTATTGCTTTCAGGGTTTCATCCATGATCGACTCCAGAACCATTTTGGACAGTCCGGGTGCTAACCAGTTAATTGGACGTGGCGATTTACTTTTTGCGGGGGGCAGCGATATGATCCGGCTCCAGTGCGCCTTTATTGACATTCCTGAATTAGAACACATTACTGACTTTATTGGTAGCCAGCAAGGATACCCAACCGCTCACTTACTACCGGAATATTCTGCTGGTGAAGCGTCAGGAGAAACTGCTGAAATAGATTTAAGAAAACGTGATGAAATGTTTGAGGAAGCTGCCAGACTGGTGGTAATGCATCAACAAGGGTCTACTTCATTGATTCAACGTAAATTTTCGATCGGATACAACAGGGCAGGCCGGATTATGGATCAACTTGAAGCGGCCGGAATAGTCGGTGCATTTGAAGGAAGTAAAGCACGGCAAGTTTTATTTGTCGACGAACATTCGTTGGAACAGTTTTTGAATACATTGCCTAAAAACTAAATAGAATGAAAAAATTATTCATCATATTTTTTGTCATAAGCAGTATCGGTCTATCGGCTCAAAACGATCCTCAGGCAAAAGCAATTCTCGATCAGGTTTCAGCTAAAACCAAAGCATATAAAACCATTAGTACCAATTTTACTATTAATAGCACAAACACCCAAAATGGTGAAAAAACATCTCAAAAAGGATCGCTGTTACTTAAGGGTGATAAATATGTAGTTAAACTT
>Ga0136636_10001867_pt1 | contig 12445 bp, 8 predicted proteins | sample AntDrymUQ8522106_2_FD_104653 | JGI IMG/M metagenome (GOLD analysis project Ga0136636, IMG submission 104653) | Polar desert sand microbial communities from Dry Valleys, Antarctica - metaG UQ852 (21.06) | ecosystem: Environmental > Terrestrial > Soil > Desert | place: Antarctica: Dry Valley... | reverse complement strand
CTAGAAAGAAATCAACAAACCGATTATGCCTTTGCACAACATGAATGGAATCCTATGAGCGTATGGACAATTGTCTCCGGTCTTCGATATGATCACAATTCCATTTATGGTGGCCAGTTTAGCCCCAAGTTTTCCACGAAAGTGGACATCAACAAAAAAGTTTCTTTGAAAGGATCGGTAGGTGTCGGGTTTAAATCCCCCGATTTTCGCCAGCTTTATTTTAATTTCAACAATCAAGCAGGGGGATATAGCGTGTTAGGCACTGAGATTATCAAGGAAAAGTTGGCAGAGTTTCAATCGCAGGCGTTGATTCAATCGTATTCTTTTGATCCTAATTTGCTAGGGAAATTGAAAGCAGAAAGTTCAGTGTCCATAAATATTGGGGGCAAGGCGGAAATTCTTCCAAAGCTTAATCTGGATTTCAATTTTTTCCGCAACGCGGTTGATAATTTAATCGAGAGCCAGTTGGTGGCCATTAATACCTCTGGACAAAGTATTTACTCGTATCGAAATATTAACCGAGCCCTTATGGAAGGCTTGGAAACCGATCTAAGTTACCCAGTCACAAAAAATCTTTCAATGTCGTTAGGTTATCAACTGCTGTATGCCTTAGATCGTGATGTAAGCGTGGCAGTAGATAGAGGAGAAGTTTTTTGGCGCGATCCCAATACGTTGGTTACCCAACGCCTTAAGCCTTCAGACTATTTTGGGTTATACAATCGCTCTCGCCACACGGGCAACTTTAAAATTTTCTATAATAATAAAGAAGCTGGATGGGAGAGTAGCTTGCGCGTGATATACCGAGGTAAATTTGGATTAGGCGCTATTGGTGGAAACCTCTCAGGTGAAACAGTTCCCTCATCTGATCGTAATAACAACGGAGTGCTCGATGATTATGATCGGTTTGTTGAGGGATATGCCTTGGTAAATTTTTCAGTAGCAAAATCAATTAACGCATTTCGTTTTCAGCTGGGCGTTGATAATGTATTGGATCACAAAGACGCCCTTAATATTCCTAACCTGCCAGGCAGGCTGTCGTATGTTAGTATCAACTATTCACTAAAAAATAAATAACTCTAATCAAATTCTTAATTTCTATGAAAATGTTCAGATCAACTTCTCTTTCAATGATGTGTCTACTTTTTGTTGGTGCTTTATCTTCTTGTTCTAATAATGATCCAGCACCGGTGGCTCTTACCGGTATTAGGTTTAACGACTTGAATGCAGATTATGCACCTTTAGTATTCCCAACGGCTGGTGGTCAGCCCACTAGGCCAGCGCAGAAAAGGAAATACACTTTCTTCAGTTTTAAAACCGGACAAATAGTTGCCAATACGGATAGCGCAACCTCTAAGTGGGACATTGGTTTTCAATCTACCAACATTATATTTAATGGAGGCACAAGTGGCCCTGGTTCTGCAGGTGCTCTTGTCCAAAAGGGCATTTTTGATGAGATCAAAACCGCCCCTACTTCGGGTTACATTTTGGATAACAAGACAACGAGCGTGTTTGCTGTTTCGGGCCGCCCGGCAACTTCACCTGCGGCCGCAACCAATGAATGGTGGTATAGTTCTGGCTCAGCCAATTCAACAATCGTAGCTTCAATAGCAGGTCAAGTAATTATTGTAAAAACTACGGAAGGCCGCTATGCCAAGATGGAAATATTGAGTTTTTACAAAGGCGCTCCTGCTACGGTGAATAACTTATCGGATTTGGATCGGCACTATACTTTCCGCTACGTATATCAGCCAGGACAGACGAATAGTTTCTAATATTTTAGGAGCAACCCCATAATCAATGGAGTTTTGTGCTTATGTCTTGATCAGTAAATCGCTCGATAGATTTTAAATCGGATAGACCGATAATTTTGAGAAAAGGTTATTTGAACACAACACAGGGTTTTATGAGAATACCTTCACATTAAAAGTAGCAGATTGGGAGTTATTTTTGTTTATGCATTGTTTGAGTACAAAGCAATCAACGGTGGCAGAGACGCACATTAAGTAAATGAAAAGTAAAAAGTTCATTGAAAACTTAAAGCAGTATCCTGAATTGGTTGAAAAAATGAAGAGTAGGTATTGTAGTTACTAACTTTGCCGCAGCTAATTGAAGAAAGTAGTTGTTCGATTACATGCCAAACCGTAACATTGCACTTTATTTAGTTTTTCGGGCCCTTAGCTCAGCTGGTTAGAGCATCAGACTCATAATCTGAGGGTCGCTGGATCGTTCCCAGCAGGGCCCACTTTTTAAACTCTCTTACCGATTGGGTTCTGTCCAGCATAATCTGATTTTTTCCCCGATGAGTCAAAATACCAAGAGTTACCTCCTTCATTCAGGTCTATTCGTTGTCACATTCATTACGACCACATTGGCCGGAGCGGAGTGGACCAGCGGAAAGTCTGTAATTCACGTTGCAGACGATGGAATATCTTTTAACCAAGCTTACAGTTGGATTGACTTTTCAAGTGGCCTTCCGTATGCTTTTTGCTTTTTGGTGATCTTGACCGCCCATGAATTTGGTCATTATTTTACGGCCGTTTACTACAAAGTAGAAACAACTTTGCCGTACTTTATTCCGTTGCCCCCACTTCCACTGATGTTGGGGACGCTAGGAGCGTTGATTCGAATCAAAAGTCCCATACGATCTACGCAGCAAAATTTTGATATAGGAATTGCCGGGCCATTGGCAGGGTTTGTATTTTCGATCGGATTTCTGCTTTACGGTTTCACACATCTACCTCCGCCCGAATATATTTTTCAATTTCACCCGGAATATGAACGGTTTGGATTAGAGTATGCCAACCACGTCTATACGGCTGAGTACATGTCACCCGGTTCGGTGGATATCATCATCGGAAAAAACCTCCTATTTTCATTCTTTGAAAACTTTGTGGCTGACCCAGCTCGTATGCCCAATGCGCACGAGATTATTCACTATCCATTTCTATTTGCTGGATTTCTCTCTTTGATTTTTACGAGCATCAATTTGTTGCCAATTGGTCAATTGGATGGTGGTCATGTTTTGTATGGATTAGTGGGAGGGAAGCTGCACCGAATAATTGCTTCTGTAATATTTGTCCTATTCCTGTTTTATGCGGGTATAGGCTATATCTCACCGTTTGAGCCGTTGGATAAATTGATTTACGAGATACCGCTTTTTGTGGTTTTTTTGTTTTTCGCTTTGCGCGGATTGGGATTGAATACGCGCGACAACATTCTGGCTGCGCTGGCGATTTTCACGGTTCAGTATTTGATCGCAACATTTTTTCCGCATTTTCAAGGCTATTCAGGTTGGTTGTTATTTGCCTTTATCATTGGAAGGTTTGTGGGCATACAACATCCGCCATGCGAGATTGAGCAGCCGCTAACACAAGGCAGAGTAATCTTAGGTTGGCTGGCGCTGTTGATTTTTGTGGTGTGTTTTACGCCCGATCCAATTCAGTTGATTGAGCACGTCAAGGGCGCACCATGATTTTCTCGGTGTGCCAGATTTGATCAAAGTAGCGAATCAGGTAAATGCCGAATAAAGGATTCATTATTTTGATTTCTCTAGCTTCCATTTTTTCATACCTTTCAAATTCAACCATTTTTCCAGTTACATCAAATAACTGAATCTGCTGCGCATGTGGGGGAAGGTAGATGATCCCCTGTGTCGGATTGGGATAAGGTTTGGAGATTTCAGTGACCACATCGTTTATTGGATCGGTGGCCTCGCCAAAAACGGGGCGGAGCATTAAGCTGCCTTGTAACGTTGTGTTTTGCTCCCAGGCTCCTGTAGCGTTAAAAAACATTTTGCTGCCAGAATCTGTGTTGCGATCTAAGCCGATGGCAATAACCGCAGGGGAATTGAGTTTCCACCCAATGTAAAAAGGGGTGGGCACAGAAACACCTCCCGGTATTTCAAATCGCCAAAACTTGTTTTGATTGTTTCGTTGAACTGTAACATTTTGACGAAAAAGATAATCTGATTCGTTGCCCGTTAAAGTTCCCATCACTATCAGTTGAATGGTCTGGTTTGATTCATCCCCGAAGCGGGGGAAGTACAGTTCGATGGCGATAAGCCCATCATTGGTATTGGTAGCCCTAAGGTCGAATTGATAAGCAAGCTGTGTACCGGTTTGACTAATTTTTGCACCGTATTCGGCAGTTCCATCATCATAGGCGTAATAGCTACTTAGTATGTGAGATGAGCTAAGGGTGTCATTACTCGTAAATTTGATCGGTGAATATTTGATAGGGTCATAGTCGCCATTATTTGCAATCGTTTGATTATCGTCTGTTGAAAGCTTCACGCCTATTTTTACAATTGCGCTGTCGGCATCGTTGTTTAACTGTGCCAGCGGGGGCAATTTCACCAATGAAATCTTTTTTCTTTGTAGACCAAGTAAACTGCCGTCCGATTGCGCACTATCTAAACGTATATCTGTAGAGTCCAAACGAGCAATACCTTTGTAGTTCAATATCCGGGCATAGGAGAAATGATTGAGCGGTTGGTTATTACCAGCTCGAAGGTTATATGCATTGAAAGAGGGCGGTGATAATGCGGAAGGACTTTTAAGATAGTGTTTAATAGGGATCGCCCAATACGGGTCGAAAAGCGATGTGAGTGGGGTGGTAATGGCACGGTCGGGAAATGAGGTGTCGACAGACGAGCGGCCCCTATTGAGGTACACATAATCTATATTCCAAGTATCAAAAGGCCCTGATAGCCGTCCAAAATTCTGAAATCGAAATTGGAAGTCATTATGGAAATATTCACTATTAACTACAGGCAAGATCACTTGAACAAATTGATCGGAAGATAATGTGCCGTTGTTTTGAATGCTCCAAATTGATTTCCATTGTCCTACGTTATTCTTGAAAAGCAATGTTAATAAATCACCAGGATCTGGAGGCTCTCCGTTGCCCTGGAATTGGTAGAAAAAGCTGATAAAAACCGAGGCGCGATCAGATGAGGCAACATCGCCCAATTTCAAGGGGCCCGAGGTTATCTTATCCGCAAAACCCTTTGCCAGAATATCGTTTACGCTGTACGGTTTGCCCACCGAATCGTATCCGTCAAAGGTAGCTACGTTAAGCGAGGGCGGATTGATTCCCATTCCACTATTCACCCACACCGATCGACTGTTTTCCCAAACTTGATCATCGGGGTAAAAGCCCATTGAAATTCGTCCTGAGAAGTCATCCCAAAAAGGAAGGGACTTAGCGGGGATAGACCCAACTCTGGCATTTTTATTTTCTTTCTCCCTTAGCGGCTCCCGGTAGATGGGAACTACTTCAATCTGCGCAAAACTGCTTTGGCAAATCAAAAACAGGGAAAGGAAGGTTGCGTATCTAGGATTCAAAATTCAAAATTTAACGTCATCGCGAGCTTCTGCGAAGGTAGCGAGAGGGGCGAAGCGATCTCAAAAAACGGAGATTGATTTGCCCGCCACAAAAATGTAGTGCAGTTGCTCGCAAAGACGAACACGTATCTTGTAAGTCTAATAATTTTAATGGTAAGCTGACGCGTTGCGTGAGGGATTGAAGCGGAAAGCCCACAGTGGTGCGCCTCGCGCCACGAGGACTTGTAGCGAAAAGCCCGACCCGCTCGACAGTCGTAGCGTTTCGCGAAGGCTGTTGAAGGGGCACGCCCACAATAATAGAGTCGGGCAAGCTCAATTAAACTTAACATAGCGCTAGTCGTTTTCTTGATCTATTTCAACTGCAGTTTCTTTGTAACCCTTTGGTGCAATCCATAAATGAATGGGTTCACCGATTCGAACGGAGTCGCCTGCTACCGGCAATTGCTTATAAACGTATGGGATCAGCCCCGTAGTATCCTGCCCTTCAGGTATTTCTATTGTTCCTAAATGCAGATTCCATCTTGCAAGTTTTAGCAGCGCGGTTTTGTAGTCATTGCCAATTAAATTTCCTACCACAAAATCTGCAGAGGCGTTGCCATCCGCTACCACTAAGTCAATTGTTGAGCCCTTGTAGATTCTCGTGCCCGCATCAATGACGCGCCCTTCGTGTCTCATTTCCTTTACCAAGTTCCGAAACGGACTGGCTTCATAGTAGACCCTGCCTAATCTCAACTCATTACTTTTCAACACCACCTCCGCATTGATTAAAGATCGATCTACTAGATCAGGAACGGGGAGAGTAGTGGGAGTAGTTCTGTTTATAGAAACATAAATAGTTCTTCCTTCTTTTACTTTCTCACCCGTAGCCGGAAATTGTTTTAGTATGCTGAGTGGCTGCGCCTCTTCTAAATAAGACGAATCATTGACTGCGATGCGTAGTGATTTTTCTGCTAACATTTTTTCCGCTTGTTCCATGTTCATCCCCGTCAAATCAGGTACGGTCAGCGACTTACCGTGATTGGTGGCGTTAGGCAAATAAATGTAAAAGTAAACGAGCGTGATGAACAAGAAGAGGCCACCAGATAGGCCGATGTTCAGCAGCAATCCTCCAACCGTATTTGTTTTGAAAAGATTTTTCAAGTTCATATCAGTTAAAACTTCAACAAAGATTCAAATCCTCTTTCAATTCGTTTTGATTTGTGAAATCGTTCAAGAGCCAACTCACTTAATCGCGTAATCAATTGAGTAAAAGTAACTCCCCTTTCTTTCCACATCATGGGAAACATACTGGAGTTGGTAAAGCCTGGAATAGTGTTGATTTCATTTACAAATACTTCACCGTTCTCCGTTAGAAATAGATCCACTCTGGCAAAGTCTTCGCACGCAAGTGCTTGAAATGCTTTAATCGAAAGAGTTCTTATTTTTTCCTGACTCGCTTTGTCTAGTTTGGCTGGGACTTCGATCGATACCGCATTGCCATCTACATATTTTGCATCGAACGTATAAAATTCATATTGTTTGCTGATAATAATCTCTCCGGGAAGAGACGCTTCGCTGGGACTATTACCTAGAATGGCACATTCTATTTCCCTGCCTTGAATATATTTCTCGACAAGGATACAGTCGTCATAGCGAAATCCTTCCTCGATAGCGGTAAAAAAGTCTTCTTTTGATTTTACCTTGGTAACTCCTACAGATGAACCTAGGTTAGCCGACTTGACCATAAAAGGTAAGTCCAACTTTTTGACGATGTCTTCAAATTTTAGATTGTCTTTTTCACTGTAGTAAGCAGATAAGAAATCAGCAACGGGTAAACCAGCTTCCTTCAATAATCGCTTGGTGACAAGTTTACTCATCGACATGGCAGAGCCAAGCACACCTGTGCCTATCATTGGCAAGTCCATTGCTTTGATGAGGCCTTGAATACTGCCATCCTCACCATCGGTGCCATGCAAAACTGGGAACACCACATCTACTGAAAAAGACTCGCCTTTGGCCGTTTTAAATGAAGGAGCCGTGGGATTTAGCACGAGCGACAAAGCTTCACCTGATTCTATTTTTTTGGATACATTTTTTGTTAGATACCATATTCCGTTCGTAGAGATACCGATCAGGTAGGGTTCAAATATATTTTTGTCGATGAATTCAAAAATATTTCGGGCTGAATTAATCGACACTCCGTGCTCGACCGACTTGCCCCCGTATACAATCGCAATTTTCTTTTTACTCATGAACCAAAAAGTTACTTCAAAGATGTCTAGTATTTGCCGGATTTCAAGCGAAGAAATTAACTAATTCGATCAATTGCCGACATACACTTTTTTTGAGCTTAACTGATTGCCAATTTGAAATCGAAGGATATAGACTCCAGATCCTCTATCACTCAAATCAATGGAATAGGTCTGGTTGAGTGTTTCCGGGAAAGTAGTTTCCAATATTGCCTGACCTGTGCTGTTGTAAATTTGCAAGCCCACCGCTTGTCGATCGTCTAGGTTAAAAGTCAGAAGAAGTGGAATTCCCTTTCCGCCATAGACGGCATAAGGGCTTTCAACTGTCAGTTGCGTAGAACTGTTATCTTCGAAAAAATCAATATTATCTAAAAAAAGATTATTGCCATTTCCGTTGATCGCAACAAACGCAATCCGAACCCCGGCTTTTCCTACGTAGCTTGAAAGGTCTACGAAATTCTTTCTCCAATCACTAGAAAGTGAAGGTGTCCATGGCGATGAAGAGTTTGAAATAGCAAGCTGGCTTCCACCTTGATCAAAAAGTAGTTCATTAAAAGTAACCCCGCAATCTGTGGAGGCGAGTATTCTAAGTGTTTCACACTTGGGGTCACGCTTCGCATAACTTGCTTCAAAAAATAAGCTAGCCTTTGTAGTAGAAGTTAAGTCTAAAACCGGGCTGACCAACCATGACTCCTCCCCAATATTCGTGTTGGTAAATGAAGTATAGAAAAGTGACTGCGAATAATTGGTGGTTGCTTTCGCCCAACTGGGTTGTTGGCCTTGACTCACGATCGACCATTTTTGCTGGGAGTTGCTGTCGAACCGTTCTCTAAAAGGTATAATCTCTTTCGCGGTGTTGACGACTACTGTGTAGACATTGTTATTGTCTTGACTGAAATTATCGGTTACTCCATTTGGGCTTAGGATCGATACATCTAGTTGATTCAATCCATCTTTTAATTGAACAGGATTTAATTGAATGATCTGTTCGCCATTGGGCGGAATTGAGAAACCGCTTTGCAACTGGTTACCCGTGGTCGCGCCATTCAGCGAAACAGACATGGTGAAGGAATTGATAGAAACGTTGCCGTTGTTTCTGATTTTAATTTTGGGAGATTGATTCGCTAAACAACTCACGGGTGAAGGACTTTCTAAACTAAGAAGCTCCACGTCCACTAAGTCGCCTTTAAAAATGCGCACATTGGTGATGTACAAATTATTCCCATTTCCATTTGTGGCTTCAAAGGCAAGTTGGATCGATTGACCGATGAATGCATCCAATGAAACAACCTCAGTTACCCATTGATTGTTGCCCGGAAAAAAAGAGCAGAGTGTTGCCGCTGCCGTAGAGAGCGATTCATCTTTCTTGTCAAAAATCGAGATGGGCGAGGTGTCAAACCGGCAATTGTTGGAAGCTAAAATTCGCAATCGATCGCCCGTGCTTCCAGGATATTGTGCATAGGCGTAGTCGAAAACTAGCGTTGCTTTTGATGCGGAGGTAAGATCAATGAGAGGCGTTGACAATCGATCGGTTGCACCGACTTGTGCGTAGTCATAAAAATTCATGTAGATACTGGATTTCCCCGAAACGTTTGTTGTCTGCCAGGTATTCAGATTATCCGGGTTTGCAATAAGCCAATTTACCGGCAGGGTAGTAAAATTTTCTGTCAAGGGAAGTGTGCCAATAACAGGAGTTGTAGTCACCACCGTTTTTAAATTATTCAATGGATTATTGTCGGTGGTTGAATTGACAAACGTGATTAAAAAGTCGAATGAAGTTATGCTGTTAGTTCCTAGTACGACTGGTATGAAATCAATTTGCTGCTCCCCATTGGGAGAAAGAGTAAGTGCAATGTTCTTTGTTTCGATAACAGAGCCATTTATTTTCAGCTGAATTTGTGCATTAGTGATCAGATTGGTTCCGTAGTTTCGTATCATAATAGAGGGGACAATTGATCCATTGCATGCAGTACTAATTGGATTCAAAATGGTTTTTATTCCTAAATCGTTGGCGACCGTAGAAGGGGGGAGTGAACCGAGGGAAGTTGGCAGTTCTTGTCTTCGTGGACTGTTCTGCAAGATGATATTCATTCGTGCTACTTGCCCTTGTGTAAAAATATTCATGCACGCGTCATCCGTATAGTCCAAGTAGTTTTGAAACATCTTGGCGCTGGTGCAGGATGTTTGTGGGTGAGAGGGGCAACTTGTTGTAGGCGCGTTTTGTACGGGCGTATCATTTACATAGTCCGTGCTGGAACAACTGCTGACGTCTCCCCAAACATGACGAAGGCCAAAGAAGTGACCCATTTCATGCGTCAGCGTTCGGCCCCTATTATACCGCGTTGATAAGTCAAAGTTTCCGGCATCAATAGATCCAAAGTGCCTATAGTTTACGACCATTCCGTCCGTCAATCTTTCATTGGGCGAATTTTCTAAACCTGGCTCAGACGAAACGGGGAGCTGCGCCAAGCCAATGAATTGGGTCAAGGAAGAGACCCAAATATTTACATAACTTTCCGCAGGCCAATAACTTTGAGATTTCAACAAGAAGCCCTCAATATCCGGGTTCCAAGAAGTTTGGCTACCCTTTACGCGAACGATTCCATTGGTTGCGATTCCGTTGGGGTCTTGTTTTGCCAATACAAACTGAATGTCAAAACTTCCTGCTACTGATTGAAAAACAGCGGGGGTATTTGTTTGATCTGCATTTAAGCGATTAAAGTCGTTGTTCAACACAACCAATTGCGATTGAATTTGGGCATCGGAAATATTTAACCCCGTGCCAATTGCTTCACCGTTGTGGACGATATGCACTACCACTGGTATCGTGTAGGTCGATTGGGTTTGTTGTGCCTGTTGTGCACCAAATGGAGTACTTTTTTGCCGCGAAATTTTTTGATCCATCCATTGTTCAAATTGTTGAATGGATTCCCTTTTTGGATTACGCTCCCGCAAGCGGTTTTCATGTTCAACAGTGCCACACCGCTGTTGCGCGAAAGCGTGGACGGAATTAATTACAGAAATGAATGTAAGTAGATAGCGGAAAAGCATACTGCGCAAGTTAATGGATAACGCATAAAAATCCATTAGAGTAAAGGCCGGGTAAAAAGTTTAAGGTGATCTTTGATAGGTAAGCGGGCTGATCGGTAACCTTAAAGTGATTTCAGATTAACCACTTCAATCAATCGTACTTCGGGAACTGATCTTTTAATGGCCTCTTCAATTCCAGCTTTAAAGGTCATCGTAGACATGGGACAACTGCCACAATTGCCCATAAATTCTAGTTTCAAAATATGGTCAGCAGACAGGTCTAAAATTTTCACATCTCCGCCATCGGCTTGCAGATACGGGCGAATGGAATTCAGCGAAGCCTCGATTCGTTCGGTCAATTCTTCTTTTTTTGATTTTCCCAAAACCTCGATCATACTGTTATATTAACCTTTTTGGTAACATCAAAGGTAGCATTTCTAATGGCAACTTGGCGGGCCATGCTTTCAGCTAGATTGGTAAATGCCTCCGCCACTAAGCCGCCTTTCATCACAGCCGGCAATCCGCTATCACCGCTTTCGCGGATAGATTGTACCAACGGGATTTGGCCTAGGAAAGGAACGTTATATTTCTCTGCTAAGTTTTTGCCTCCATCTTTTCCGAAAATGTAGTATTTATTTTCAGGGAGTTCTTCGGGCGTAAAGTATGCCATGTTTTCAATTACACCTAGAACGGGAACGTTAATCGAAGGCTGTTTGAACATAGCGAGTCCTTTCATGGCATCTGCCAACGCAACTTTTTGGGGTGTGGTAACTATTACGGCACCCGTTACCGGCACAGTTTGAACAAGCGTCAGATGGATATCGCTAGTGCCGGGTGGCAAGTCAATCAATAGATAATCTAAGTCTCCCCAAATTGTATCGGCAATAAATTGTTTGATGGCAGAACTCGCCATCGGCCCGCGCCATACCACGGCACTTTCAGGCGGAGAGAGAAAACCGATTGACATTAACTTCACACCATATTGTTCCAGCGGCATGATTAAGTTCTTCCCATTTACCACTTTCACCTCGGGTTGCTCGCGCTCGCAGTTGAACATAACGGGGATGGAAGGCCCGAAAATGTCTGCATCGATCAACCCTACTTTAGCCCCTGACTGAGCCAGTGCGACTGCCAAGTTTGTGGTGACGGTAGATTTACCTACACCACCCTTTCCGGATGCAATGGCAATAATATTTTTTACTCCCGGCAACAATGGAGCGTTGTCGCGAAGGGTGGTTACCGAAGAAGTCATGAAAATCTCAATGATCACTTCTTTTCCCACCGCTTTTTCAACGGCCTCGACACAGTCCTTTTTGATTTTTTCTTTCAGGGGGCAGGCAGGGGTAGTCAATACCACCGTAAAGCTTACTTTATTTTCGTCAACAGAAATATCCTTGATCATGCCCAGCGTCACCAAATCTTTTTTAAGATCGGGGTCGTCTACGGTCGATAGGGCTTTTAAAATGTCTGATGTGGTGAAACTCATAGTACGCGCAAGTATAAAACCAATTTCAATTGAATAAGTTCGCAAATTAGTGCAAATAGTCGATAGTCTAAATCCTAAATTCAACGGTAAATGAGGGGTAGCACTTATGAACAGCGGTCGTCCTACCACAAATGACTTATTGTTATCTTTGTCCACAATTCTAAAACAAGAAAGAAAATGTCTACCAAAGAAAGGCAAAATCGCTATAGAGAAGCCGTTCGGTATATTCAGAATGCCCAAGAAATCTTGCAAGCCAAGGCAAAAAAGAAAGACAAGTATTACGAAGATGATAAGTATGTGAGAATGGCTTGCGCCACTGCTTACGATGGTGTCTTATTGGCAGCCAACACGTACTT
>Ga0136636_10001866_pt1 | contig 12450 bp, 12 predicted proteins | sample AntDrymUQ8522106_2_FD_104653 | JGI IMG/M metagenome (GOLD analysis project Ga0136636, IMG submission 104653) | Polar desert sand microbial communities from Dry Valleys, Antarctica - metaG UQ852 (21.06) | ecosystem: Environmental > Terrestrial > Soil > Desert | place: Antarctica: Dry Valley... | reverse complement strand
TGCTTTCCACCAGTATTCGCGTATGTTCTTTTTTAATTCCACTCCGTTTTGTGCATAATCATAGACTGCACTTAAACCATCGTATATTTCGCTTGACGGAAAAATAAATCCGTATTCCTTTGCGTGCGAAACTACATTCTTAAATAAATCTTCTTGTTTTGCCATAGTACTGCAAAAATATAAAAAGCGAACTTAAAAAAAAGAAAATTGTTAAAGATTGAAGCGTTGATTTGTCTATTTTTATAAATAAATCTCTGATTACATGTTCGAAAGCCTTATTAATCTATTTTTTCCAAAAGTCTGTTCCGGTTGCAGCTCTTTTTTATTGACCAATGAAAATGTGATTTGTACCGTTTGCAGACATGATATTCCGTTAACAAATCATCACCTTAATCCAGATAATGATGCTTTCAAAAAATTCTATGGAAGAATTCCCGTAATTCACACTTCGGCATTGTTTTACTTTCATAAAAAGGGAATTGTCCAGGAACTTATCCACAATTTAAAATACAAAGGACACGAGGAAATAGGAACAATTCTAGGCGAATGGTATGCCGAAGATTTAAAAAGCATCGAATTATTACACTCAGTAGATGAAATCATTCCCGTTCCCTTGCATCGCCGAAAATTAAAAGAAAGAGGGTACAATCAAGTAACTGCTTTTGGGAGAGCACTATCTTTAACTCTAAATTTAACCTATAACGATTCGCTCTTGCTTCGCAATGTGTATTCAAAAACGCAATCCAAGAAAAATCTTTTAGGCAGAACGGAAGGCATCGCTACGGTTTTTGATGTTTCGTATACGGAGAAAGATCACAACAAACATTTCTTATTGATTGATGATGTTATCACCACTGGAGCCACACTTGAAGCATGTTCCCGAGCTATACTTAAAATTCCGGGGGCAAAAATCAGCGTTGTTTGTATGGCAATGGCACAATCTTGAAAGACACTTTTAAGGTGGCAAAAAGTAATTTTCGATGCTACTTTATTTCGGAAATTAAATATTGGTATAAAATACAATTCGATTTCAAATCTGATTTCTTCACCTACCTTTTATTCTCAGAGGAGTTCCGTTAACTTTATTTAAAATGGAAATCCTTTTTATTTTTTTCTTTAAAAAACAAAAAGACTGCATTGGAAAGCAGCAATTAGCTCCTGACTAGCAACGAACTGCAAATTAAATAAAACGCACTATCAGTTAATTTAATGAAATTATAACGAAATAGAATTTCCGTTTCCAAAGTTTAATGTTTAAATTTGGATAAAATAATAACATAAATTAATTTAAACAATCATATTATGGCTTTTGAATTACCACAATTACCTTATGCGTATGACGCATTAGAACCTTATATTGATGCACGTACGATGGAAATCCATCATTCAAAACATCATAACGCTTACATTACCAACGTAAATGCTGCTATTGCAGGGACGGATATGGAAGGTAAGACGATTGAAAATATCTTGATTAACCTTGATATGAACAACATGCCTGTTCGCAACAACGGTGGTGGTTTTTACAATCACAGCTTATTTTGGACTGTAATGACACCAGACGGTGGCGGACTTCCAACAGGAGATTTGTTGGCTGCAATTGAAGCTGCTTTTGGAACTTTTGAAGAATTTAAAGCAAGTTTCAGTAAAGCTGGAGCGACTCAATTTGGCTCTGGATGGGCTTGGTTGTGCGTTCATAAAGGCGGAAAAGTAGATGTTTGTGGCACTCCAAACCAAGACAATCCATTAATGCCAGGTGTAGGTTGTGGTGGAACTCCAATTTTAGGAATGGACGTTTGGGAACATGCCTACTATTTGCATTATCAAAATAGAAGACCAGATTATATCGAAGCTTTTTTCAATGTAATTAACTGGACGGAAGTAGCGAGAAGATTCGCTTCAGAGAAATAAACAAAGGGTTAGAAGGTCGCTTTTGATTTGTAAATTGCTTTCCTTTTCCTTTAAAAATAAAAAAGTCGGATGAGCTAACTAGTTCATTCGACTTTTTTTATATTTAAGCCTTAACCTCATTTACCTCACTTTATTCCAATAAAAAAGGTGGAATTTCTTCCACCTTTTTTGCCCCAAATCTACCATAAACTTAACCTACTAATTTTATGGTGAGACAAATTTATACTAGTTCTTGGTTGCCACCAAATAAATTAGATGAACAACTTAGAAAACCGATTAAAAACTTACAGCCCTCGATTATCAGTACGCTCTTGCGTCTTTTCCTTCATAAAAGTTCATGAAGGCACGGTTTACTACTCGATTCCCTCCTGGAGTAGGATAGTCTCCCGTAAAATACCAATCACCTAAATTTTTTGGACAAGCAATATGCAGATCTTCTACCGTTTGGAAAATAATTTTTACTTCGGCTTTGATTTCTGGTGAACTCAACATTTCAGCAATCTTATCCGAAACCTCTTGCGCTTCAAAAGGAGCATATATCGCCGTCACGTAATTTACAATCTCACTATCCTTGAAATTTTCCTGTGCTTTACATTTCGCATACACCTCATCAACAATAGGATACAAGTTTCTTTCCTTCAACAATTCTAATGCTGCTTTGAACGCCACTAAACCTTCTAGTTTAGCCATGTCAATTCCATAACAATCTGGATATCGTATTTGCGGCGCCGATGATACGACAACAATTCGCTTAGGATTTAAACGATCCATCATTTTGATGATACTCATTTTCAAGGTAGTTCCTCGAACGATACTATCGTCAATAATAACCAGATTATCTGTTGGTTTTATTACGCCGTACGTAACATCATAAACATGGGCAACTAAGTCATCCCGACTGCTATCCTCCGTAATAAAGGTTCTGAGTTTTGCGTCTTTAATCGCTACTTTTTCGGTACGTATTTTTACGGACAGTAATTCTTGTAACGATTCCTTTGTTAAGGTATTTCTGTTTTGCAGAATGTAATTGTTCTTTCTTTGATTCAAAAAATCTTGTGCCGCTTCTACCAATCCGTAGAAAGAAGTCTCAGCCGTATTTGGAATATAAGAGAAAACCGTATTGTCCGTATCTTGATCTATTGATTTTAAAACCGCAGGAAGAATAAGCCTTCCCAATGTTTTCCTTTCTTGATAAATTTCAGCATCACTTCCTCTGGAGAAATAAATACGTTCGAAAGAACAGGCTTTTTTAACCGTTGGTGGAAGAATTTCCTTCATAGAAATGGTTCCGTTCTTCTTAATTATTAAGGCATTTCCTGGTTCAATTTCTTGTACTTTGTCAAAAGGCACATTAAAAACAGTTTGAATAACGGGTCTTTCAGAAGCTACTACCACAATCTCATCATCTTGATAAAAATAGGCGGGACGTATTCCGGCTGGATCTCTAAAAACGAACGAGTCTCCGTGACCTAAAAGGCCTGCCATTGCGTAACCACCATCTAAGTTTTTTGAAGCTCGGGTCAAGATTTTTGCTACATCTAATCGCTCTGCAATTACTGGTGAAGCTTCTCTTTTGGTGAGACCTTCATTTTTACATTCTTGGTACAAATCGGTTACTTCATCATCTAAAAAGTGCCCGATTTTTTCCATCACAGTAACGGTATCTGCCATTTCTTTTGGATGCTGGCCGAGTTCAACCAAGCTTTGAAAAAGCTCTTTCACATTGGTCATGTTGAAATTTCCAGCTAAAATCAGGTTTCGATGCATCCAATTATTTTGACGTAAAAAAGGATGCACACTTTCTATACTGTTTTTTCCAAAAGTACCATACCGCACATGTCCTAAAAACAATTCGCCTAAATACGGTATCTTATGTTTTTGAAGTGCTACATCATCTGCGTACTCGGGATGAGCCGCCATTTCCTCATTTATTCTGTCGTTAATTTGAGCGAAAACATCTTGAATAGGTTGGGCGTGATTGGATCTTACGCGACTGATATATCGTTCCCCTGGTTCCACGTCTAATTTTATGCTTGCAAAACCAGCACCATCTTGTCCGCGATTGTGCTGTTTTTCCATCAAAAGATACATTTTCTGGATTCCATAAAAAGCGGTTCCGTATTTTTCTTTGTAAAATTCAAGCGGTTTAAGTAGTCTAATTAAGGCTATACCACACTCGTGTTTTAAAGCATCGCTCATTGTAAAGTTGTTTGTGTTGTTGTGTTATTCTAAAAAATGAATTTAACTGATTCTTATTGATAACAATAATCAAACCAGATGCAATTACTTGCTTTTTTTTAAACAAAAAAAACCCCGTTTCCGAGGTTTCAATATATTATAATTCTATGTCAAATTGTGTCAGTGATTTGAATTGTTGTAGTCTGGATACTACTTCCTCTTTATCTAAATCAACCATTCTCTCGGTTCCAAATTTCTCTACACAAAAGGAGGCCAAATTCGATCCTTGAATTATTGCATTTTTCATGTTTTCGAATGAAATATTTTCACTCTGAGTTAAATAGCCCGCAAATCCTCCTGCAAAAGTATCGCCTGCCCCAGTTGGATCAAAAACTTCTTCAAGTGGTAAAGCTGGCGCGAAGAAAACTTCTTTATTATGAAAGATAAGCGCTCCGTGTTCTCCTTTTTTAATCACTACATATTTAGGTCCCATGGTGTGAATTTTTGCAGCCGCTTTTACTAGAGAGTATTCTCCAGAAAGCTGTCTTGCTTCTTCATCATTGATGGTGATTACATCAACACGTTTGATTACTGCTAACAACTCAGGCAAAGCGCAATCCATCCAAAAATTCATCGTATCTAATACTATTAGTTTTGGCTGGGTGTCCATCTGATCTAAAACACTACTTTGCACTAGCGGGTGCAAATTCCCTAACATCACTATATCTGAATTTTTATAGTCTTGTGGGACTTTCGGTTGGAAATCCGCCAAAACATTTAATTGAGTGTCTAATGTATCTCTGGAATTTAAATCGTTATGATAACGTCCACTCCAAAAGAAAGTTTTTCCGCCCTTTACAACTTCAAGACCAGTAATATCAATATTTCTTGCCGTCAATAAATCTAAATATTCTTGTGGAAAATCATCGCCAACTACGGAAACAATAGCAGATTGCAAGTTAAAAAAAGAAGCAGATAAACCAATGTAAGTTCCTGCACCACCTAAAATTTTATCAGTTTTTCCAAATGGAGTCTCAATTGCGTCGAAAGCTACTGTTCCAACAATCAATAATTTATTCATTATATACGTTTCGAATTAAGGCGCAAAGATAGTTTATAACTAGTAAAGTTGCAAAGGGTTTAAACTGTAAAATTTTGCCAATTTACAACCCTCAATTACAATAGCTTTGCCTCTTCTTTTTCATAAAAATAATCTACAGAAAGTTGTTTTTGCATCGAAGCCATCACGGCTAATTCATCACATCTTTCGTTTTGAACATGATTATTATGTCCTTTAATCCATTTAAAATCAACTTTATGTTTGCGGTAAACCACCAAAAAACGTTTCCATAAGTCAGAATTTTTCCGATCTACAAATCCTTTTTTCTCCCAGCCCATAACCCATTTTTTGACCACTGAATCTACAACATACTTAGAATCCGAGACTATTAAAACGCTAGTATTTGGATTTTTTAGTTTTTCTAGCCCAACGATAACGCCTAGCAGCTCCATTCTGTTATTAGTGGTTCGCCGAAAGCCTTCGTAGAATTCTTTTTTATACGGTTTTCCAACCCATTCCATGACAACTCCGTAGCCACCATTTCCCGGATTTCCTTTGGCGGCACCATCTGTATAAATATGTACGTCGTGTTCCATTTTTAATTTTTAGACCATAAAGTCTTTAGCTTATTATTGTTTAGTCAAAATTGCGGCAAACTCTCATTGAAAACAGTCTCCGTTTATTAACCTCGAAATCACCTTGGGGAAAAACTCTTGCTCCAATTTATGGATTTTTGCTGCTACATCTTCTGGAGTTTCAACAGCCGTCAAAACCACTTTTTGCTGAAAAATGATATTCCCTTCATCATAATTTTCATTTACAAAATGAATGGTAATTCCCGTTTCCTTTTCCTTATTCTCTACAACTGATCTATGAATATGCATGCCAAACATTCCCTTTCCGCCATACTTAGGCAACAAGGCGGGATGAATGTTTATGATCTTATTGGGATAAGCGTTTATGATGTTTTTTGGAAATTTCAATAAAAACCCCGCCAAAACAATCCAATCCGCTTTGAAATTATTTACTTTTTGTAATACTTCGCCTTCATTTAAGTCTTCTTTTGAGAAAATTTCTAATGGTACGCTATACTTTTTTGCTTTATCAATTACACCAGCATTTGGGTTGTTTGTAAAAACAGCCACGACACTTCTATTTTCGGTTTTTTCGAAAAAATGCATGATGTTTTCAGCGTTAGTACCCGATCCAGAAGCAAAAACAACAATTCTTTTCATAACCTAGTCTCTTTTAATTGCACAAAAAAAAGCATAATAAATGAAAATAAATAACATTGCGTCTGCTTTGTTAAAATAAATTTCATAAATTAGATGTCACATTTATTAACTAAATAGTTGTTTTAAAATAAAGTTTTTTATTTTTGCCAACAAATTAAATTCTAAAATTAAAGATTATGTCAGACATTGCATCAAGAGTAAAAGCGATTATCGTAGACAAATTAGGTGTTGACGAAAACGAAGTTGTAACAGAAGCAAGCTTCACTAATGATTTAGGAGCTGACTCATTAGACACTGTTGAGCTTATTATGGAATTCGAAAAAGAATTTGACATTCAAATTCCAGACGATCAAGCAGAAAACATCGCTACTGTAGGTCAAGCAATCTCTTACATCGAGGAAGCTAAAAAGTAATAAAGTACACACCCGTTTGCAATCCTGTAAACGGGTGTTATTATTTTTTTTAAAATTAAATTCGAGATTGAAATTCAATCAAAACTATATTTATTGTAACACCCATGGCTCTTTTGTAACATAATACAGTAAAGAAAGCGTGGGTTTTATTTGTTTAAAGATAACAAAAATAAAGATTTTATGGTATTAAGACGAGTTGTAGTAACAGGTTTAGGCGCTCTTACACCTATTGGAAATAACATTGAAGAATATTGGAACGGACTTATTAACGGCGTTAGTGGAGCCGCACCAATAACTTATTTTGATGCTTCAAAGTTTAAAACTCAGTTTGCTTGTGAATTAAAAAACTTTAATGCTGAAGATTTTTTAGACAGAAAAGAAGCCAGAAAAATGGACCGCTATGCACAATACGCAATGGTTTCATCGGATGAAGCGGTGATTGATGCTGGTTTTAATTTCGAAAAATTAGACAAAGATAGAGTAGGTGTTATTTGGGGTTCCGGAATTGGAGGCTTGGAAACCTTTCAAATCGAAATGTTGAACTTTGCAGCGGGAGATGGCACACCAAAATTCAATCCCTTTTTTATACCTAAAATGATTTCTGACATTGCCGGTGGACACATTTCTATAAAATACGGCTTTAGAGGCCCAAACTTCACAACGGTTTCTGCTTGTGCCTCTTCCACCAATGCAATTATAGATGCTTTTAATTACATCAGATTAGGTCATGCAGATGCTATGGTAACTGGGGGCTCAGAAGCTGCAGTAACCATTGCAGGAATGGGCGGTTTTAATGCCATGCATGCCTTATCAACCAGAAATGACGATCCTAAAACAGCTTCTCGTCCTATGGATAAAGACCGAGATGGTTTTATTTTAGGCGAAGGTGCTGGCGCGTTAATACTTGAAGAGTACGAGCACGCTGTAGCACGTGGCGCTAAAATTTATTGTGAAATAGGCGGTGGCGGTATGTCTGCTGATGCTTATCACATTACGGCTCCACATCCTGATGGATTAGGCGCTAAAAACGTAATGCTAAATTGTTTGAGAGATGCTGGTCTTCAAGCAACTGATGTAGATGGTGTAAATATGCACGGAACTTCTACTCCCCTTGGTGATATGGCAGAATCCAAAGCAATATTGCATGTTTTTGGTGAACATGCATACACGATGAACCTGAATTCTACTAAATCCATGACGGGTCATTTACTTGGCGCAGCGGGAGCAGTAGAGACCATTTCTTCTATTCTTTCGTTAAAACATGGAATAGTACCTCCTACCATCAATCATTTTACAGATGATGAAAACATTGATTCTAAACTAAACTTTACCTTTAACAAAGCTCAGAAAAGAGACATGAACGTTGTTATGAGTAATACTTTTGGTTTTGGAGGTCACAATGCTTGTGTATTAGTAAAAAAATTAGAAATCTAATTATAGATGCGTATAATCAGAAAAATATTTTCAAAATCCCGTTCTCTAGAAGACGGGATTTTTTTTGATTCTATTCAAAAAATTTTAGGATTTGCTCCAGTAAATCTTGATTGTTATAAAAAAGCGTTTACCCATCGCTCTTCGAATCGTTTGGATATATTAGGAAATCCTATTAATTATGAACGTTTAGAATTCCTAGGAGATGCCATGCTAAGTTCTGTCATTGCTGCTCATTTATTTAACAAAGCCCCAGCCGGTGATGAAGGTTATCTTACCAAAATGCGCTCTAAAATTGTAAGCAGAGAACACTTAAACGAATTGGGAAAAGATCTAAATCTAATCCAATATATCGAAAGTAAAGTGCCTCTTCAGCATTTTGGCGAAAACATTCATGGCAATATTTTTGAATCACTAGTGGGAGCAATATACTTAGACCGTGGTTATGTATATTGCGAAAAATTCATTCAAAAGAGAGTTATAATTCCGTACGTGGACATTGCCAGATTGGAAGGCAAAGTAATCAGCTATAAAAGCTTAGTCATCGAATGGTGCCAAAAAGAAAAAAAAATATTTCATTTTGATATTTTCGAAGACAATGCCATCGATGGACAACGCCTTTTTGGTGTTAAGCTTAGTATCGATGATAAAGTAATTGCGAAAGCCAGAGCCACTTCAAAAAAGAAAGCAGAAGAAAAAGCATCACAGCGTGCTTATTTTGCATTTCAAGAAAAAATGGACAGAAAATAACTTCACTATTCTTAAAACTATAACGTTATCGTTCATAAATTAACAAAAACATCCTCTCTCAAGAGACCAATACTTCGCTAGAAATACTATATTTACATCTTATTTTTTCATAAAATGGCTATTCATAAACTGGATCTTGGCGAATTTGACGAAATAGATTACTATCTTTTTGCAATTCATACTTCATTAGAGGACTATCGATTGGCCTTTTTTATTAATCAAAAATTACCAGTGAATCTTAGTAAAAGTGAAAATGAAATTCAGATCACTATAAAAGAAGGACAAACAAATTTTTCCAGATTTTATTATAATGTTCAAGAAAGTAGCATTTCCTGGAATTTAATTCAGAATAAAAATGAGGTGCTCCAATTTAATAAAGGAATCACTCACAATCTATTTTCAAATGTGACTGTAGAAGTAGCAACAAAAGTTTTTTTACTTCCTGAATTTAAAAAAGTAGATTATTTTTTGAAAATTGAAAAGAACAACGATGCTATGGACATATCCAAAATACAACTACTATTAAATACCATAGACAGCATATCCGCAGTTTACATAGTAGAAACAAATAAAATAAAATCTAAAAACAATTTAATTTTTTAATACAAATGCTTACAAACAAAAAAACTAAAATTGTAGCCACACTTGGGCCCGCATGTAGTACAAGAGAAATCATAAAAGACATGATTGACGCAGGTGTAAATGTGTTCCGAGTAAATTTTTCACATGCTGACTACGAAGATGTAAAAGAAAAGATAAACCTTATAAGAGGTTTAAATGAAGAGTTTGGTTATACCACTGCTATCCTTGGCGATTTACAAGGCCCTAAACTTCGAGTTGGAGTAATGGAAGAAGGAGTTGTAGTGCAAGATGGCGATTTAATTACTTTTACTACCGCCGAAGACCTCCTTGGTACTGCCAAAAAAGTTTTCATGAAATATAAAAACTTTCCAAATGATGTAAATCCTGGCGAAAGAATTTTACTTGATGACGGTAAACTTATCTTTGAAATTGTGGAAACTGATAAAAAATCAGAAGTTATTGCACGAGTAATTCAAGGTGGTGAATTGAAATCTAAAAAAGGAGTTAATTTACCAAACACTAAAATATCTCTCCCTGCAATGACGGAGAAAGATATTGCAGATGCGATATTTGCTATTGAACAACATGTCGATTGGATTGCATTATCATTTGTAAAAACACCAGAAGACTTGCAAGACTTGCAGGAATTAATTGCTAAACATTCGGACTATAAAATTCCAATAATTGCCAAAATCGAAATGCCTGAAGCACTAGAGAATATCGACAAAATCGTTGCCTACTGCGATGGTTTGATGGTAGCACGTGGTGATTTAGGTGTGGAACTTCCTGCTCATGAAGTACCTTTAGTACAAAAAGAATTGATTCGCAGAGCCAAAACTGCTCGTATTCCTGTAATTGTTGCCACACAAATGATGGAAACAATGATCACTAGCTTGACACCAACACGTGCCGAAGTAAATGACGTGGCGAACTCTGTTATGGATGGTGCTGATGCTGTCATGCTTTCTGGAGAAACCGCGACTGGTAATTATCCCGTTCAAGTAATCCAAAAAATGACACAAATCATAGAAGCAGTTGAAGATTCTCCACTTATTCAAGTGCCACAAAACACCCCACAAATAAAAACAAAACGATTTATAACTAAAACGATTTGTCATCATGCGGCCACTATGGCAAATGTAATCAAAGCAAAAGCCATTTGTACATTGACAAACAGTGGGTATACTGCTTTTCAAATTTCAGCTTGGAGACCAAATGCACATATTTTAGTATTTACCTCAAACAAAAGAATCCTTACTCAACTTAATCTACTTTGGGGAGTGAAATCTTTTATTTACAATAAAGACGAAAGTACGGATGATACTGTTACTGACGTTAACGAAATTGTAAAAGAAAAAGGATTTGTCAAAAAAGGAGATTTTCTTATTAATTTAGCAGCAATGCCAATTAAGGATAAAGGAATGGTTAACACCTTAAGAGTTTCAGAAATAGAATAGGTTATCCGTTTATGGAGACCATTATAAAACCGTCTTGCTAATGTTGCAAGACGGTTTTTTATTTTCATAAAAGACCGCTCTTTTGCAAAAAAAATTAAGAACAATTAAACACTCTTGTGCAAAATAAAATTTATATTTGACTAACAAAAAATCACTACAATTATGAATTTTAGTTCTAAAAATCCATTTTTAAATAATAAAACTTTTTCGACTGCAGTTTCAAAAAAAGACCAAGTACATCCGGCCACTATTATCGATTATAATGACGAGATGACATTATCAGGAACTATTAATAGAAGTTTGATTTTATTCTTACTTCTCACAGCTTCCGCAACCGTAATTTGGTGGATGACATTTAATGGTATGAACCCAATGGCTCCAGCGATTGGAGGTGCCGTCATGGGATTAGTTTTAGTTCTCATTGCTGCTTTCAAACCACACTATTCCCCTTACCTTGCTCCTGGTTATGCTTTGTTTGAAGGTTTATTTATTGGTGGAATTTCAGCTTTATTTGAAGCAAAGTATCCTGGAATCGTAATTCAAGCCGTTGGTGCAACATTTGTAACTTTTATGGTTTGCCTCGTATTGTATAAATATAAAATTGTCAAAGTAACAGAACAATTCAAATCAGTCGTTGTGGCTGCAACACTTGCCATTGCAACATACTACCTTATTTCGTGGGTTTTTTCGATGTTTAGCAGTTTTACACCCGTGCATTATGGGAACTCACTGATGAGTATTGGAATCAGTATTTTTGTAATCGTCATAGCCGCTTTAAACTTATTCTTAGATTTTGACCGAATTGAAAAAGGAGCTGAGCAAAAAATGCCAAAATACATGGAATGGTACAGCGCCATGGGATTGATGATAACGTTAGTTTGGCTGTACATTGAATTTTTAAGGCTGCTTTCTAAACTGAATAGCAGAAATTAACACTCATGCAAAAATTTAAAAAAGGAAAACCCTTTACAGAATGAAAATGCCCCAAAAAGTTAGAAACTACTTGGGGCACTTTTTAAGGAAGGAAAAGTAAAGTATGACTGTGCCTTTAAATTAAAAAGGATTTTTATATTATGCTGCTTTTTCAAAAGCGATGTAATGCCTTAATTCACCCTTACTGTTGAAAACGGGAAATCCTTTTATCAAACAAACATAGACCTCCCCATTCTTTTTATAATTCATAACTGTTTTTTCGAAAGGCTGCTGCTGTAATATAGCCTTACGAATTTCATTTGACGTAATCTGGTTTGTCGCTTCACCTTGAAATATCTTTGGACTTTTACCCAGCACTTCTGCTGCAGAATATCCATTCATTGTCATCATATTATGTGATGCAAAAACAATTTGTAATTTTACATCCGTTACTACAATTACTTCCTCTTTAAGGCTTTTTTTAAGATCCCAATTGTTTTGAGCCCATTTATTTTGTACTG
>Ga0136636_10001865_pt1 | contig 12453 bp, 18 predicted proteins | sample AntDrymUQ8522106_2_FD_104653 | JGI IMG/M metagenome (GOLD analysis project Ga0136636, IMG submission 104653) | Polar desert sand microbial communities from Dry Valleys, Antarctica - metaG UQ852 (21.06) | ecosystem: Environmental > Terrestrial > Soil > Desert | place: Antarctica: Dry Valley... | reverse complement strand
CTCTGGCGTTGGTTTACTGGGATTGCAAAGTCAGATAGACCGGGTACTAGACTTCAACAAGAAAATTTTGGACGAGGTTTGTGACATAGAAGTACCTGCATTCACTTTCCCTGATATTTTCGGGGGCGGGACTTATGCTTGTGGTAGTAATGTTTTCAACTCCAGTTATTCCGGGGCAGGCTTGATCGGATTGAGTGACCAGATTGGGAAGTTAACTGAAATCAACACTAAGATTCTGGCAGAAGTCTGTGACCCGGAAGATACGAAAATTTCCGGGGATATCAACTTCTTGGATTGCGAAGGCGGTACTCAGATTTTGCTTTACAGTGGCGAGGGAGTCATCGGCTTGTCAACTCAAGTTAAAGCGTTGACGGAGTTAACTAAGCTCACTTACGCCGAAGCTTGTAAAACTGTTGCTTGTGTGCCGGTGCAACCCGCAGACGAATTCGCGGAGTTTGATGTGCCCAGACAATTAGTGCTCACCTGGGGCGAAGAATACCCAACCCAGAAAGGGAGCTTATGGCACACACAGATCCCAAATCCGCGAGAGGATCTGGATTGGTGCCGCGACTTTGACAACTTGCAATTTACCAAGGGCAATATTTATGGCCGCTTGCTGTGGGGGAATTCAAAAATCAAGTCTGGGATGCGATGCGTGGATGAGGATGAGGCCGAAAGAATCCTTGATTTGATTGCGCCGCTGTCTATTTCGGAAGGAAAAATGCGGATCACGAAGGGTGGTGGCGTAAAACTTAATCCGGCAGTAAGACCTGTGCGATGTGTTCGGGCTGCGATCGCCCAACTGGACCAGGAGGGATTGGCTGTGATGGTCAAGTGCTTCGTGCCGCCGATCGGAGGGTGTTGATTTTGCAGTAAGTCGTCAGTCATTAGTAATTAGTCACCGGTGCGACATTCGCTTGATTTTTGCGATATCTCGCACTTTGTCTCAACCCCTAATAGGGTTTTAGCACGATGGCGAATTGACAGTTAATATCTCATATATCGATATATGAGTTTCAATCCCTAATAGGGTTTTAGAGCGATTGCGACCGCTGGCAATTGAAATCGTTGGTGTATTTGGTTTTCAAAGTTCTATTGCGGTAATCTAATCTCAAAGTACCATTTCAGCCATTGTCTGTCAACAGTCCATATAACATTCGAGACATTGGTCGATCGGAGAACTCCAATACAAAAAAACCTCGACATAATGCCGAGGCTTTTATCAACCAAGCTTAGTTATCTTGTTTTTCCGAAATCTATTAGATAGAAATCAAGCTGATTTTGATTCTTGAAGCTTAGGCGCTCCCCATTTCACGAGCGACACGCCTACACCCGCAGCACCAGCGCCAATTACGATCGCTGCAATGTTGGGTTTGAGAAATGTTCCAACAGCACAACCGATAGCCATCGATCCAATCATCAACAATGGCAACCGCCGCTGATGCCGTTCTACCTGAGAAAGTCGATCGAATATACCTGAGACACAAATTTCCACTTCATCTGGCTGCCAACCATTTTTCTTGATCATTGCAGACTGAAGCGCTGCACCGCGCAACTCATTACCATTTTTGTCTTTCATGTTTCAATCCCTATCTTTCTTATTCTTTAGAGAGTGCTCACGGCTAAATCGTCTGATCGCTTCGTTCCTCGCAACGGTTCCCGGCTCCCAGTAAAAATCTCGCAATTCCCAGTAATTAATGCCTTGTTGATTTGCAATTACCTCGATCGCCTGCGAAGTCTGGATGTCTGGATCAAGGAAATTAAAATCCAGAGCCTCCAATGTTGCACTCATCATTTTTTCATCAGCATCCATATAACACCTGCTGCTAAACTAATTACGATCAGAATTGCTGAATTGAAGAAAAATGAAAGTAGATGCAGATAAATTCGCATCTCAAGCGCTTTTGAGAAATCTGCCTGAAACCATTCAGTAAATCCGCTTTTCCAGTATTCCCGGCGAATTCTTCGTGGTGCGTAAATCTTGTGCATCTGAGATTCAATAAACTTCATATTGAATGCCCAAACAATTGCTACTATTTGAAGATTTCCATAATCTCGTTCCAAGTAGCGCTTGCGGACTAATGGTGTCCGACTTAATCCAATCTTTACGAAACCTAATTGCCTAAAAATGTAAATGTAACCAGGAACTGAATAATTTCTGACAATGAATTTATTAACGCGAAACTTGAGTTTTGGTAGCATTTTATTCCCTATTCAACAATTTTTCCAAACTTACCTTCAAGATTTTTGTACCAACCTTGAGCTTTCTGAAATTTACTGCCACCAGTTCCGCAATCAAAGATATGTTGTGATGCTGAAGTTACCCGCATTTTCAGTGTCTTGATTCCTAGCCACAAAGATTTCTCAGGGTCGAGCAACATCAATTCAATTACTTCGAGCTTGCCTTGCGACAACAGCCCTAAAATCCGAGCTAGCGCTTTTGAGCGTTCATCGACTGGAAGTAACTCAGAATCGTTGGAAGTATTAAGATTTGGTACTTTCTGGATTTCTACAGGCACTTCAGAAGTTTCGCCAGAAGTGCCATTGAGAGAAGTAATAGAAGTGTTATAGGAAGTCAAGTCGAAGTTATCCTGAAGTCTCCGACGCGCTCGATCGAGCAATTCAGCGGGCAAATCTTTAGTACCAGCGCTGGATTCAAGTTGAGGCTGAGTCGGCGGTTTCACGTCGTCTTTTTTGCCACGTTTCCAACCACTTAAATCAGGTACAATCGCTGGAAATTCACCATCAGCGCCAGATATCCAAGCAGCCCTGGAGCCGATCGATTCCAAGTAATCACGGACAGCCTGGTATTGCTCAAAAGCCTGAGAGTCGGCAGGATGACGATTGCGATTAGTCTCGCATTCCTGCACTGCAAACTTGCCCAGATAAATTGAGCAAAAACATTCTGCTAAATCCGATTCACCTTCAAATCCCCAGGTTTCTACTTGCCGACCTTGAGCCATGACCAGCATCCTGATGTTGACTTCGCGAGCCAGAGTAATCATGTTGCCCATAATGTCGCGGGCACTGGGTGAAGTAATTTCTTTGGTAGTGCGATCGACCGTAGCTTTGATATTTTTGGTAATTACCCTCCACTCATCCACTGCTACATTCAACACTGGCGAGTCTTTTCCCTCTGCCATTTCCTCGGTACGGCGTTTTCTCACAGCCTGCAAATCTTCCAGAGCCGATCGAATCCCATCAAAATCTTCTGGCACACCAATAACTTTCAACCCAACCCATTGATTTACTCGGCGCTTCACCGTAATTACCTGAATTTTTTCCGCCGGGAAAACATCAAGCAGCCAGTCAATCAGGCAAGTTTTGCCAATTCCAGTAGCACCGACAGCGCGAATATGGGGGAAAAGTTTGGACTCTTTCTTGAACCGTCTCCAGTTGAAAAATTTAACTCCGAGACTTGGCGCGATCGGCAGTTCCGCACCAGCTAAAGATTTTTTCTCATCAGCGGGCTTGAGTGCTGCTAACTCATCAAGCTTGTCGAACACCGGTAATTCATCGTCCGACTCAAATTCAGATTCAGATTGAGCTTGACGCTCAGTTTCAGCAGCTTCAATTTGCTGTTGTACCCACGCCGGATGATTTTCATGGGCCACAGACGCAAAGGCTGCACCCGCATCAAGAGAATGAAGCTGTTGCCGAAACTCTGCTGCAACAACAGCATTATTTTTAGCTTCCTCCAGCATTGCTGGCTGCGTAGCTTCTCTGATTAGTTTTTGTTGGGCTTCATATTCTGCAATCTGTTTGTCGATCGCAATTTGTTCCTTGATTGAGCGCTGCGCTGCGGTATATCCGCCAAACAGAATCCATAAACCAGCAGCGCCGAGTCCTTGCCGGAGATGGAGATAGCGATTAGCGGGGATGATGCCGATCGCCAATCCGCAGCAGAGAATGCCGCCAAATAATCCACACAGAGCCAGAGTTTTCGGGGAAGCCATAACTCAGTTCCTCCCCAAAATTGCGATTAGTGCGATCGCCAAAACAATCACCGCACCTGCCCCGCCAATTAGAATTTGCTGAGGAATCTTCATCAATAAATCCCAGAAAGGAAGCAATGCACCAATTATTAGAATCAGCGACCCGCTGCGATATAACCCCAAAAAATCTTTGTCGCGTGGTTGCACGATCGCCAAAAGCAAACTACCGATAACACAACCCACAATGAAAAGAGGGAAATATTGAGGAGCCGATCGAACTGAATGCGCTGCTAATCCACCGATTGCGCCACAGATTGCTTGAAATAATCTGTCTGCAAAGCCCTTGCGCGACTTAAGTTCGATTGAATCTTCCGGCGGTGCAGCGACAATCGGAGGCGGTGGTGAGGTAAAAGGAAACATTATGCTGTCCTCCCAGGATTAAGCCAGTCGCCGATTTTGACAAACCCATTTTTCAGAGATTGACCGAAGCCCGCCCCCAAACTTTTCTGCGAACTTGAACCCATTGAACGACTTGGAACATCGATCGCATATCCAGCCCGATTCTGTGGTTGCCATGCAGGATACTGACCAGACGGCAACATAGACGCTGCGCTACCAAATTTCAAAGCGTCGATCATTCGCTGCATCCCTGCTTTCCGTCCTTCATTAAATTGCGCCATTGCCAGCGCCTTATTTGGTGCAGCCGAAATTGCTGTCAGTTGTGCAGCTAATTTATCAGCTTCAATTTGCAAAGAAGTTGTGTATTCGTGGCTACTTAAAGTTCGATAATTAGCAACTTTGTTGTCGCTAATTTTCTGTTTTTGATCGACTCTAATACCTTGTTTTGTGATTCCTGCTTGCCATTTGAGGCGGGCAATCATCATATCCCCAGTAGATTTATCAATGTCGATCGCACCTTTGGCACCACGTTCTACAAGTCTTGCCTGTAATTGACTCCAGGTGACTTGACCATCAATGATGTCCTCAATCATGTCCTCAATCAGATTGAAATTCTTAACTAGACAAGCTGATTTATCGGCTGCATCGCGCATGATTGCCAGTTGCCCAGCATCCATATTCTTAATGGCATCCAAATCTAGTCCATACTTTTCAGACATCATTCCTTGCACATGGTCATACCCATGAGAGATGAAATGGTTACCGAAGGTATTTGCATCAAAGTTTTGACAGTTCATTTTGCTACCTATAGATTACGTAAATCGTTCTGGAAGATGTAAGCTAAAGCTCCCATGACAAACACAGTAGATATTGCTGTATGTGCTGTATTACCTCCATGAACTTCTGGCAATGTCAATACAACCGTACTTTGAGCAATCTGTTTGGGTTTAGTTTTAGGCTCAACACTTACCATTGAGTAAAATATCCCAGGTACAAACCAGAGCGTTGCAGCGCAGACAGTAGCGCCAGTAACTATCATGGCTTTATCTTGCAATGTGTATCGTTTCGGACAAAGAGGTGCTTGATTGTAGTCTTGAGTAGGTGATGTAGGCGGTTTTTCGCTGGCAAAAATACCTTTTGTAGCAGTAACAATCTTGCGAATTAATTCACTTTGAGGTAGTTTAATTTGCATTACCTTTCCTCCAGTTCATTAACTTTTTTTCGTGCTAAGTCGTCAATTCGACCAACTACTTCGACTTTGCTTGCATCCCAAATGCCATAAGTATCTCGGAGAGAATTCTTAGCATTTTGCTCTGCCTGTTCGGCTGTTTTCCCATATGCGACCACAGACCGATCGGGATTATACTTGCGCGACACCTTAACCGTCCATTTAGGCGTGACCATGCTTATTCCTCCACGTCAAAAACATTCTCAGCCTGAATGCCCAGGTCTTTTAAGCCCGCATCAATCTCTTCACCAAAGCCGGCCTTGAACTCGTTGACAGCTTTCTTGCCGTAGCTGCGACCGAGTTCTCTGAGGTTGGCCATCGCGTTACCTAAATTGACTTTGGCGGACTTGAAATTCTCGTCTGCTGCCAGATTTTGCTGTTGGGCGACTTGAATATTCTTGCTGGCGATGACCAGGGTGCCACTAACATTTTCCCCCGGTGTCGAATTCGCGGTCAGCATCTCGCGAACTTTCCGATCGTCGCCGGAGTTGAGCGCCTTGATTAAGGCAACAGCGAAAACTGAATACTCGGTGTTGCGGGCTTCACCGCGACGGAGTAGCCACATCGGCGCATCGTATTTGTTGATCAATTTGGAAATAGCTTGCTGGAATGCGGATTTACCCAATCTCGATCGATGTTGGGCTTCGGCGGACTTCAGCCACTTCGATTCAATCGATTCAGATTGATACGAATCGGAGGGCGAACTCTCTACATCAATGGCATCAATGATTTCAATACTCTCTGCTTCCATGTTTTGTCTCTTTGTCTATGTAAATCGATTTGAATCAATGTGTGAATCGATTTAAATCGATTTAAATCGATTCACATAGACAAAAAATAACCCGCCTCCAATGGGCGGGTCTAGCGGTCGTTGACCAAGTTTTAGTCTGTGACCAATTCTGCTTGAGATTGACACTGAACACGCGGAACATCACTTCCTGCAAATGCGAGACCGATGGATTGTGCTAGTATGTGCCAGTCGGTAGAATCACAGTCGTCTTTGATGGTGGAAGAGACTTGCTGTAGTAACCAATCCTCAAACTCATAATAATAGCCGGAACCGTCGTCGCCATCAAATACATCAAAGGTATTAAGACTAACTCCTTCTGATTTTTTTAGCTTAACCCAGTGAGCCAGCATTTCACCGACTTGGTAGTGTAGCTGCATTTCCTCGAAAGTTATTTCTAGCTGCATAATGAAGTCCCCGCGACAATAACGATTTTAGTCTGTAACTAATTCTGCCTGATAAAGCTGGTAAATGATTGCAAACAAGCGATTGATAAAAGGCTTTGGCTCCCTGTACTTCGGATCGTCCTCTGCCTTCATGTAGTTGTAAAGGCTGTAGAGGGGAATCCCTGAAGCGTGGCTCATTTTGTACATTGACCAACCCGTCAGATTGCGAAATTCGCGTGGTGTTAAAGACGTTTTCAATGTTATAGTAGGCATATCCTTTTGCTCCGAAAAATTAAGAGGATCTCGCCCCTGGCTGTTATTGCAGTGCAGGGGCATTTTAATTAATGAGTCAGCATCTACCCAGAGAGCATCCCTCTAGTGGGAAGCCAGCGACGAAAAAGTCCGAGATATTGAAAAAAACGGCTGGAGTAGTGCTTTTTCCGTTAACGCATTGAGAAAATTAGAGGCGACGGCGACGACTGATTTTCCACTCGGCCAGGTCAAAAATCAGCGGTGGCAGCGACATCGACTGCCCGATCGACAACAATATCGGAGAGCCTCGCAACGGAGACCTGGCAATACCGGACAACGTCTTCGGTACTCAAAGGGTTAAATCTCTCAAACATCAGTCCCCGATACTCGATGAGTCGGGGGAAAAATTTCCCATCTACAGGAAATTCCTGACTGTCAAGATTGTCGGCAAAAAGTTTTACTTTCATGGGTAGGTATGGGATAAACGCCTAGAGTAAAGCCAGCGCCGAAAAAGTGCGAGATATCGCAAAGAAATGGCTGGAGTAGTGCTTTTCCCGTTATCACGCGAAAAATGTTTGCTGGAAATCGGATGTATGCAATAGCAGTCGGAATCCCGCACCATCGGTACACCCAAGTGTTCACGAACTCTTTTCGGGTTCACTAACAGACTGAACTGAATAGTCCCGTCATCCTCCCTGGTCGCAGAACTAGGGAGGCTTTTCATTTAGACAGCAGCGCAAGACATCAATATTTTTCCGCAAAGACATAATCGTTAACGGGAGGCGGAATTCGCCTTTTTCTTTGCGAGTCATGACTGAGGGACACCGATCACTTGACAGTCAACTGGCGAATCATCGGGGACACCTGCAAGATCGACACCCATTCGCCCAAAGAAAGTTTTTGGGGAAATGTAACAAATCCTACACATTTTGACAATTTGCTCTGGACTCAACTTTATTTCATCCAATGGGATTTTTTCTCGAACCCATCGCTGGTAAGTGGTTCGAGATATCCCACACTGAACCACAAACTCATCTTGAGATAGTTCAGTAAGTTCGATCCGTAAAACTTCCAAGGGCGAATCACTCTCCTGTTTCCTTTTTCTTGATATCATTATCTCACATAAAGCTCTTTTTTGGAGCTTTACTCTTGACAAGTCTCAAGTAAAGCTCCATAATGAGCTAGATAAACAACAGTAAAACGAGCAGGTCTGGATTAGGCCCCAAACCTGCTCATGTCAAATATAAGTTGCTCATACAAACCCATACAGAAAGCCGTGTAAGTCTTGCGAGCTTCGGCGCTGTTAGGAGTTTTGCAAGAGCTTTCCTCTTTAATACCCCCAATCCCGACATTTCGGAGCTAGGGGTATTTACCTACAGGGTTGTCACCCCTCACCTGCATATGTACTCACCAAAATTCACCACAGCCCCATATCGAGGCAGCGGCCGATAAAGATTCCAAACCCAAACAGGAGATGCCTATGACCTAAACCACACCATTAACTTTCCTTCCTATTATTTGCGTGCGATTCACGCGGTAGGACGTGCGAATCGCTTTTCTCCAATAACCAGAGGTAAAACAATGGCAGTTCATATCAAAATCCGCATCCCAGTCTACAAGAAAAACGATTGGGGAAGTTTCGACAGACAAGGAAAGGTAGAAGTCTCAAGTGACGTAGAAGCCCTTTCAGAAGGTTACGCAGCACTCAAAGGAGAGATCGATCAACTGGTTTCAGAAATGGATGGGAGTATTCGACTGGCTGGCAGCTTGCGCGAAATGGAAACCGAAATCAAAACAGCAGCGCAGACCCTTGAACAATTAAAAAGGGACATCGACAGAGCAACCAGGCATTACGAATCCCTGAAGCTTTTCCTGAAGCAATTCGGGGTAGATCCACAGGCGACTCGCCTCACGTTTGATGAAAGGCTGCGCTTAGAAAGTTCTTCGGAGGCTGCGATAGAAGTCCTCTCAGAAGATTCGGAGGCTTTTTAGTAACCCTTGAAAATAACAAAAGTCGGATTCGGACACGAGAAGAGTCTAGGGCGCGGCGAGATTCAAAAACTTTATATAGAGGTCGCGGTAGAGGATTGGGAAGATCCTCTCCAATCACTAGACCTGCTTCGCGAACGAGTGGCTGAAGAATTGGATTTGGGCGATCGCTGGCGAGGCTTGAGAGCAAAAGTCATCCACGAAGGCGCGGCGCTCCAAATGATCGAAAACCAGATCAAGTTCAAAAAAGCTTGACGAATTGGAAAGGCGCTGCGATGCACTTACAGAATTCCTGAAGTGGCACGGAGTAAACCCAGACACTTTGGCGATCGAATACTACGACGAACAGAAGCGTCTGGCGCACACAACCAGAACCGATTCAGAAGAGATGACCGATCTCTATTTGATAGCCTCTGCTGATGACGATGATGACGACGATGATGCCAGTCCCGATTGGGAAAGCGACGATGAGCACGATTGGAACGAAATGTAATTTTGCGATCGCGCTGCACGAAGTGCGATCGGTCTTTTCCAGAAGTAATCAGAAGAGCGATTCCCTCAATCAAAACCAATTACCAATTGTCATGAAAAAAATCACAAAGCACTCATTTCTAGCAAAAAGAAACCCTCACGAGCAAGCGATGTTGGTGATCAGATCCCTTATTGGCAACTTGTTTTTCGGGGATCTACAGCCCAATATCTATCGAATTGACAAGGTGACAGGAAGATTCCCCACAAAAAGCGAACGATTCCTGGAGCAATCATGAACATAGGCCGCACCATTGTCCACCATATAGAACTCAACCAAACCAGAAGAAACGACATCCTGGAAATCCTCAAAGACGGCCCCAAGACAGCCTACAAAATCTCACTCGAAATGCCCGGTTTCTTCTCCACTGGCACAACGCTGTGCCGCCTGCGTGAATTACAGGCAGCCAAAAGAATCAAGAGCTTCGGGGACTTATGGGAACTCCAGGACTAGGCTATCAATTCAAAATCGGCGACACAGTTGCCTACCGCAAGGATACATGGAGGAAAGGCACGATCATCGCGATCACACCCAAGAAAGCACATATCCTCTGGAAAATAAAAACGACATTGGTTGACATTCAAAAGTTAGTCCTCATCGACAGCAGAATCAATGAACAAACCCGAACTCCCTGAAGGTTGTTGCGCGCAGATCAGTCTATTCCTGCACGACTACCGAGACGGCAAAAGAATGGCAGAGCGCTACTTAGCCCTCGTCACATCCGAGACTTATCGGCAATCGCATCCAAAGAGAAGACCCAACACCCATTAATCAAAAATGAACAATCAAACCGTCGCCCGCGACATAGATGAAGAATTAGTGCGAAGCATTGTGCGAGACAGAATCACACTCGGCCAACTTTCCATCAAATTAGAAGAACTCGATTGGAGCGAAACAATGGCAGTAGGCTTGACCGCCTATCACCGCATCAATCAAACCTCTACGCAATTAATAGATCTCAAGCCGCGCTACGGAGAATTCAACGCACCCGTAACAGAAGCAATGGAATTATTGAATGCCCTTTCCACATCAGCATTAGCTGAATTAGCAGGGCATATTCTACAGGACGACCTTGAAATTGAAGAATAGCCAGTAAACGAGCGCGGTTCGTGCCGCGCTCTTTCTCAATGAGGAAGGAAAATGGTTTTTACAATTGAAAACAGTACCTCAACCGCCCCAATGGGCAAATGGGAAGCCGAGGAAATAACCAAGGCTATCCAAGGTAACTTCAACAGCTTGGGAGATATGCTGGAAATTGCGAGAAATCGCAAAGCATGGAAAGTTCTCGGGTACAGAGATTTTGAAGGTTACTGTAACAATGAATTCGGCAAAAGTAAGGCTCGCGCATACGAACTAATCGCAGAAGCAGCGATCGCCCAATCACTGAAAGAAGCCGATCCAAGTTTGCGTCTGCCAGCACAGACAAACTTAAAATTCCTCAAAGAATTGCCCATCGAGCAACAGATCGAAGCTGTAAAGCGCAGCGAATGGCTAGCAAAAGAATCAGACAAGAAAAAGCCTGATAGATCCGATCTGTTAATTGCGATCGACGAAATGGAAGGCTGCCGCTCAGGAGACATGAGACCGTCCCTTGAATCACGAGGATTCATAAAAGGAGTGGAAGTCGCCACAACTCGTAGCGCGAATATCGGCAGTCGCGGAATCATAACAAAAGTCGATAAAACAGGAGATATACACGTAGAATTACACGCCGGAGGGAAAATCCCACTTGATGCCGCATCGTGCAGAATACTGCCAGCAAACGAAAAGCCAAAGAAGAGAGCATGGCCTGGCACCACTGATCTCGGCGACAAAGTGCTCATTTTCTCGAAAGGCTTGGAGAACACTATCGGAACAATCAAGTCTCGATTTACCAGCGAGAAGATGGTCGGAGTCGATGTCAACGGGAATCTATTAAAACTTCCCTACGCAGAATTAGAAGTAGTCGAAGTCGAGATTGATGAACCCGATCAAGATTCGTGGCTCCAGAATTTCATCTGGAACGATTTTGGCGCTCAATGGTGCTACGACAGCGAATCCAAGACCATCACAACCGTGTACAAAGATTTGACTCTACACCCGGCAGAAAAGGGCAAGGGAAGCCCCGCCGACTGGGTGAGGCGCTGGGCTAAAGAAAACATTCCGAACCTAGTATTTGACCTGCTACCTCTTGACCAGTTGTCCACCTTGATAAAATCACGATTGATCACCTGTGGCGAAGAAGAGGAAAAGGGAAATCTTGCCGAATCATTGATTACCGAAATCTGGAAAATGACGCTACCAAGCGAGTGCAGAGAAAAGGTAAAATCTCTAATTTCAAGCAAGGCAGACAAAGCACAAGGAATATCATTCGCGCTAACCTTGCACGAACTACTGAACGGTAAGAAGATTCAAACCAGACGTTTTTGGCAAGATGATTATGCGAGAAGCTTCATCCGGTACTACGAAAAAGGAATCGAAATACCTGCGCTAAATAAAGGGCGACACCGTGGGGGGCAAGAAATCGGAAAAATTCGACTCACAGAGAAACCTTATCAGCAAATGCTTTCGGAAATGCCGGTAAGTGATTTAGACAAAGAAGGTGGAATGTGCACGACAGTTCAGGAGTTCGTCGACAGGTTTTTCGAGGGACAAGATAAGCTCGTTTGGGTGCTTGATTTCGAGTTTATCGCCAGCGACTCTGCATCAGAGGTTACGCTCCTCAAACAGCGATTAGAAGAGGCTGAACGGGTGATCGGTCTACTCGTCGAATGTCGGCAATCAGACACTGTAGACACTGCAATTGTAGACACTGTAGACACTGTAGACACTGCAATTGTAGACACTGTAGACACTGTAGACACTGCAATTGTAGACACTGTAGACACTGCAATTGTAGACACTGTAGACACTGCAATTGTAGACACTGTAGACACTGCAATTGTAGACACTGTAGACACTGCAATTGT
>Ga0136636_10001864_pt1 | contig 12456 bp, 11 predicted proteins | sample AntDrymUQ8522106_2_FD_104653 | JGI IMG/M metagenome (GOLD analysis project Ga0136636, IMG submission 104653) | Polar desert sand microbial communities from Dry Valleys, Antarctica - metaG UQ852 (21.06) | ecosystem: Environmental > Terrestrial > Soil > Desert | place: Antarctica: Dry Valley... | reverse complement strand
CTGGAAGAAGTGCCGGCCGGTGAGCTTCATGCCCTTGAGCAACTCCAGCAGCAGGAAGCTGGAGAAGAAGCCCTTCAATGTTTGCGACTGTGTGGCGGCCATCTCAATTCCAGATGTTGAAGGGGGATTGGATCCACAGGCCGACCACTACCAGCCAGACCAGGGTAATCGGGATGAAGATCTTCCAGCCCAGACGCATGATCTGGTCGTAGCGGTAGCGCGGGAAGGTGGCCCGCACCCACAGGAACATGGTGACGACCACGAAGACCTTGATCGCCAGCCAGATCCAGCCGGGGATGAAGTCCAGGAAGGCAAACGGCGGCAGCCAGCCGCCCAGGAACAGCAGCACGCACAGCATGCTCACCAGGAGCATGTTGGCGTACTCGGCCAGGAAGAACATGGCGAACGACATGCCCGAGTACTCGATCATGTGGCCGGCCACGATCTCGGATTCGCCTTCGACCACGTCGAAGGGGTGTCGGTTGGTCTCGGCCAGGCCGGAGATGAAGAACACGATGAACACCGGGAACAGCGGCAGCCAGTTCCAGCTGAGCAGCCCGACGCCTGCGCTGGCCATCATGCCCTTGCCCTGGCTGGCGACGATCTCGCTCATGTTCATCGAGCCTGCGACCATCAGCACGACCACCAGCGAGAAGCCCATCGCGATCTCGTAGCTCACCATCTGGGCCGAGGCCCGCAGCGCGCCGAGAAACGCGTACTTCGAATTGCTGGCCCAGCCCGCGATGATCACGCCATACACCTCCAGCGAGGTGATGGCCATCAGGAACAGCAGGCCGGCATTGATGTTGGCCAGTGCCACGTCCGGGCCGAAGGGGATCACCGCCCACGCCGCCAGCGCGGGCATGATCGTCATCACCGGGCCCAGGAAGAACAGGCCCTTGTTGGCCGCGCTGGGGCGGATGATCTCCTTGAAGATCAACTTCACCGCGTCGGCGATCGGCGTCAGCAGGCCGTAGGGGCCCACCCGGTTGGGGCCCGGGCGCACCTGGGTCCAGGCGATGCCCTTGCGCTCCCACAGCGTGAGGTAGGCCACGCAGCCCAGCAGCGGCAGCACCACGCAGACGATCTTGATCAGGTTCCAGAGTACCGGCCACAGCAGGTCGCCGAAGACCGACCCACCGAACTGATTGAACTGGTCGATCATGGGCATCAGGCCTTCTCGACGGTGATGGCGCCGAACATCGCACCCAGCGTGGCGGTTTCCGCCAGGCCGGCCGGCACGCGCACCACACCGGCGGCCAGCGTGGCATCCAGCCGGGCCGGTAGCGTGGCGGTGGCGCTGCCTTGCGCCAGGCACACCCGGTCACCATCGGCCAGGCCCAGTTGCTGCCACAGCGCGGCGGGCAGGCCGGCCTGCGCGGCGAGCCTGGCATCGGCCGTCAGTTGCAGCGACGGTGCACGCCGCACCAGCGCGTCGGTCGCGTAGATGGGCACCTCGGCCAGGCGCTGCAGGCCCGGCAACGGGGCTGCCGGCACGGCCGCTGCGGTGCTGCTGTTGTCCAGGCGGGTGGCCAGCCCGGCCGGGTCGCCCAGGGCCTCGGCACGCACATCGTCGGCGGTCTCGTGGTCGAAGCCCGGCAGCCCCAGCAGGTTGCCCAGCACGCGCAGCACCTTCCAGGCCGGACGGGCATCGCCGGCCGGCTTGACCACGCCGGTGAAGCTCTGCAAGCGGCCTTCGGCATTGACGAAGCTGCCCGCAGTCTCGGTGAACGGCGCGATCGGCAGCAGCACGTCGGCATTCGGCACGGCGGCGTCCTGGAAGGACGTGAGCGCCACCACCAGGCCCGAGCCGGCCAGGGCGGCCAGCGCCGCCGCAGCGTCGGCTGCATCGTGCGGCGGCTCCACATCCAGCAGCAGCAGGGCCTTCATCGGCTGGCTGAGCATCTGGCCGGCGTTCAGGCCACCGGCACCCGGCATGGCCTGGACCAGTTGCGCGCCCACGCTGTTGGCAGCCTCGCCAAGGTAGCCCACGGTGGCGCCGGTCTGGGTGGCGATCCAGCTGGCCAGCGCCAGCAGGCTGGCGGCCTGCGGATGCTGCGCGGCGGCATTGCCCAGCAGCACGGCCTTGCGCTCACCCGACAGCAGGGCCTTGGCGATGGCCTCGGCGTCGGCATTGACCAGCGCCGCAGCCGGCGCCTGCACGCCCTTGGCGCTGGCGATGCAGCCGGCCACGTCGGCCAGGCACTGCACCCAGGCAGCCGGCGCGGCCGTGATGCTGGCGGCCACCGGCATGGCCCAGTCGTCCTGCACTGCGTGCAGGTTCAGCAGCATGCCGCCGTGGCGCAGCGCCTGGCGGATGCGCAGCGCGAACAGCGGATGGTCCTTGCGCAGGAAGGAGCCGACCACGAAGGCGCGGTCCAGTTGCGATAGCGACGCGATCGAGGTGCCCAGCCAGCGCGCCTTGCCGGCGGCGGCGGTGTTGGCGAAGTCGGCATGGCGGGTGCGGGTGTCGATGCTCTCGCTGCCCAGGCCGCGCACCAGCTTGGCCAGCAGGTGCAGCTCTTCGACCGTGCGGTGGGCGCTGCCCACGGCGCCGATGCCCACCACGCCGTGCTCGGCCTTGATGCGCTTCAAGCCGTCGGCCACGTAGCCCAGGGCAGTGTTCCAGTCGACCGCCACCCACTGGCCGCCCTGCTTGACCATCGGCGTCTTCAGCCGGCGGTCGCTGTTCAGCGCCTCGTAGCTGAAGCGGTCGCGGTCGGCGATCCAGCATTCGTTGACCGCTTCGTTCTCCATCGGCAAAACGCGCAGCACCTGGTTGCCCTTGACCTGCACCACCAGGTTGGTGCCGGTGCTGTCGTGCGGGCTCACGCTCTTGCGGCGTGACAGCTCCCAGGTGCGGGCGGCGTAGCGGAAGGGCTTGCTGGTGAGCGCGCCGACCGGGCAGATGTCGATCATGTTGCCCGACAGCTCGCTGTCGATGGTGCGGCCCAGGAAGGTGGTGATTTCGCTGTGCTCGCCGCGGTGCTGCATGCCCAGCTCCATCACGCCGGCGATCTCTTGCCCGAAACGCACGCAACGGGTGCAGTGGATGCAGCGGCTCATCTCCTGCATCGAGATCAGCGGGCCGACATTCTTGTGGAACACCACGCGCTTTTCTTCGTTGTAGCGGCTGGCGCTGCCGCCGTAGCCGACGGCCAGGTCTTGCAGCTGGCATTCACCGCCCTGGTCGCAGATGGGGCAATCCAGCGGGTGGTTGATGAGCAGGAACTCCATCACCGACTTCTGCGCCTTGATGGCCTTCTCGCTCTTGGTGCGCACCACCATGCCCTGGGTGACGGGCGTGGCGCAGGCCGGCATCGGCTTGGGCGCCTTTTCGATGTCGACCAGGCACATGCGGCAGTTGGCCGCGATGCTGAGCTTCTTGTGATAGCAGAAGTGCGGGATGGTGGTGCCGGCCGCGTCGGCCGCCTGCATCACCATGCTGCCTTCGGCGACGCTGACCTTCTTGCCGTCGAGTTCGATTTCGATCATGTCGTTGCTCTGATCCGCCGGTCAGACGTATTGGGGGACCATGCAGGTCTTGTGGTCGACGTGGTAGGCAAACTCGTCGCGGAAGTGCTTGAGCATGCCGCGCACCGGCATGGCCGCCGCATCGCCCAACGCGCAGATGGTGCGGCCCATGATGCTTTCAGCCACGCTGTCGAGCAGGGCCAGATCTTCGGCCTTGCCCTGGCCGTGTTCCAGCCGGTTGACCAGCCGCCACAGCCAGCCGGTGCCTTCGCGGCAGGGTGTGCACTGGCCGCAACTCTCGTGGCTGTAGAAATAGCTCAGCCGCAGCAGGCTCTTGACCATGCAGCGCGTCTCGTCCATCACGATCACCGCGCCCGAGCCCAGCATCGAGCCGGCCTTGGCAATGCTGTCGTAGTCCATGGTGCAGTCCATCATGACGGCCGCCGGCAACACCGGGGCCGACGCGCCGCCAGGGATCACCGCCTTGAGCTTCCGGCCGCCCTTCATGCCACCGGCCAGCTCCAGCATCCTGGAGAACGGCGTGCCCATCGGCACCTCGTAGTTGCCGGGCCGTTCCACGTCACCCACCATCGAGAAGATCTTGGTGCCGCCGTTGTTGGGCTTGCCGCAGGCCAGGTACGCCGGGCCGCCGTTGCGGATGATCCACGGCACCGCCGCAAAGGTCTCGGTGTTGTTGATCGTGGTCGGCTTGCCGTACAGGCCGTAGCTGGCCGGGAATGGCGGCTTGAAGCGCGGCTGGCCCTTCTTGCCTTCCAGGCTTTCGAGCAGGGCGGTTTCTTCACCGCAGATGTAGGCGCCGAAGCCGTGGAAGGCATGCAGCTGGAAGCTGTGGTTGCTGCCGAGGATCTTGTCGCCCAGGTAGCCGGCAGCGCGGGCTTCGTCCAGCGCTTCCTCGAACCGGTCATAGACCTCGAAGATCTCGCCGTGGATGTAGTTGTAGCCCACCGAGATGCCCATCGCGTAGGCCGCGATGGCCATGCCCTCGATGACGATGTGCGGGTTGTAGGCGAGGATGTCGCGGTCCTTGCAGGTGCCGGGCTCGCCCTCGTCGCTGTTGCACACCAGGTACTTCTGCACCGGCAGCGCACGCGGCATGAAGCTCCACTTCAGGCCGGTGGGAAAGCCCGCGCCGCCGCGGCCGCGCAGGCCGCTGGCCTTGACCTCGGCCACCACCTGGTCGGGCGTCATGCCAGGAGCGCCTTCGGCATTGGCCGTCAGGATCTTGCGCAGCGCCTGGTAGCCACCACGCGCTTCATAGTCCTTCAGCCGCCAGTTGCTGCCGTTCAGCCCGGTGACGATCTGCGGGGTGATGTGGCGGTCATGGAAGCAACTCTCCAGGCCGCTCGCCTGGAACTTCGACAGGTCGATCTGGAGGTTCTTCATCGGGCCTGTGCCTTCAGCGTGTCGACCAGGTCGTCGAGGCGGTCGTTGCTCATGAAGCTGATCATCTGCCGGTCGTTGACCAGCAGTACCGGGGCATCGGCACAGGCGCCCAGGCATTCGCTGGGCTGCACCGTGAACAGGCCGTCCGGGGTGGTGCCGCCGGGCTCGATGCCCAGCTTGACGCACAAGTGTTCCAGCGCAGCCTGGCCGTTGCGCAACTGGCATGGCAGGTTGGTGCAGACGTTGAGCTTGAACTGCCCCACCGGCTGCTGGTTGTACATGTTGTAGAAGGTGGACACCTCGCGCACCGCGATCGGCGCCATGCCCAGGTAGGCGGCGACCGCCGCCTCGCTCTGCGGCGACACCCAGCCCTGCTCCTGCTGGGCGATGGACAGGCAGGCCATCACCGCACTCTGCTTCTGGTCGGCCGGGTACTTGGCCACTTCGTGGGCGAAGCGGGTGCAGGCCGCCTCGCTCAGCGGGCCTGTTTTCGGAAGGCTTGCAGCGGGGCCGCTCATCGATCAATTTCTCCAAACACGATGTCCATGGTGCCGATGATGGCCACGGCGTCGGCAATCATGTGGCCACGCGCCATTTCATCCAGGGCCGACAGATGGGCAAAGCCAGGGGCGCGGATCTTCAGGCGGTAGGGCTTGTTGGCGCCGTCGCTGACCAGGTAAATGCCGAACTCGCCCTTGGGGTGTTCGACTGCGGCGTAGGCCTCGCCCTCGGGCACATGGAAGCCTTCGGTGAAGAGCTTGAAATGGTGGATCAGCTCCTCCATGTTGCTCTTCATGTCCACCCGCGACGGCGGCGCCACCTTGTGGTTGCTGGTGATCACCGGGCCGGGGTTGGCGCGCAGCCATTGGCTGCATTGCTGGATGAGGCGGTTGCTCTGCCGCATCTCTTCCACCCGCACCAGGTAGCGGTCATAGGTGTCGCCGTTCACGCCCAGCGGGATGTCGAAATCCATCCTGTCGTAGACGTCGTAGGGCTGCTTCTTGCGCAAATCCCACGCAATGCCCGAGCCGCGCAGCATCGGGCCGGTGAAGCCCAGGTTCAGCGCCCGCTCGGGCGTGACCACACCGATGCCCACGGTGCGCTGCTTCCAGATGCGGTTGTCGGTCAGCAGGGTTTCGTATTCGTCGATCAGGCCAGGGAAGCGGCGGGTGAAGTCGTCGATGAAATCCAGCAGCGTGCCAGAGCGGTTCTCGTTCAACGCCTTGATGGCGCGCTCGTTCTTGATGCGGCTGACCTTGTACTGCGGCATGCTGTCGGGCAGATCGCGGTACACGCCGCCCGGGCGGAAGTAGGCCGCGTGCATGCGCGCACCCGACACCGCCTCGTACATGTCGAACAGGTCTTCTCGCTCACGGAAGCAGTAGACGAACATGTTCATCGCACCGCAATCCAGCCCGTGTGCGCCCAGCCACATCAGGTGGTTGAGCAGCCGCGTGATCTCGCTGAACATCACGCGGATGTATTGCGCACGCTCGGGCACGTCGACGCCCATCAGCTTCTCGATGGCCAGGCAGTAGGCGTGCTCGTTGCACATCATCGAGACGTAATCGAGCCGGTCCATGTAGGGCAGGCTCTGGATGTAGGTCTTGCTCTCGGCCAGCTTCTCGGTGGCGCGGTGCAGCAGGCCGATGTGCGGGTCGGCGCGCTGAATCACCTCGCCGTCGAGCTCCAGCACCAGGCGCAGCACGCCGTGCGCTGCCGGGTGCTGCGGGCCGAAGTTCAGGGTGTAGTTCTTGATATCAGCCATAGAAACAGCCCCCCCCCGAAGCGCCTGCGGCGACCCCCCCCAGGGGGGCGCCGCCGGTGGCCCGGCAAAGCCGGATCCACGGCGTCCGCCTGGTCATGTCAGCGGCGATCAATGCAGACCTCCGTAGTTGTCTTCACGGATGATGCGGGGGGTGACCTCGCGCGGCTCGATGCTCACCGGCTGGTAGATCACGCGCTTGCTCTCGGGGTCATAACGCATCTCGACATGGCCCGACACCGGGAAGTCCTTGCGCAGCGGGTGGCCGATGAAGCCGTAGTCGGTGAGGATGCGGCGCAGGTCGACATGGCCATCGAAGATGACGCCCACCATGTCGAAGGCCTCGCGCTCGAGCCAGTTGGCCGATGCCCACAGGTCGCTCAGCGTGGGCAGCAGCGGCACGTCGTCGTCGGTGGCGAACACCTTCAGGCGCACCCGCCAGTTCAGGCCCACGCTCAGCAGATGACACACCACGCAGTAGCGCGGGCCGTCCCAGGGCTGGTCCTTCCAGCTGCTGTAGTCCAGCGCGCACAGGTCGACCAGCTGCTCGAACTGCAGCGTCGGGTCGTCGCGCAACGTCGTCGCCACGGCCAGATAGTGGGCGGCAGACACGGTGAGCGTGATCTCGCCGCGCTCACGCTTGAAGGCCTTGATCTTGTCGCCGAGTGCCGCCTGCAACGCCGCCTGCAGCTTGTCCAGTCGTTGGGTCATCGGCCACGGGCCTCTCGCCGGGCCGCCCCAGGGGAGGCCTGCGCCCCTGCGGGGGGCAGCGAACGAATTTGCGCGCTGGGGCCGGTGGTCATGCCCGTGCAATCGTGTTGTCGCGGCGGATCTTGGCCTGCAACTGCAGGATGCCGTAGAGCAGCGCCTCGGCAGTGGGCGGACAGCCCGGCACGTAAACATCCACCGGAACGATGCGGTCGCAGCCGCGCACCACCGAGTAGCTGTAGTGGTAGTAGCCACCGCCGTTGGCGCAGGAGCCCATGCTCAGCACCCAGCGCGGCTCGGCCATCTGGTCATACACCTTGCGCAGGGCCGGGGCCATCTTGTTGCACAGCGTGCCGGCCACGATCATCAGGTCGCTCTGCCTCGGGCTGGGGCGGAATAACATGCCGAAGCGGTCGATGTCGTAGCGCGCCGCGCCGGCGTGCATCATCTCCACTGCGCAGCAAGCCAGACCGAAGGTCATCGGCCAGAGCGAGCCGGTCTTCGACCAGTTGATCAGCTTGTCGACCGAGGTGGTGACAAAGCCTTCCTTCAAGACGCCTTCAATGCCCATGAGACTCCTCGTGTGCCTGTTGCCTGCGTACCAGTGCGATCATTCCCAATCGAGCGCACCCTTCTTCCACTCGTAGATGAAGCCCACCACGAGGATGGCCAGAAAAATCATCATCGCCCAGAAGCCTGACGCCCCGATGTCACGCAGCGCGACTGCCCAGGGAAACAGGAAGGCGATCTCCAGATCGAACAGGATGAACAGGATGGCCACCAGGTAGTAGCGCACGTCGAACTTCATGCGCGCGTCTTCGAAGGCCTCGAAGCCGCATTCGTAGGGGCTGTTCTTGGCAGCATCGGGGCGCTGCGGGCCGAGCAGATAGCCCAGCACCTGGGGCGCCACGCCAACCGCCACGCCGACCAGGATGAACAGGAGGACAGGGAGGTACTGTTGCAGGTCCATGGTGTCGGCGGGGGAGGTCGGTGCAGTGTGATCCGGCCAAAAAAATAGCGCGCCGCCCGCAGCCTGAACATGGCTGCCTGCGGTGCGCGCCGCTCTTGCTCCCTGCAGTGACGGAGGGCGCGCAAGCCAGTGCCGGATGAGAGGCTGGCCTGCCAGAACATTGTTGGTGCCGTCGGCGAGACTCGAACTCGCACAGCTTTCGCCACTACCCCCTCAAGATAGCGTGTCTACCAATTTCACCACGACGGCACAGGTACCGGACCGAAGCCCGACCCACTGCATGACGGCCCAACTTGCCTGAGGAATCGCTCGTTGGACCGCCCCGAATTCTAGCCGCGAAATCTGCGGATATTCGGGTTAGTGCGGAGCTTCAGTCGGGCTCTTGCACCGGACTGATGCGCAGGCGCACCAGACTCACTTGGTGGGTATGGAGCCCGGCGCCGAAGCGGGTGCCGGCAGCGCTGCGGCGGGGATTGCCACGCCGCTGGCGGCCGGCCCGCCGGCCGGTGCCGCAGCGCGCTCGAGCACGCTGCTGCCTTCGGCCGGCGCACGTGCGCTGACGCTGTTCGACATGTAGGCCAGCGACAGCGTGCAGGTGAAGAACACTGCGGCGCACACCGCCGTGGAGCGCGACAGGAAGTTGGCGCTGCCGGTCGCGCCGAACAGGCTGCCTGAGGCGCCGCTGCCGAACGAGGCCCCCATGTCGGCGCCCTTGCCGTGCTGCACCAGCACCAGGACGACCACCACGACGGCCGACAGCAGCTGCACCACCAGCACGAGGTTCATCCAAAAATGCATGGTCTGATTGCTCCAGATAACTTGATTACTGCGCGGGGGCGGGGGCGGGGGCGGATTCAGCCGGCGGCGCGGCAGACCGCGACAAAATCGGCCGCCTTCAGGGCGGCACCGCCGATCAGGCCGCCGTCGATGTCGGGCTGGGCCAGCAGACTGGCCGCGTTGTCAGGCTTCATGCTGCCGCCGTAGAGGATCCGCATCGCATCGGCCTTGGGCGTGGCCGCCTTCAGCTGCGCCCGCAGCAAGGCGTGCACTGCCTGCGCCTGTTCGGGCGTGGCCACCTGGCCGGTGCCGATGGCCCACACCGGCTCATAGGCCACCACCATCTCGCCGGCGCAGTGGGCCAGGGTGTGGATCACGGCCGACAGCTGGCGCTTGACCACCGCCTCGGTCTCGCCGGACTGGCGCTGTGCCAGGGTCTCGCCCACGCAGACGATGGGCGTCACGCCCTTGGCCAGCGCGGCCTTGGCCTTGTCGGCCACCAGTTGGTCGGTCTCGCCGTGGTACTGGCGGCGTTCGCTGTGGCCGACGATGACGTAGCGGCAGCCGAACTCGGCCAGCATGCCCGCCGACACTTCGCCGGTGTAGGCGCCCGCAGCGTGCACCGAGCAATCCTGCGCGCCCCAGCGCACGTCGCTGCCGGCCAGGGCCACGGCCGACTCCGACAGATAGGGGAACGGCACGCACACCGCCACGTCGCAGCCGAACGGCCGCGCCGCAGTGATGCCGGCCAGCAACTCGGCGTTGGCCGGGTGGCTGCCGTTCATCTTCCAGTTGCCGGCCACGAGTTTGCGACGCATGTTGTTGTCCCCTGAAACTTGGCGCAGGCCGCTCAGATGGTCCAGTCGAGCATGATCTTGCCCACATGCTGGCTGGATTCCATCAACGCATGGGCCTGGGCCGCCTGCGCAGCAGGAAACACCCGATTGATCACCGGCTTGATGCGGCCGGACTCGATCAGCGGCCACACCTGCTGGCGCAGCGCCGTGGCGATGGCGCCCTTGAAGGCGATGGGCCGCGGGCGCAGCGTGCTGCCGGTGATGGTGAGACGGCGGCGCAGCACCTCGCCGGCGTTGATGGCGCAGTTCACGCCGCCCTGCACCGCGATCATCACGATGCGGCCGTCGTCGGCCACGCATTGGATCTCGCGCGCCAGGTAGTCTCCAGCCACCATGTCGAGCACCACGTTGGCACCCTGGCCGCCGGTGGCGGCCTTGACCTCGACAACGAAGTCCTGCGTGCGGTAGTTGATGCCCACGTCGGCACCCAGCGCCAGGCAGGCCGCGACCTTGTCGTCGCTGCCGGCGGTGACGATCACCTTGGCACCCATCGCCTTGGCCAGCTGGATGGCGGTGACGCCGATGCCGCTGGAGCCGCCCTGCACCAGCAGGGTCTCGCCGGGCTGCAGGCGGCCGCGGTCCCAGACGTTGGACCAGACGGTGAAGAAGGTCTCTGGCAGGCTGGCGGCCTCGATGTCGCTGAGGCCCTTGGGCACCGGCAGACATTGCGGAATGGGGGCGGTGCAGCGCTCGGCATAGCCGCCGCCAGCCACCAGGGCGCACACCCGGTCACCGATCTTGAAACCGGCAGCTGCCAGCTCGGCCACGTCACCGCCGATGATGGTGCCGGCGATCTCCAGCCCGGGCAGGTCCGACGCCCCAGGCGGCGGCGCGTACGCACCCTTGCGCTGCAGCACGTCGGGCCGGTTGATGCCCGATGCGCTCACCTGCACCAGCAGTTCACCGGCTGCGGGCACCGGGTCGGGACGGCTGGTCTCGACCAGCACCTCCGGGCCGCCGGCGGCGGTCATGGCAATGGCACGCATGCAGTTCTCCTTGGGGCGGGCGGGCCGGCTCAGGCCTGGCCGCCGCGGTTGCCGTCATCGGTGGCAGCCGGTGCGGCCACAGCGGCGACAGCGGCCACATCGGACGGTGCATTCCCAGCTGGTGCCGCATCGGCGGCGGGGGCTTCGGCATGGTCCGGGCGCTCGCTGCGCTCGCGGCGCGGCGGGCGGTCACCGCGGTCACCACGCGGGCCACGGTCGGGGCGGTCGCCGTACTCACGGCGCGGGCGCTCGAAGCGCTCTTCTTCCATGCCTTCGGGCCGCTCGATCAGGGCCTTCATGCTCAGCTTGATACGGCCCTTCTCGTCGGTCTCCATCACCTTGACCTTGACGATCTGGCCTTCCTTGAGGAAGTCGGTGACGTTCTCCACGCGCTGGTGGGCGATCTGGCTGATGTGCAGCAAGCCATCCTTGCCGGGCAGGATGTTGACCAGGGCGCCGAAGTCCAGGATCTTGGTGATCGCGCCTTCATAGACCTTGCCGATCTCGGCCTCGGCGGTGATCTCGGTGATGCGCTTCTTGGCGAACTCGGCCTTGTCGCCGTCGGTGCTGGCGATGGTGATGGTGCCGTCTTCGCCGATGTCGATGGTGCAGCCGGTTTCCTCGGTCAGCGCGCGGATGGTGGCGCCGCCCTTGCCGATCACGTCGCGGATCTTGTCGGGGTTGATCTTCATGGTGTAGAGGCGCGGCGCGAACTGGCTCACCTCGGCCTTGGCCTCGCCCACCGACGACTGCATGCAGCCCAGGATGTGCAGGCGCGCTTCCTTGGCCTGCGCCAGTGCCACCTGCATGATCTCCTTGGTGATGCCCTGGATCTTGATGTCCATCTGCAGCGCGGTGATGCCACCGGTGGTGCCGGCCACTTTGAAGTCCATGTCGCCCAGATGATCTTCGTCGCCCAGGATGTCGGTCAGCACGGCGAAACGACTGCCGTCCTTGATCAGGCCCATCGCGATGCCGGCCACATGGGCCTTCATCGGCACGCCGGCGTCCATCAGGGCCAGGCAGCCGCCGCAAACACTGGCCATGCTCGACGAGCCGTTGGACTCGGTGATCTCCGAGACGACGCGGATGGTGTAGGGAAAGTCTTCCTTGCTGGGCAGCGCGGCGATCAGCGAGCGTTTGGCCAACCGCCCATGGCCGATCTCGCGCCGCTTGGGGCTGCCCACGCGGCCGGTTTCGCCGGTGGCGAACGGGGGCATGTTGTAGTGCAGCATGAAGCGGTCTTCATAGTCGCCGGCCAGCGCGTCGATGCGCTGGGCGTCGCGGTCGGTGCCCAGGGTGGCGATCACCAGGGCCTGTGTCTCGCCGCGGGTGAACAGCGCCGAGCCGTGGGTGCGCGGCAGCACGCCGGTGCGGATCTCGATCGGGCGCACGGTGCGGGTGTCGCGGCCGTCGATGCGCGGCTCGCCGGCCAGGATCTGGCCACGCACGATGCGGGCCTCGATCTCGAACAGCAGGCCTTCGACTTCCGCCTTGTCGAAGCTGGTGCCGTCG
>Ga0136636_10001863_pt1 | contig 12456 bp, 11 predicted proteins | sample AntDrymUQ8522106_2_FD_104653 | JGI IMG/M metagenome (GOLD analysis project Ga0136636, IMG submission 104653) | Polar desert sand microbial communities from Dry Valleys, Antarctica - metaG UQ852 (21.06) | ecosystem: Environmental > Terrestrial > Soil > Desert | place: Antarctica: Dry Valley... | reverse complement strand
CATCATTCGAAGCTATTAGTACACGTAATTCTATTTTGTATTTAGAATAGTAACGCAACACAAAGTTAAGCTAATTATCTATTTTACACACTAAGTTCAAATAGTTCTGTTTCAATCATTATAGTTGGAATTGAAAACTGTAATACAAAAATAACAGGAAAAATGATGGTCATATCAAAACTATGTCGTATGTTTACGACATAAAACTATTCGTCATGAAAAAACCAGAAGTATTTGACACTGAGCTGCAAGAATTGGCTTGTTTTGCAAAAGTAATTTCCAACCCGGCTCGATTGGCCATTTTGAAATACCTTGCCGAAACAAAAACCTGCATATCGGGAGATATATCGGATAAACTCCCATTGAGCCGCACCACTGTGTCGCAACATTTGAAAGAATTGCGCGACATGGGACTAATACATGGCGAAATAGATGGATTGAAAATCAACTATTGCTTGTGTGGAACAACGATAACTGAAAAGTTGGAACTTTTCGATACTTTTTTCGGAAAAATAAAATCGGAAAAGATGAATTGTGGAACAAAAAAGAGTTGCAAATAAAACAATCAAAATTATGATCACTAAACTTGTGCTTGTGGGTTTTATCCTCTTATCATTGGGTTTGTCGGCACAGCAAAAACAAAATGATTCCATCATCTTCGCGAAATTGATCTATGATTATGGTACTATTGATGTGGGCAGTCCGGGACATTCTGAATTCAGGTTTACCAATAAAAAGAAAACAGCATTGGTAATAAGTAATGTACGTTCATCTTGTGACTGTACAGTTGCCAAATGGTCAAAAGAACCCATCTTACCCGGGAAAACAGGTGTTATCAAAATAAAATTCAATACAAAAATACCCGGAACATTTCTTAAAACGATAACTGTGACCTCCAATGCAAATAATGCAAGAGTGACATTGCAGATAAAAGGAAATGTGATACTAAACAAAATATCTAGTAATATATAAAAACAATACACCTATGAAAGTACTTATTCTTTGCACCGGAAACTCTTGCCGCAGCCAAATGGCCCATGGCTTTTTACAATCATTCGATTCATCGCTAACCGTTTGTTCTGCCGGAACAGAGGCAAGTGGAAAACTAAATGCAAAAGCCGTTAAAGCAATGGCCGAAGCAGGCATTGATATTAGCACGCACACTTCCGATTCGGTAAGCAAATATCTTGGACAGGAATGGGACTATGTGATTACCGTATGCGGTGGAGCCAACGAAGCTTGCCCAGCATTTATCGGCAAGGTAAAACGCCGTTTACACATTGGTTTCGACGATCCGAGTCATGCAGTAGGAACCGATGAATTTATATGGAGCGAATTTATTCGCGTTCGCGATGAAATAAAAGAGGGATTCTACAAATTTTATGTAGAACAAATCAAACCACAATTATGAAAACCGATGATTCAAAACCAAATCTGGTAGAGAAGTATGCCGAGCTAGCCCGAAAAAGTCTGGTTCAAACACAGTATTCGTGCTCGGGTAATTCTACTCCCGTTGAAGAGTCTGACTTTGTAAGCTACCGACCAGCCATAGACGAAGATATACCTGAAATTATACACCTCCTTGCAGAGTGTAAATTACCACATTCGCATATTGCGTCGGGGAAACAACATTTTGTAGTAGCCGAAATTGATTCCAAAATTATTGGTTGTGGCGGATTGGAGGCATACAATGAAAGCGGTTTATTTCGCTCGCTCACCGTTAAACCATTGTATAGGAATATGAAAATTGGACAGCATCTGATAGACACCATCTTTGTTCAAGCTCAGGAACTAGGCATTACAAAATTGTATTTACTTACTACCACCGCCGACAAACTGTTTGCTAAACTTGGTTGGGAAACAATAAACAGAAATGATGTTCCTGAAGAAATAGGAAACACCGATGAGTTTTCTTCCATTTGCCCTTCGGTAGCTATTTGTATGAAACATCAAGTTTGATGTTTCGAAAAAGACCAAAATCGTATTTTTTAAATTGCGTATGAACTTGAATCTGAATTTTACAACCGACACCTCTTCTCTAAAAGGCAATCTCTGGCTCAAAGGGCTATTTGGAGTTGAGAAAGAAAATATCCGGGTAGATAAAAATGGAATTATTTCCCAAACATCACACCCGGCGGCATTTGGCGATAAATTAAGTCATGCCTATATCACTACCGACTTTTCAGAAAGTCAGGTGGAGATGATTACGCCTCCACTGCCAAGCATTGCCGAGGCATTGGGCTTTCTGGAAACTATTCATGATATAGTGAGCATTGAGCTAGACGATGAGTACCTCTGGCCACAAAGCATACCACCTATTTTGCCGGATGAGCAAGAAATTCCAATTGCTCATTATGCCCAAAAAGGAAAAAAAGAAGAAGAGTACCGTGAAAAAATTGCACTAAAATACGGAAGAAAGAAGCAGGCAGTTTCAGGCATCCATTTCAATATTTCGCTGGATGACACCTTGCTACATGTACTTTATCAACATACAACACAAGAGATTACTTTTGAAGCGTTCAGAGATAAAGTCTATCTGAAAATAACACGTCAACTCCTCCGATACCGTTGGCTTTACGTGTTGATATTTGGATGTAGTCCCATCGTGGATCCAACCTATGACCTAAAATGCAGCAATCTGCCCATCTATTTTAATTCCAAAACACGTGGATTGTCGCTTCGCAACAGCTGCTTTGGGTACGGAAATCTTGAATCTCTTTATCCCGATTATAGTTCTACCAAAGGCTACCTTCAGAGCATTGATGAAATGGTAAAAAAGGGAACACTATCGTCAGGCAAGGAATTGTACGCATCTGTTCGCCCTAAGTTCATCAATAATTCGGATCATATCACTTACGTCGAAGCCCGATTTATCGATATTAATCCAATGAGTAAGATAGGTCTTACAGCGGAGATGTTGCAGTTCGTTCATGGGCTGGCCATCTACGGCTTACTTACCGATGAACTGAATGATTTTAGTTCCGAATGTCAGTCCATCGCAAATTTGAATTATGGAAACGTTTCCCTGAATGGTTTATTAGAAAAAATACTCTTTATCACGGAAGATGGTTCAAAGTTGGATGCGTGGGAGGAAGCCAAACGAGTGGTTTCGGAGATGCAAAGTTTATTGACAACACTTGGCATTGAGAATGAGAGCTACTTGAACTCGTTGAAATATGTTCAGGAAATGATTCAATATCCCAAACGAAGAATTGTGCAACAGATATTGAACGAGACAGATGTAAATGGATTTATTCCGTTCCATCTGGTTATGGCAAAGAAATATTTACAAGAGAGCAAAATAAATGAATTCAACTTCAAAGGGTTGGAGGATATGGAACTCTCGACTCAGCTTATGCTGCGAGAAGCGGTACGCCGCGGTATTGCTTTTGAGATTCTCGACAGAGACGAAAACTTCGTTCGCTTACAACGCGATGAAAACATTCAATATGTGCGCCAGGCAACAAAGACTTCTCTCGATAATTACGCCAGTGTTTTGGCTATGGAAAATAAAGTGGTCACAAAGCAAATTTTAGAAGAACACGGTATCAGGGTGCCTAAAGGGATAGATTACAACGGCAGCATCATTGCTAAAGCTAGTTTTAAATACTTCAAAAACAAAGCAGTGGTGATTAAACCAAAGTCGACCAATTTTGGATTAGGGATTACCATTATCAAGAACAATGCGGATATCCACATTTTTGAAAGAGCTGTAGACATAGCTTTTGATGCCGATCAGAGCATTATAATTGAAGAATTTATTGACGGCAAAGAATTCAGAATATTTGTAATGAATGATGAAGTGGTGGGTATTCTACATCGTGTTCCGGCCAATGTTAGGGGCAACGGAATGCATACCATTCGCAAACTGGTCGTTGAGAAAAACACGGATCCTTTGCGGGGGAAAGGCTATCATACGCCACTTGAAAAGATTCAAATTGGCGAGGCAGAATTGATGTTTCTAAAAGCACAAGACAAAGACTTTGATACTATTCCGCTGGAAAACGAAACGGTATTCCTGCGCGAAAATTCAAACATTAGTACAGGTGGCGATAGCATTGATTTTACGGATGATATTCCAGATTCGTATAAAAAGATTGCAGTAAAAGCAGCACAGGCATTAAACGTAAAAATTACCGGACTCGACATGATTATTCCGGATTATAAGCTAGAGGCCAGTGATGATAATTATGCAATCATTGAATTAAATTTCAATCCGGCCATCCATATTCATTGCCATCCTTACAAAGGCGAAAATAGGAAACTGAATGAAAAACTACTTGATATGCTTGGATATCCAATAGCAACAGAAACGCAAACAGTAAAACCAAAACGCACCATTTGCATTAAATTGAAATGCTGCGAATTAATCAAGAACTAAAACAAATCAAACTTTACAACTCAATTCTCAAAATAAGATTATGAAGACAAAACTAAAATTTCTCGACAGATACCTCACCCTTTGGATATTTATGGCTATGTTTATTGGCGTATTTGCAGGTTGGCTAAGTCCTAATGTTGCCAACTTCTGGAATAGTTTTTCAGTAGGTACAACTAACATTCCCATTGCTATCGGACTTATTGTAATGATGTATCCACCGCTGGCAAAAGTGAAGTACGAAGAACTGGGCGAAGTGTTTCGCAACACCAAAATTCTTGGTTTGTCGCTTGTTCAGAACTGGATTATCGGCCCAACCTTGATGTTTGCACTCGCCATCTTGCTTTTCAAATTCTTTCCGGGCGAAAACAATTCCAACTTGCCGTATGTGTATGGAATTATCATGATTGGATTGGCACGATGCATTGCTATGGTTATCGTTTGGAACGATCTGGCAAAAGGGGATGCGCAATATGCTGCCGGTTTGGTAGCTTTCAATAGTGTGTTTCAGGTGCTGTTCTTTTCTGTCTATGCTTATTTCTTTATCGCGATAGCTCCGGCATGGTTTGGCATCCCTACCAGCGATGCAGTGTCTAAAATCACCATTGGCCAAATTGCCGAAAGCGTATTTATCTATCTCGGCATTCCGTTTATTGCTGGATTCCTTACTCGCTTTATTCTTACTAAACTAAAAGGGAAGCAATGGTACAATGCTAAATTTATCCCCAAGATAAGTCCACTCACCCTTATTGCCTTGCTATTTACCATTGTGGTTATGTTCTCGCTAAAAGGCGAGTATATTGTAAAAATCCCATTCGATGTGGTGCTCATTGCCGTTCCCTTGCTTATTTATTTTGTCATCATGTTTATTGGATCATTCTTCATGAGCAAAAAGGCAGGTGCAACTTACGAACAAGCCACTACCCTTTCGTTTACTGCTGCTAGCAATAATTTTGAGCTTGCCATTGCAGTTGCTATTGCTGTTTTTGGTATCAACTCCGGCGAAGCTTTTGCAGCGGTTATTGGACCATTGGTAGAAGTTCCGGTAATGATTGGGCTGGTAAATGTAGCGTTTTGGTTTAAGAAAACGATGAAATAATTCGCCAGAAACCAAACATAAAAAAACCGATTTTTTTTTAAATCGGTTTTTTTTATACATCTCAATCTACGATAATATCGCTCACAATGGCTTGTTCTGTTTTTTCGAAAAGTGTGTTGAAGTCTAAGTCACTAACTTTCATTGGGGCATGTACCGTAAACCGAAATCTACTCCCTAGCCCGAGTGGGAAATTGCCATATCTGAACACTTTCCACGAGTCATTGATGGTTAGCGGAACTACATAGGCATCTGGTGCGTATTTACACAATATCTTCAAACCATTAGGAGCAAATGTTTTAGGATGTCCGTCTCTTGTGCGTGTACCTTCGGGAAAAATTACGGTCGAACGATTATTTGCTTGAATATATTCGCCCATCTTTTTCAGAAGTGGCAAAGCTTGTTTGGGATCTTTTCTGTCGATCAACACCGAACCACCATACTTCAAATTATAAGAAACACTGGGTATATGTTTGCCAAGTTCTATTTTACTCACAAATTTAGGGTGGAACTTACGTAAGAACCAAGAAATTCCTATGATATCGTACAATCCTTGATGATTAGAAACAAATATCAATGGTTTTCCTTCGGGGATAAGCTCTCTATTTTCAACATTGAAAGTGGAAAACGTGACATACAGAATTCTTAACAGGAAGAAGTTTAGAAAATCTACACTCTTTTTATGTGCCTGATAACCAAATAAATTAAGGCAAACCCATTGAATAGGGTGAAACAGGCAGATGAAAAAAAAGAACAGTAAATAAACTAATAGAGACAAGGGGTAGGATAGAATCTTTTTCATTTTTTCAGATAATTTCTGACAAATGTAGGAATTATATTTTTAAAGATAGAGCATCATTCTGATTTTTTAAATCAATACTATCAAATTTGAATAGATTATTTTAGCTTCAAAAAGAGCGCAACTTTGCGGTGCGCTCCTACTATGGATTAGTATTTTATTTCTTCACTTTCTTTTTGCTGTTCTTTTTCTTATCTTTGATTATAGGGTCAATCTTATTTTCTACTGGAAGTGATTTGATCTCTTTTGAATTTTTCTCTTTCGCTGCATCGCTTTCAACTCCGTTTTTGGGAAAAAATTTCAATACATCTTCCTTTTTCTTGGGTCGTTGTTCTTCTACCCATTTGTAGTTTTTAAGCAGTAAATCAGCTCCAGAAAGTTGCCCCAGCGGATACATATTTCCATTTGAAGCAGAGGTCATTACAATTCGATCCACCTTTTTATTTTTCAGATACATAACCACAAAACTGCTTTGAGTTTTATTCACTCCCACAATGGTGGAGTCTTTGTTGTCCACCGGATAATAAATCGTTTCGGCATTTCCATTTACATTCACTCTTTTCAGTTGTCCGCTATCGAGGTGGGCTATTATTTCCTTTCCAGAAAGTTGATTAAAATAAATGGAGTCCTGTTGCTGAATGGCCATGGCTGTTTTTTTTATATCCACTTTCACCACTTTCTGGTTTTTAGTAAAAGCCTGAATAAATTCGCCCGATAACTGATTATTATCTTTCCAGAGTACCGGTTCACCGTACATATTTAAAATAGAGTCGCGTGCTGAATAGTTCAACGAATCGCACAGACCCTGCACATCGAAGCGAAATATGCGAACATTATTTATGCCGCGGGCAGCATCATAAATCGAATCCTTGAAGGTGTAAAGCGTATCAGCATGCACATACATTGTATCCTTACTCGACCAGTCCACCAATATGGCCGAATCAGTAGCCATACCTTTCTTCAAAGTCTCGTTATAGTTTACATAATTACCCACCAGCGTGGCTTTTTGTACCGTATCATTGAGCACCACCCACTTAAAACCTTCGGCAAACTTCAGTTTTTTATCATAGAAAATGGTATCACCCACCATCGATTTTCCGTCCTTTTGTTTCACCAACGATCTGTCGAGCAACATCATTCGTTCCGTCGACGTGTTGTACCATCCCCGGTTTGTAAATATATCTGTTTCTTTATTGTACAGAATGTGCGTTGGCCCCACAATATTGGCAACACTCGTCTTGGTGTTGTACTTGAGCGTGTCCGATTCCATAGTGAAGTTTTTATTTACAAGGTTCACTTTGTTCTTGAACAATGCCTCGCTCGTTGTGGGAGAGTATTGCCCCCAAATAGAGGTGAGCGTATTTACATCATCCACTATCCTACCACCAGTGTAATAATAAGCCAGATTGGCTGTTCTGTCGTAATTTAAACTATCGGTGGTCAGCGTGGTTCTGCGGTTCACCATTTTTACATTTTGACGCATGCGGGCTAATTTTATATTTCCATCGTAGTACAAAATGTCTCCATAAATAAAGAGAGTGTCGCCCTGCACAATGCGCACGTTACCAAAAGCATCAAGCGAGTTGGCTCCTTCGTAAAAATAAGCACTATCGCAATACATCAGCGTGTTACCATGACGAAACTTCACCGACCCTTTTAGCATTTGCACATCCGGACGTAAGATTTTATCGTACGACAAGGTTTCAGAGTTTTCCAGATAAACCAAAGCGGCATTCCGATCTTTGAGCGGATTGGCAATGGGGGCCAGCATCTTTGCCTCTTGAGCAGCTTTTGCAGCGGGCTTGTGTTTACTCTTTTTTCCTTTCTGAGTAGGATTTGCCGGCATTTGACTCTGCAACACTTCTTTACGCAACTGTCGGGGCCGAATTTGCGCATGAAGAATTACAAAAAACAAGCATAGAAAAATGTAAAGTATGCTGTACCTGACACTAAAAATGCGTTTTAAAATCTGAGTTCTCAAAATATATTCTATATTTATCGACCCCGTTACTCAAAGTAACGAGGTCGAAATTGTAAATATTTATGCTTATTCTAGTTATTTAATCCAACCCGGATATTGGAATTTGCAATTTATCCATGCAGGATCAATACTAATATAGGTTTCCTTTTGTTTCTTTATAATCCAATTATTAATAAAATCTTGTTTTTCCTTTTCTTCGTACATTGCCCTTAGCATCTGATAATCGTCGGTAAGATTGGCTTTGTGGTTTTCCACTTTCGATTTAATTTTGACAACCGCCACTACCTCTTTGTTGGTGCTTGGGCTTATCATTGGAAAGGGTGCAGAAATTTCGCCTACCTTTTTATCATAAACAATCTTGGCAATATCCGGAATCAAATCCTGATATTCGAATTTTGAAGTTCCGGTTTTATCGTTAAGCATCAAACCTGCATTCAAAGCCGTATTTTTATCTTGCGAGTAGCCCATAACTGCTTGTTCGAATGTAATCTTACCATCACGAATCAGGTTTGAAATAGAATCGAGGCTGTGTATAGCTTTGGTTTTTTCTTCGATAGATACGCGTGGTTTGAGCAATATATGACGGCAATTGATTTTATCACCACGCTTTTCGATCAATTGAATAATGTGATATCCAAATTCAGTTTGAACGATGCGTGACACTTTTTTAGTATCTAATAAATTAAATGCAACGGTTGCAAATTCGGGAACCAACTGTCCACGTCCCATAAAACCGAGTTCGCCACCACGTTTTGCACTTTCGGTATCTTCGGAATAGATACGCGCCAACACCGAAAAATCGGTAGTGCCCGAAGTTACACGTTCGGTAAAATCGCGCAAACGATCTTTAATACGCGTAGATTCTTCTATCGGAACAGGAGGTTGAAAACTAACAATTTGCAATTCAACTTGTGCAGGTACAGTTGGTATGCTATCGGCAGGTATTTTATTGAAGAAACGACGAATATCGGCTGGTGTAGATTTAATTTTCTCCACTAGCTTCGATCGCATTTGTTGAATCAATTGTTGGTTACGAATCATATCACGTAAACCTTCGCGCAATTCGGAGGTAGGTTTACGAAAATACTCTTCTACCTTTTCTTTCGATCCGATTTGTGACACATAGTAATTCAATTGACTCTCCACCTGATTGTTCACTGAAGATTCATTTACAGTAATACTATCAATAGCCGCCTGATGTAAAAACAGTTTCTGAATGGCCATTTGTTCCGGTATTACACAATACGGATCACCCTGAAGTGGTGTTTTTTCATATTCGGCACGTAGTTTTTGCTCTTCAACCTCCGATTTCAGAATTGATTCGTCACCCACTACCCATATTACTTCATCAATAATATTTTTCTGGGCTAGCATTTTAAATGGTGCAATGTTTAAAAGTAAAAAAAGTGCGAAAATTGTTTTTTTCATATTTACAAGTTGACGTTATGCGTGTTTTTTTATTCTTCTCCAAATTTCAGTTTGGTTATATATAAGTTGACTTTATTCCACTTGAAAAATTAATTATTTCTTTTTCTTGAAAAAAGTGACATTCTCATCTTTAATGGCATCATCATACAAATCGTTTTCGAACTTCGTGATAAATTCACCTTTCATTTTATTGAGTAATATATTGATAATGCGATCCCTTGACATTTCGAAAGGCTCCACACTCCCAGAGCTTTTCGACCCGATAATGCGTAGAAAATAACGATGTGTACTATCCGACACTTCTACAAAACGATTTGAAGAAATATAGCTAGTGGGGTTTTCGACCTTGATGGGCATTTTTTTCAATACCTCCGAGAAAGGTACCCATCTATCACCAAAGTAATCGTAGCTTATGGCATTCTGAATGCTGTATTTTTCGATATTCCCGAGTGCAGTCGTATTGGCCGACTGTACCCAGCTGCGCACATTGGCTATTTGCGGTGCTTTAGCCGGAACAACCAACAGCAGGCCTTTAATCACATTTTCTTTTAGCAACAGTTGATTGCTATATTTAGTGTAGAAGGCTTGTAACTCTTCGTCGGATGGTTCTTTCGGAAGGCGTTGCTCAATCATTTTTTGCTGATACTGATGAATTGTCAACGATTTACGATAGCTTTCCACCAATTCATCAATCTCGGTTTTATTGGTAATGTTTCTTTTTGCATTTTCGTACAAGAGTACATCTGTCACCCATTTACGAATATAGCTTTTGGCTATTTGAGCACTGTCTACTTTATTTACGTTTGGAGGAATGACTTGCTGAATATCTTCGTAGTACAAGAATTTACCTTCCACTTCGAGTAATGGCGATTTATTTCCATCTGCAACCTTAGAAGCACACGAAGATAATAAAATCATTACAACTGAAAGAATTGGCAAGAAAAAAGTCTTAATCATCTACAGTAATTGAGCCAGCTAGTGAGTTGAATAAAAAAACGCAAAATAAAATCCAAAGGTAGGACTTTTATTTTTGCGTTTGAGAAATTATTAGTTTTTCTTAACCGTTTTCAAAATATTTTGGTCAACTATAACCTTATATTTGGCACGAAGAGACTTAATCCACTCTTTTTCCAGATATTCTTGATAATCGGCAGTTACCAGACCACGTACATCGGTGTAATCTTCAGGCGTTTTTTTGAGCATTTTTCCCGAAACAAATACAAATGGATAATCAGCCGAAGGAGTTAACTTTTCCTTCGATTTGAAAACTTCTTTGTCGATCACTTTATTTTCTCCCTTCGCAAAAAGTCCTTTTTCAATCTTTACATATTAAATACTAACGTTTAAACGACTAGGAAGGTATTTATTTATAGAATCTTTATCTGATTTACGCACAATCGACTTGGCCATTTTGAACGTTTCATTGTTTTTACAGTAAATGATAGAACCTTTATAATGTGGTTCTTTCCAAGTATAATCCGACTTATGCGCATTGAAGTATTTCTTCAATCCATCGGTATCTTTTGAGGCTTTTTCCCAAACCTGATTATTGCTAATTTCGAACAGAAGAATGCCATCATGGTATTCATTCATCAAATAACGAAATTCAGGATGTTCCTTTTCAAGTTGCGAGTCTTCATATGCCAATAATTCGGCATCGATAAAAGCATCCAGTTTTTGGGCAATCAGTTCCGAAGCAGTACTTTTTAGCAGCTCCTTATTTTCGTTTAAATAGTTGGCAAAATCGGGTTGCGAGTAATTTTTGTCTGCAAAACTAAATAAGGGCTTGTTCAACTTTGCCACTTCAGTTTTAAACTGCGAGTCCTTCAGATCAACCTTGGCGACTAATTTAGTGAACTCCTGAACACCGGCCGAATTTATCTTGCAGTCATAGTCCACACGTAATTTCCTCAGCAATGCTTTTTGTCCCAAATTAGCACGTTGGTCGTCACGTTTCACTTTACGTTCCAGGTCTTCTTTCATGCTCTCGAATGAATCAACCACTTTTTTATTCAGCAATTTAACGATGTGCCAACCGTAAGCTGTTTGAATAGGTGCACATACATCGCCAATATTTTTTAATGCGAAAGCCGCAACTTCAAATTCAGAAACCATGCGACCGGTAGTAAAAGCTGGCAATTCTCCACCGCGAACTGATGAACTTTTATCTTGCGAATATTTAGTGGCCAGCACCCCAAAATCATCTCCTGCCAATACGCGTTCATAGAGTGAATCTGCGGTAAATTTTATTGCTTTATTTTTGGCAGCATCTCCTTTTGATGTTGACATCATAATATGTGCAACAGTCACTTCGCCCATAGAACTACGCCGTGCATGTACTTTAATGATATGGTAACCAAAAGCCGAACGAACAACTTTTGACACCGAGCCCACAGGCGTAATGTAAGCCATCGCTTCGAAAGGATACACTGTTCTGAAAGCCGAAATAAACCCTAAATGTCCGGAGTTCTTGGCAGCGCTTGGATCTTCAGAAACTTCTTTAGCCACTTTATCAAAATCTTCGCTTTGAACACGTTTTAATATAGATTGAATGGTGTTCAAAGCTTTTAAAGTATCAGCCGGAGCAGCATCTTGAGGAATTTGGATAAGGATGTGGCTCACATCAATATCTTCCTTCAAGTGATTGTAAGCTTCGAGCAGAACAGCTTCTTCCACTTTTGAGTCGGTCAGATAAGGTTTTGTAAGTTGAGAGCGGTATCCGGAAAGCTCTGTGATAAAAGCACGTGTAGTGTCAATTCCGCTCGTCTTTGCTT
>Ga0136636_10001862_pt1 | contig 12458 bp, 12 predicted proteins | sample AntDrymUQ8522106_2_FD_104653 | JGI IMG/M metagenome (GOLD analysis project Ga0136636, IMG submission 104653) | Polar desert sand microbial communities from Dry Valleys, Antarctica - metaG UQ852 (21.06) | ecosystem: Environmental > Terrestrial > Soil > Desert | place: Antarctica: Dry Valley... | reverse complement strand
GATCGCCGTCGACTTGTCGGCCGGCGAGATGCCGGCACGGTAATCGTCGATGCCGACCTCAGCGGCGATGGCCGCTGCGGTCAGCGCGTTGTCGCCGGTCAGCATCACGACGTGCACGCCCATTGCGCGCAGCCGTGCGACCGCCGCCCGCGAACTGGCGCGCAGCGGGTCGGCGATGGCCAGCACGGCAAGCGCCTGCGCCTCGCCAACGAGGACGACGACGGTCTTGCCAGCACGCTGCAGCGTGGCGATTTCATCGGCCGGCAGCACGAGGTCGGAAAACCATGCCGGCGCGCCAAGGCGCAGCAGTCGGCCAGCGATCCGGCCTTGGACGCCGTAGCCGGGATAGGCGCGAAAGTCGCTGAGCGCCGGCAAGGCCAACCCGCGGCCCTGCGCCTGGCGCAGGATGGCTTTGGCGAGCGGATGTTCGGAGCCCTGTTCGAGGCCGGCAGCAAGCGCCAGCGCCTCGTCGGCGCCGGCCGCCAGAGGCAGGATATCGGTCAGATCGGGTTCGCCGCGCGTCAGCGTCCCGGTCTTGTCGACGGCCAGAACGCGGACTTTTTCGGCGCGCTCGAGCGCACTGGCGTTTTTGACGAGAATGCCGGCACTCGCGCCCTGCCCGGTGCCAACCATGATCGCCGTCGGCGTCGCCAGGCCAAGCGCGCACGGACAGGCGATGACGAGAACGGCGACGGCGTTGATCAGCGCTTCGCTGAACGAGCCGGCGAACCACCACCAGCCGACGAAAGTGGCGAGCGCAATCGCGCAGACGACCGGGACGAAGATCGCCGAGATGCGATCGGCGAGCCGCTGGACCGGCGCCTTTGATCCCTGCGCTTCGGCAACCAGGCGGATAATGCCCGCCAGCAGGGTATGCTCGCCGACGCCGGTGGCGCGGCAGCGCAGGCTCCCCTCGCCGTTCGCCGTGGCCGAAAAAACGCGGTCGCCGGCGTGCTTGGCGACCGGCATGCTTTCACCGGTCAGCATGGCTTCATTGACGCTCGATGTGCCCTCGATGACCTCGCCGTCGACCGGCATGCTCTCGCCCGGCCGGACGATGAAGACGTCGCCGGGAATGAGCAGCGCCGCGTCGATCTCGAGCAACTGCCCGTTGCGCTCGACGCGCGCCGTGCGCGGCTGCAGGCGAATGAGCGCTTCGATCGCCGCGGTCGTTTTGGCCTTGGCGCGCGCTTCGAGCAGCTTGCCGAGCAGGACGAGCGTAATAACCGCCGCCGAAGCTTCAAAATAGACGTGCAGTTGTGTCAGGCCGAAGACCGTCACGACGACGCTGAAGGCGTAGGCCATCGTTGTCCCGAGCGCGACCAGCACGTCCATATTGGCGCTGCCGCCGCGCAAGGACTTCCAGGCGCCGTCGTAAAAGCGCCAGCCGATCCACAACTGGACCGGCGTGGCGAGCGCGAGCTGCAACCAGCGTGGCAACAAGTCTGCATGGTGGACGGTCGAGTTGACGCCACTGAAGACGCCACTGAAGACGCCACTGAAGGGGCCACTGAACATTGTTACCATCTGTGCGACGAGTGGCGCGGTGAGCGCCGCCGCGATCCAGAAACGTCGCAATTCGGCGCGATAGATCGCGAGCTTCCTCGCCTTGTCCTCTTCGCGCGCGCGGTCGTCGGCGACGCGGGCGGTGTAACCGGCTTTGGCGATCGTGGCGATGAGCAACGCGGCGTCGGCGACGCCAGGGACGTAGCGCACACGCGCGCGCTCCGACGCGAGATTAACGGCCGCTTCGACGCCGGGCAAACGCTGCAGCAGTTTTTCGACGCGCGTCGAACAAGCGGCGCAGGTCATGCCGTCAATTGCCAGTTCGAGCGTCTGCTGGGGAACGCTGAACCCGGCTTTCTCGATGCTGGCGACCACCTGCTCGGGCGACGTTGTCATGCCCGAGAGCGTCACCGTGGCGCGCTCGCTGGCCAGATTGACGCTCGCTTGGACACCGGGCAGACGATTGAGGACCTTCTCGATGCGCGCGGCGCAAGCCGCGCAGGTCATTCCGGCGAGCGGAAGATCGAAGCGACGCGCAAGCGGCGCGTTGCTGCCCGCTTCGCTGCCAGCGTCGCCGGGCGTTTCGGGACCGCCGCCGGCCGGCGTAACAATGGGATTCGACATGCTCGTTATTATCGCCCAGCGCGGCAAAGCGCGCCTAGCTGTGCAGCGTATGGAAAAGGCCCACGGCGCCGAAGCCGAGGACGAGCAGACCGGCCAGAAAACGCACCTGCGCCTTGCCGGCGAAGGTCTGCAGGCGGCCGGCGAGCAGTCCGGCGAGCAGCAGATTGGGCAAGGTGCCGGCGCCGAAGGCCAGCATCATCAGCGCGCCACGCACCGGCGAGCCGCTGGTCAGCGCCGTCACCAGCGCGCTATAGACGAGTCCGCAGGGTAGCCAACCCCACAGCAGGCCGAGCGGAAACGCCTGCGCCACGCTGCGCGCCGGAAGAAAAGCGCGGGTGAGCGGTTGCAGAGCCCGCCAAAGCCGTCGCCCGAAACCTTCGGCAAACGCGAGCACCCGGGTAAAGCCCATGAGATACAGACCCAGCGCCACGAGCATCAGGTTGGCCAGCACGTAGAGTGCCATGCGCAGCGGCAACTGGCCGGCAAGGATCAGGCTCGCCCCGCCGAGCGCGCCGGCCAGCGCGCCGGCCGCCGCGTAGCTGACGATGCGCCCGGCGTTGTAAGCCAGATGCAGGGGAAGTCGCGATCCGGCGCCGAGTGAGAGCGCGCTGACGATGCCGCCGCACATGCCGACGCAGTGCGTTCCGCCGAGCAGACCGATGAGAAAGAGGGCGAGATAGCCGGTTTCAGGCATGGGTCGGTTCGCGGCAGCGCGCCATTTCGATCATCGTATCCGCTTCGCTGCGCAATGTTCTGACGGTGCTCAGATCACCTTCGAATAGCGCTTGCTTTGGCGGTCGTTGCGCAGGAAGCGGTCGAAAACCATCGAGATCGCGCGCACCAGCATGCGCCCCGGCGGCAGAACGACAATGCCCGCAGCGTCCACGCGCAACAGGCCGGCATCGACCATCTCGCGCAGCGCCGCAAGTTCGCTCGCGAAGTACGAAGGAAAGTCGATGGCGTGCGCGCGCTCGACCGTCGCGAACGACAGCTCGAAGTGGCACATCAGCGACTGGATGATCGAGCGCCGGAGAAGGTCGTCGGCGGCAAGTTCGATGCCGCGATAGACCGGCATGAGCCCAGCGTCGAGGCGCTCGTAGTACGCGTCGAGCGTTTTGACGTTCTGGTAGTAACTCGGCCCGACCTTGCTGATCGACGAGATGCCGAAGGACAGCATGTCGCAATCCGAATGCGTCGAATAGCCCTGGAAGTTGCGATGCAGCCGGCGCTCGCGCTGGGCAACGGCAAGTTCGTCGTCTGGTTTGGCGAAGTGGTCCATGCCGATGTAGACGTAGCCCGCCTCGCCGAGCTTGTCGATGGCCATCGAGAGGATCTGCAGCCGGGCGTCGGGCGTCGGCATGTCCGCTTCAACGATGCGCCGCTGCGGCTTGAAGAGCGTCGGCAGATGCGCGTAATTGTAGATCGACAGGCGATCGGGGCTGCCAGCGACGACGCGCTCAAGGGTGCGCGCAAAACCGCTCACCGTCTGCCGCGGCAAGCCGTAGATCAGGTCGATACTGATCGACTGGAAGCCGTTGGCGCGCGCCGCGTCGACCACGGCAAAGGTTTCGGCCTCGCTCTGGATACGGTTGATCGCCTGTTGGACGTTCTCGTCGAAATCCTGCACGCCGATGCTCATGCGGTTGAAACCGAGTTCGCCGAGCAATTCGACGGTCGCCCGGTCGACCTTGCGCGGATCGACTTCGATCGAGTATTCGCCACCGTCGGTCAGCCGGAAATGCTTGCGCGTCGCCGCCATCAACTGGCGCATCTCGTCGTGCGCGAGGAAGGTCGGCGTACCGCCGCCCCAGTGCAGTTGGGCGACCTCGTTATCGCCTTCGGCAAGATAGCTGCTTTGCAGCGCGAGTTCGCGCGCCAGGTATTTGAGGTACTTCGCCGAGCGACCGTGGTCCTTGGTGATGATCTTGTTGCACGCGCAGTAGTAGCAGATCGTACTGCAGAAGGGGATGTGGAAATACAGCGAAAGCGGACGGCGGCTCTCGTTCAGAATGCTCGGGCTGCCCGCACCCCGTTCGCCGAGCCAGTGCCCGCAGCGCCCGGGGGCAAAGCTGTCGACGAAGCGGTCGGCGGTCGGGTACGAGGTGTAACGCGGTCCATTGATATCGAAGCGGGCAATGACCGGCGGATCGAAAACGACTTTTTCGGCAGCGGGATTCATGGACCTTAGTCTAACTCAGAACGTTTGCCGCGAACGCGCCGCAAGCCCGCTCAACGGCCGAGGGCGAGCGGGCCGAGCGGGCTGCGCGTGAGCGCCGCCGACACGATGTAGGCGTAGGCGAGCAGCGCGGCGATGAAGAAGAAGGCGCGCCAAGCAGGCGTACGCGTACCGCGGCCGAGCGCGACCATTCCGCAGCCAATATAAACGAGCAGGCCGACGACTTTTGCCGTCAGCCAGGCCTGCGCGAGAGGATATTGGGTGCTGATTACGGCCATGGCGACTGCGCTCGCCAGGAGCAGCGTGTCCACCACGTGCGGCACGACGCGCAGCCAGCGTGGTTTGAGCAGTTGCGGCGCGAACAGGCGGCACAGGCCGCGCAGAAAAAACCCCGCACCGCTGACGATAACGCAGCCGACATGCAGATACTTGAGGGAGATATAGGTCATTGCGCATGCTCGCCGGCGAATAGCGAATCGATTTTCGCGCCGTGCGCCCGGTACACCGAGAGCGCCGCCAGCAGGTTACGCAAGAGCCAGGCGTGGCTCACGATCAGCGCCAGCCCGGCCGGGTAGCTCAGCAACTCGGGCCAGAGCGCGGCGAACACGACGAGGATGGCCGCGGCGAAATGCGCGAGCATCTGCCCGCCCATGGCGCGCTCGGCGATGATCTTTTTCATGTTCGGCGCGATCAGTCGGCGCTGGCCGCGATTTTGCAGGTCGAGCCAGATCAGGAAGGGGACGATCTTGTAGAGCATGCCGACGATCACCGACGAGAACCCGCCAAAGACGAGTAAAACGCCGCACAGCACGGGCCAACCGGGCCACTCGCCGATCCGCGGGACGCTCATTGCCGCGAGCCAGAGCAAACCCGCAGCGAGCATGCTGAGCATCGCCCCGCGCCACAGGTGCTGCGTCGCGTCGAAACGTGCGCGCCGGCTGCGCCGCTGGATGGCCAGCGTGACGAGTGCAAACAGCGCGGCCAGCGCGACGAGCAGTGCGCCGAGCAGGAGCGCGGCGCGCGCCATGCCGGTCGCCGCCAGAGCCGAATCGGCAACGCTGGCGGCCAGTTCGGCGAGAGACCAAAGCACGACGAGAAGGACCAGCGTGCCGGCAAAGAAACGGGCGAACCACTCGGGATACGCCGGCGTGATCTGGAACATCGGAACGACGACGTAGCCGACGGCGGCGAGCAAGACGGTCGCCCAGGCGAAGAAGCCCCAGCCCAGATGCACGTCGGCAAGAGTCAGCAGCGGCACGTTGAGCGAGAAGCCGAGCGCGAGGCAGAGCAGCACGCCGATGCCGACGGTCACCGCGAGTCCGACCAGCGACCATTTCAGGCCGGCGATCGTGTACCCGGTCGAGGCGACGCCGCTTAAGGCGCGCACGGCGGCGCCGACGAAGACGAGGACGCCGACGCCGAGCAGCAGCGCGGCCAGATTGAAGAGCAGTGGCGCGAAACTCAGGAAAGCGGCAACCAGGAGCAGCGTACCGATAGTGATCGTCAGGTGCACCGCGCTGGCGACGCGCAAGGGTCTTTCGACGTTGGCGCCGGCGACGACCGGGAGGATCTGCAGCAGCGCGCCGAGCATCACCTGCAGCATGAAGCCGGCGGTCATCAGGTGCGTTAGCGCCAGCGCCGCAGGCGTCCACCGCGAAGCGAAGAGATCGGGCCCGCTGGCGAGCAGCAAGAGGCCGGCAAGAATGCCGAAAACCGGCGCCGTCAGAAAGAAACGAAACGGCGCCGCGAGCGGCGGCGACTGGTCATACGAGAGAAGGGCCTGCATCGGGAAGGTTCAGTTTTCCTTGCGATCGGTCGCCTGCCATATGCGCACATCAACGTCGCCGCCGGCCGCGACTTCGGCTTTCCACGCGAAACCCATGCGCTCGAGCGCCTGGTAGAGCGGAAAAGGTTCGCGCCGCAAGCGTAGCAAAAGCGTCTGGCCGGCTTCGAGTTCGTCGAGCGCGGCCATGGTCTGGACGAAGGGCTCGGGTGGCTCCATCTCGCGACCGTCGATCACCCGCTCGGCAGCGGCTCGCTCCATCGCCGGTCCGGCCCTAGCGATCGAGCGCGGTGGCGAGCCGCTGAACAAGCGTTTCAAGCTGGCCGCCGAGTTGTTGGTCGCACATCGGGTAGAGGACGTTTTCTTCCTTCATATTGTGTTGCTGCATCATGATGAGCAGCGTCTCGGCGTTTCCCGAGTAGTCGTCGGCGTCCTGCGCGGCAAGCGATTCCCCGGCCGCCGCGAGCAATTGGCGCATCTGTGCGTGTTCGGAACGCATGACCTGCGTCGGCCCCATGCGCATGCCGGTGCGTTCCTCGAAAGCGGGAAAGAGGAGCCCCTCCTCGGCCGAGAAATGCCGCTCCATAGCGTCCGCGAAAGCGACGAACTGGGTCGTCGCTCCGGCCCACGCCGCTGCAGCGACGGCCTGTTCGACCGCGACAAAGCAATCGTCGCAGTGACGATGATCGGCGGCCAGCAATTCCCTGATTGTCTTCATCACGTTCCTCGTCTGTGTGGTCCGTGGATTGTCCAACAAAGGCGAGCCGAACGCCGTGTCGCCAAAAAAAAAATTTCTGCGCGGCGGTATGGTGAAGGCGGTCAGAGGCGGTATTCCGTTTCGCCGCCGCCCTTTTTATTGCCTATAGTGAAAGTACACCATGACAAAGGAGTGATCATGTTCAAACATATTCTTGTCCCAACCGACGGCTCCCCCCAATCGCAGGATGCCGTACGCCGCGTCGTTTCATTTGCCAAGGACGCCGGAGCGCGTATCACCGCCTTTCACGCCATAGCTGAATATTCGACGAGCCTGCTCGGCGAAGGGGCGCTGAAAAATTCACTGGCCCCCGAACAGTTCACCACGGTCGATCAATACACCAAATCGTCCGAGGTGCGAGCCCATGAGGTTCTCGGGTTTGTCGAAGACCTTTGCCGCGCTGCCGGCGTATCATGCACCGAGCTGACCTTGGTCAGCGACGTGGTCTACCAGGCGATCATCGACGCAGCGGCGCAAAGCGGCTGCGATCTGATTTTCATGGCCTCGCACGGCCGCCGCGGGATTGGCGCGCTGCTGCTTGGCAGCGAAACGAACAAGGTGCTCACGCACACGAAAATTCCCGTCCTTGTCTATCGTTGATCGCAGGCCGTCCTGCGCTGCGCTTCGCGCCAGCCGGCTTTACGGTAAGATCGGGACTCACCCTGGAATCAAGGAGGCATTATGTTCAAGCACATTCTCGTTCCTACCGACGGTTCGCAGCGCTCGCAGGACAATGCCCGGCGTGCCGTTTCGTTCGCCAGAGAAACCGCTGCGCGCATCACCGCGTTCTACGCCAAGCCCGAGTACCCGGTGACCTATTACGGCGAAGGCGCGTTGATCGACCCGACGACACCCGAACAGTTCGCGGAACTCGCCGAACAGCAGGCGCAGCAGAACCTGGACTTCGTCGACAACCTGTGCCGCGACGCCGGCGTACCGTGCACCAAGGTGACGCTGACCAGCGACCTTCCTTACGAAGCGATCATCGAAGCGGCAACCCTGGGCGGTTGCGACCTGATTTTCATGTCCTCGCACGGTCGTAGCGGATTGACCGGCCTGCTGCTCGGCAGCGAAACGAACAAGGTGTTGACGCACACCAAGATCCCAGTGCTCGTCTACCGCTGACGAGAGTCGCTGCGCGGCACTCTCGGTTTCCGAGCGCTGCCCGCCGCGTGGGAAGGGCTCGATACATCACTATTCGTCATTCCGGCGAACGCCGGAATCCAGAAAGGACGAGGAACTGGACACCGGCTTTCGCCGGTGTGACGACTCCTAATTGGCGTTTCGCCTCCCCTACGGCCGCCTGAGCAGCCGCGGGTCTTCAAACAGCGACGTGATCTCGACGCGGTGGATATCCGGGTTATCGGGAACCGCGTACAGCACCGGCGTCATCAGCTCCTCGAAAATGCCACGCAGGCTGCGCGCGCCGGTCTTGTATTCGATGGCAATCTCGGAAATCTGCTCGAATACCCGCTGGCCGATCGCCAGTTCGACGCCTTCGGCCTTGAAGATCTCGATGTATTGCCGGTAGATCGAACTCTTCGGAACGCTCATGATGCGCACCAGCATTTCCTTGGTCAGATCCTGGAATTTGGCGATGATCGGCAGGCGACCGGTAAATTCTGGGATCAGGCCGAATTCGAAAAGATCGGTGGGCTTTACGCGCTTGTTGAGCCGCTCGAGGATGTTCTTGTTGTCGTCACCGGAGGTCGAGATGAAGCCGAAGCCGTGCGTCTTGCTCATGATGTTCTCGAGGCCGACGAAGGCGCCGCCGCAGATGAACAGGATGTTCGTCGTGTCGATGTACTGATTGCTGGCCAATTTGACCGGCGAGCCTTCCATGATCTTGAGCAAGGCGTGCTGCACGCTCTCGCCGGAAATGGCCCGCGTCTCGGTTTTCGATGCCTTGAGCTTGTCGATTTCGTCGATGAAGACAATGCCGTGCTGGGCCTTTGCGATATCGCCGCCGGCCTTGTCGATGAGGCGCAACAGGACAGCCTCGATCTCTTCGTTGACGTATTTGGTCTGCGCCAGCGAGGTCGCGTCGGCGGTGACGAAAGGGACGTCGAGCAATCGCGACAGCGTGTCGCAGAGCAGCGTCTTGCCGGTTCCCGACGAACCAATCAGCAGCACATTGCTCTTGGCGATCGTTCCGGCGTGGCCGCTTGAGGCGGCAATCTTCCGATAGTGGGAATAGACAGCCACAGCGACGATTTTCTTGGCTTCGTCCTGGCCCACCACGTACTGATCGAGGAATCTCACGATCGCACTCGGTGTGGTTTCCTTGGCTAGCACCTTTCCCCTCCATCGCTCAACGGGCGTCCCGGACGCCAGCGCAGGCGACATATTATTCCGATTCGGCGGCCGGCGCGCGCGGCTGCGGTGCACGGTGCAGCGTGTTGCGTTATGCTGCGGGATTCGCGAATCGTCGCACCGGCAAGAACAATCGCCAGGGAGTTCAATAATGTTCGAATGGTGGCACTGGATGGTCCTTGGCTTGTGTCTGGCCATGACCGAACTCGCTGTTCCTGCTTTCTTCATCGTCTGGTTCGGAATCGGCGCGATTGCCGTCGGCATCGTGCTACTCGCGGCGCCCGGACTCGCGATTGCTGCGCAGCTGCTGCTCTGGGCCGGGCTATCGACGGCGCTGGTCCTCGTCTGGTTTCGTTATCTCAAGCCGCGCACGATGACCGCGGTCGGCACGTCGGCGGCGCAGATGGTCGGCGAAGTCGGCATCCTGCTCAGCGATCTTGACCCCCATACCCGCGGACAGGTGCGCTTCCAGAAGCCGGTGCTCGGCTCAGACGTTTGGGAATGCTACGCCGACCAGCAGATCAAGATGGGACAACGTGTGCGCGTCGTACGCGTTGAAGGCAGTTACATCAAAGTGGAGAATGCAAAATGATCGAAACGACCGTTGTTGCACTGGTATTTTTGCTCTTCGTCATCGTCACTGTTGCCAAGGGCGTGCGCATCATTCCGCAGGGCGAGGAGTGGATCGTCCAGCGTCTGGGCAAATACCGCGAGACGCTGCTGCCCGGCCTGCGCTTCATCATTCCCTATATCGACACCGTCGATTACAAGCTGACGACCAAGGACATCATCCTCGACGTCCAGGAGCAGGAAGTGATCACGCGCGATAACGCGGTGATCGTCGTCAACGCGATCGCTTTCATCAAGATCACCGACCCGGTGAAAGCCGTCTACGGCGTGCAGAACTACTCCGAAGCGATCCGCAACATGATCATGACGACGCTGCGCTCGATCGTCGGCGAGATGGAACTCGACCACGCGCTGTCGCAGCGCGACATCATCAAGGCGCGCTTGAAAGCTGGCGTCGCCGACGAGGCGATGGACTGGGGCCTGACCGTCAAATCGGTCGAGATCCAGGACATTAAACCCTCGGCGTCGATGCAGCGGGCGATGGAACTGCAGGCCGCCGCCGAGCGCGAACGCAAAGCCATGGTGACGCGCGCCGAAGGCGAAAAGCAGTCGATGATCCTGACCGCCGAGGCCCGCCTCGAATCGGCCAAGCGCGACGCCGAAGCGCAGATCATGCTCGCCGACGCGTCGTCGCAGGCGATCACCAAAGTCACCGGCGCCTTCGGCGAGAACGAGTTGCCGATGCTCTACCTGCTCGGCGAAAAATACATCACCAGCATGAGCAAGATGGCCGAGTCGCCAAACGCCAAGATGATCCTGCTCCCGGCCGACCTGCAAAGTACGCTGCGTGGGCTGTTCCAGCGTGTGGCCAAGACCTGACGATCGATCATCGCGCGACGGATTGCCCGTTGACTGACCAGGAACGACTCGTTCGCGGCTATCTCGCCGCCGCCGCAACGCTCGTCATGTGGTCCGGTTTCTCGCTCATCTCGCGACTCGGCGGCAAGAGCATCCTGACGCCCTGGGACATCTTCGCGCTGCGCCTGATCACCGCGTCGCTGGTTCTCCTGCCCTTTGCCGGCAGCATGCCGGCGCGTTTCTGGCGCGATGGCCGGCTGTGGGTGCTGACCATCCTCTGCAGCCTGCTCTACTGCCCGCTCGCCTATAGCGGATTCAAATACGCGCCGGCGTCGCACGGTGCCATCCTGCTCTCGGGACTGCAGCCTTTCCTGATCAGCGCCGTCGCCTGGCTGATCGCCGGCTCGCGGCCGACGCCGATGCGCAGTCTCGGCCTGTTGATCATCACGCTGGGCATCGTTTGCGCGGCAATGCCGTATTTCACCGACTGGTCAGCCGATAGCGTTTTCGGCGACCTACTGATTTTTGCCAGTTCGGTCTCGTGGGCCTTTTACGGCGTCCTCGCCGCGCGCTGGGGCTACTCGGCATGGACGCTGACGCGCGCCGTGGCCTTCGGCTCGGCGGTCATCTACCTGCCCATTTACTTTTTGTGGCTGCCCAAGCAGCTGGCCGCCGCACCGCTCTCGATGATCGTTACCCAGAGTATTTTTCAGGGACTGGTGGCGACCGTCCTGGCCATGCTCACCTATCTTAAGGCGATCTCGCTGCTTGGCGCCGAGCGTGCCGCCGCGTTTCTCGCGCTGGTGCCTATCGTCGTCGGCATCACCGCCGTCCCGCTGCTCGACGAGGCGCTGAGCGGCTGGCTGGCCGCCGGAATCGTTTTCGTCTCGCTCGGCTGCTATGTCGCCTCGCGCTACGGAAGCAAACCACTAAGGAGTTAACCATGCAGAATTTCACCTTTCACAATCCGACCCGCATCCTCTTCGGCGCCGGCCGCATCGCCGACATCGCCCGGCAAATTCCGGCCACGGCGCGCGTCCTCATCACCTACGGCGGCGGCAGCATCGTCAAGAGCGGAACGCTGGCCGAGGTCAAGAGCGCGCTCGCCGGCTTTACCCTGTTCGAGTTCGCCGGCATCGAAGCCAACCCCACCTACGAGACGCTGATGCGCGCCGTCGAACTCGCGCGCCGCGAGAACGTCGATTTTCTGCTCGCCGTCGGCGGCGGTTCGGTGATCGACGGAACGAAGTTTATCGCTGCGGCGATCCCGTTTGCCGGCGAGCCTTGGGATATCCTCGCCAAGCGCGCGAAAATCAGCGCCGCGATTGCCTTCGGCAGCGTGCTGACGCTGCCCGCCACCGGCTCGGAAATGAATAACGGCGCGGTGATCACCAGACGCGCGACGAATGACAAGCTGGCCTTCTCGAACGGCCTGCTCTACCCGCGTTTTTCAGTGCTCGACCCGACCAAGACCTTCACCCTGCCGGCGCGCCAGGTCGCCAACGGCGTCGTCGACGCCTTCGTCCACATCACCGAGCAATATCTTACCTACCCGGCCGACGCCAAGGTTCAGGACCGCATTGCCGAAGGCCTGCTGCTCACCTTGATCGAGGAAGGTCCGCGTGCGCTCTCGGAACCCGAAAACTACGACGTTCGCGCCAACCTGATGTGGACCGCAACGCTGGCGCTCAACGGCCTGATCGGTGCCGGTGTACCGAACGACTGGGCGACACACATGCTCGGCCACGAAATCACCGTGCTGCACGGCCTCGACCACGCACAAACGCTGGCCGTCGTCCTACCGGCGATGCTGCAGGTGAGGCGCGAAGAGAAGCGCGGCAAGCTCCTGCAGTACGCCGAGCGCGTCTGGG
>Ga0136636_10001861_pt1 | contig 12459 bp, 7 predicted proteins | sample AntDrymUQ8522106_2_FD_104653 | JGI IMG/M metagenome (GOLD analysis project Ga0136636, IMG submission 104653) | Polar desert sand microbial communities from Dry Valleys, Antarctica - metaG UQ852 (21.06) | ecosystem: Environmental > Terrestrial > Soil > Desert | place: Antarctica: Dry Valley... | reverse complement strand
TCGTTGAGTGGGGAACATGGCGATGGCAGAGTAAGAGGAAGCTTTATCCCAATGATGTTAGGCCCAATTGTCTATGATGCTTTGATCAGATTGAAAAGCACGATTGACCCTTTAAATATCTTAAATCCAGGCAAAATTGTCAATGTGCCAGACATTGATAACAACATTCGCCACAAGAAAGCCCAAGGGGTTGAGAATTTTTGGCAAAAATTTGATTACACATCTATTCATGCCTTGGTTGCTTCTGCCGAGAAATGCTCAGGATCAGGCGACTGCCGCAAACTACCTGATGCGGGAGGAACGATGTGCCCAAGTTATCATGCAACACTTGATGAAAAGCACAATACTAGAGGACGAGCCAGAGCATTGCAACAGTTATTGGCCAATCCTGCCGAGGTCAATTTTATGGATATGGATGAAATCAATGATGCAATGTCCCTGTGTATTTCATGCAAAGGATGTACATCCGAATGTCCAAGTCAAGTGGACATGTCAGCCATGAAAGCCGCCTGGCAATATCAGTATCGCAAGCAAAAAGGCGAGAATGTGAGTGACTGGTTGGTAGGTCATTTTGATAAAATAAGCTCATTCGGAAGCTTGATGCCAACCGTTTATAATTATTTCATGAGCAATTCCATAATTTCAAGTTTCATGAAAAAAATGGCTGGAATCGACCAAAGGAGATCGCTTCCTCTGCTGGAAACACAAAGTCTGAGAAAGTGGTTTAAAGGGCATTCCCAAAAAACGGATCAGAACCAATATGATGAAAAAGTAATCCTCTTTTGTGATGAATTCACAGATAGTTTCGATGTAAAAATTGGGATAAAGACGGTTGAGGTTTTGAACTTTTTTGGTATTGGCGTTCTGCTTCCAAAGCACAAATCAAGCGGACGCGCCCTTATTTCAAAGGGATATATGGATGAGGTCATGACCTTGGCAAAAATTAATACGGAGCTATTTTCCACTGATGCGTTCAATAAATATGACGTAGTTGGCATCGAACCATCAGCAATTTTGACTCTAAAGGATGAATATCCAAGACTATTGAGGACCGCAAGTTCTGAAGCATTGGCTATGCGCAGCTGCCTCATTGATGAGTTTCTTTTCAATCAAATCCAAAAGGGCAAAATCAAATTTGACATCAAGCGTAAAATTGCTGAGAAGTTGGTTTTTCATGGACATTGTCATCAAAAAGCCTTGGCTGACGTCAATGCCAGTCTCTTCTTGCTTTCAGAGTTGGGAGAAAAGGAAGTCCAACTTATTCCTTCAGGATGTTGCGGTATGGCAGGAAGTTTTGGATACATGAAAAACACATTTGATATCAGCAATCAAATAGCAGAATTGGTATTATTTCCTGAGTTGCGTAGAAATCCTGAGGCTATTATAGTTGCCAACGGTACGAGTTGTCGTCATCAAATAGCAGACGGACTCAATAAAAAAAGTCTCCATCTGATTGAGGTGATTCACTATTGTATTGGCATGTCTGAGCTTGACTAGAAACCTGGATCATCGTCATCATCATTCATTCGTGAGCCCATTAATATAGAGTTGCCACCAACTCCTTCATAACCTGTAGGTGGACGGTTGTAGCTGTCAAAGTCACCTCCTGTCCAATCTGTAAACTTGGCAAAAGTATCGATAAAGCGCAATTTAACAGTACCTAAAGCTCCATTTCTATGCTTGGCTAGGATGATTTCGGCCATACCACGTGTGTCGTTGCCTTCTTCGTCTTCAGTTATTTTGTAGTATTCAGGCCTGTAAATAAAAGATACAATGTCTGCGTCTTGTTCAATGGCTCCGGATTCACGCAAATCTGAAAGCTGGGGACGCTTGGAATTGGCGCGTGTTTCGACAGAACGATTCAGCTGTGAAAGTGCTATTATCGGCACACTCAACTCTTTGGCAAGACCTTTGAGCGCTCTTGAAATACTACTAATTTCTTGTTCACGATTGCCACTGTCTCCACCGCCAGTTACCAATTGAAGGTAATCAATGATGATCAGTTGAATATCATGTTGACTTTTCAATCGACGACATTTGGCGCGCAATTCAAAAATATTTATACCTGGAGTATCATCAATAAATATTGGAACATCCGCAAGTTTTTCAATTGTCACCTGAAGCTGTTTCCATTCACTGTCATCGAGCCGGCCATTGCGGAGTTTACTTCCTTCCAATTCGGATTCAGAACTGATAAGCCTTTGCACCAGCTGCATGTTGGACATTTCAAGAGAAAAAACAGCAACGGCATTGTTGTAATCCATTGCAGCATTTCTGGCCAAACTCATGGTGAAAGCAGTCTTACCCATACCAGGACGAGCAGCCAAAATGATCAAATCTGAGCGTTGCCACCCTGAAGTCAATCGATCCAATTCAATAAATCCAGTAGGAATACCAGTAGTTCCCGAAGGAGTATCCGCCAAGGATTCCAATAACTTAATGGCTTGCGTAGCTAAAGTGCCAACACGTTCAAATCCTTTGGAAAGGTTGTTTTGAGTGATTTCAAATAGATTTTTTTCGGCAGTATCCAATAGATCGAATACATCTGTTGTTTCATCATAAGCGCTTTTGATTACATTGCTTGATGTTTTGATCAGTTCGCGTAATATGGCTTTTTCGGAGATGATACGCGCATGGTATTCAATATTGGCAGATGAAGCGATTTTGTTGGTCAGTTCAACCAAATAATAAGGACCACCAATTTTTTCGAGATCACCGCTTTTTCTTAGCTCTTCAGTGACAGTCAGTAAATCAATAGGTTGTGCTTTCTCAAACAAGCGAATCATGGCGCGGAAGATGATTTGATGGGCATCTTTGTAAAAAGTGGACTCCTTGAGGGTATCCATTACAATAGAAAGGGCTTCCTTTTCTATCAATATTGCACCCAGCACAGCTTCCTCAAGAGGAATAGCCTGAGGCGGAATTTTTCCAAAAACCAATTCGGACATTTGCTCGCTGGGCCGCGCTTGTTTTTTGTTAAAACTTCTGTTTTTACTAAGAATTGGTAAATCTTGGTCGCTCATGATAAATATAGGCGGGCGTTAATAATGCCGGTTTTCACAAAAATAGCACATATAAACGGATCAATTGGAAAGCGACATTCAAATAGTGTTGATAAACATGTTAGTAATGTTGAAAAAACACTAGTTTATCAACAAACCGAAAGTAATTTTCAAAAAACAGAATAGACTGATCCACACAAAGGCTTGCCTTTTCATTGTATATCAAGCAAAAAGCAAGGTTTAAATGTAGAGATGGTTTATAAAAAAAAAGATATATAAATAGAGTTGCGGTGTTGGGGTTTTTATGGCAGTCACAAACACGGAGCTTCCAGGTCACTTTTCTATTTCATGAAATATTTGCTTGATAGAAACCGCACATGAAAAATATTTATTGAGAATGCAGTGGACCAAAATTGAATTGTTTTGACCAGCTGAATTATTTATTGAACTTTAGAAGTTTAATTATCGGCTCAAATATTTTTGTAAGTATCGATCTGTTTTTGGTGAATATTTTAATATTGGCAACCATTTTGGGTTTGTATTCCATTTTTTGACCAGTACTGCTTATAAAGCTTGTATCAATCACTATTGTTATAATATAATCTGCTGATCCAGCTTTTGAGTTCTTTTGATCTTTGAGAGGTAAAAGTGAAACTTGCGACACCTTTCCTGATATAAAACCGTAATCCAACAATGGATAGATTTGTGGCATCAGTTGAACTTCTACTCCTTTATACACTTCAACCAAATCGGTAGATGGAATTTTTGCATAAGCCATTATTTTAGTTCTATGGATGTCTGGCACAATGGTACCCAACAACGAACCTGCGGTTAAATACTGTTTTGAACTGAACTTTTGTGCCCACACAAAATTACCAGAGGCTGGCGATATATAAAGGTTGATATTTTTCCATTCAGCTAGTTGATTTCTGCAATTTTAAGACAAATTCAAGACTTCAATTCGCATTTCAGCTAAAGTCTTTTTATACGTATCGATGGTTTTTGCCAGGAGTGCTTTTAGTTTTTCTATTCCGATTTCGTTTATTATTTTAGAACTTTTCATGATCTCAAGCTGTCTTGACTGGCTGAGATAGTTCGTTTCTTGTTTTTCAAAATCAGAGTCAGATAGAACGCCTTGTCTTAGTAGAATTATATTACGGTCTCTTTCTTTTTTATTTAGATTTAGTTCTTTGGTATAAATTTGTATTTGCCTTTGTAGTGAATTGTTGAGGTCTATTGTTTTGTTTATTTCATTTGTAGTTTGGTTTATTTCTGATGAAAAAAACGTAGAAGATAAAGCAGTCTTGTATAATCTTATGGCTTTTATAAATTGGTTCCATGAATCGCTAAATGTAATATGAGTGGTAGCACTGTCAATTGAAAATAGTAACCATTCTTCATCTTTGTTTAAGCTTTCAACCAGATCCAATACGTGTTGAATTTTTAAACTTTGTAGGTAGTTGATTGTGTTTTCGATTACTGCCAAAAAGCTGCCTTTGTTGACACCATCGTTGTCATTGGTAAACATACTATCTATCACCATTGATGACTTTGTGAATATTTCTATTGGTAGGTTTTGTTTAACAATTATTCCTACACAATGAACAGTTTCTGGGTATTTATTAACTGAAGCTACTATAAACCCAGATTACGCAATAGAAATAAAAGCTTAAATTTGTGGTCATAATCCTAATGCGTAGCATTAGAAAAAATAATGACATGGAATTTGATATAAGCTATACCAATAAAGAGATTACGCCTTGGGGTGGAATGATTTTTTTGAAGCAAATGCTGCAAAAAATGGGCTTTAGGTCTTTCATTGAATCCAATTCAGATTTACCCAAACCAGAATCAAACAGAGATTATAAAACATCAATTATAATTGAGAGTTTTATAACCAGCATTTGGTGCGGAGCCAATAGATGTATGCATACTGAAGTTACTCGCCATGATATGGCATTAGGAAAGATTTTGATTGGGAAGAAACACCTGCACAAGACACTTACAAAAGGTTTTTTTCAAAATTCACTCAAGCGATAAACCAAAAAGTAAGCGACCAATACTATTCATGGATTTTCGATAATTTCAAATTCGACAATTTCACTTTAGATGTTGATTCCTCAGTAATGACCAGATATGGCCAGCAAGACGGAGCAAAGAAAGGCTATAATCCAGCCAAAAGAGGTCGTGCTTCGCACCATCCATTAATAGCATTTATTGTAGATGTAAAGCTTGTTGCCAATATGTGGCTGCGCAGTGGAAACACATCTTCTTCCAATAATTTTTGGCTTTTTTAGAAGACACTTTATCAAAGCTAAAAAACAAAACGGTGAGTTTAATTCGTTTGGACAGTGGTTTTTTCAATAGTGATATTTTAGAATATTTGGAAGTAAAGCCAATGGATTATATCATTGCCGTTAAGTTTACGCATCCATTCCAAAGACTAATTCACGAAAGTAAAAACTGGTTAGTTTTAGATAAAGGAATTGAAATTTGTGAGCAACTGTATCAAAGCCAATCATGGCTAAAGCCAAGAAGGATAGTCATTGAAAGGCAACGAATAAAAGACAGACCACAAGCCCCTGGCAAGCAATTAAGCCTTTTTATTGAAGAAGAAATTTACAAAAATTATGGTTATTCAGCCTACGTAACCAGCATGAGATTAGCTCCTGCCGAAATATGGAGACTATACAGAGGCAGAGCCGAAGCAGAGAATAGAATTAAAGAATTGAAGTATGATTTTGGCTTTGACAGTTTTAATCTCAAAGACTTTTATGCGACCGAAGCTGCTTTGACATGCGCAATGCTAGCATATAACTTAATGGCTTTATTCAGGACGTTTGTACCGCAGGAAAAAACACAAAAAACCTTATCAACACTTCGATACAGAGCGTTTGCTAATGCATACTTTGAAAAAGCAAACAACAAATTGGTCCTGAAAATAGCGCTCAACAGAAAACGTAGAGCGTGGTTCTCGGGATTGTGGAATCATTCAAAGGCGTTTGAATATCCTTTAGTTTTTTCTAATGCGTAATCTGGGTTAAAAGAACAGTTGTAGGATTGGTACTATCAAAACAAAACTTTTTAAACAAAAGCTAGAAGGGTGCTGCTACTATCCACTTTTGAATCGTACCACGCAAAATGCTAATGGATTTTGTGCTAAAGGTTTTCGCGTCTCCGGAGTTGAAAACCGTTTTTTCTGGCAAAATCTTTGGCGGGTTTTGTGAAGTTATAGGTGGTGCGTCAAAATTATTTTTGGTAAAAGTTCTAGGATTTGTTTGAAAATCGGCTGACTGACAAAATGTTTTGCGTTACTTTGATTCATCATTTTTGGTTTTATTTTTGCAAACCAAAAACACAACAATGACGGGAGGCCGGATCTGCCGCCCTCCTTTATAACTTTAGTCGGTTAGAAGTTACTAACTATAAACATTGCTGATATCAAATTACAAATGCAACTTTTTGGTCAAACAATAGACCATTCATTTCAAAGATTGGCGAATTGTACATAAACCCTTTTCTTGGTCTGTGTGATACCCATATGCTTGTTCTTGAGTGCCAGAAACGATGCAATCAAAAAAATAGTTTTGATGTGACCTTGTGGAATTTCCCCATTTTTTGCGTCTATGTATAAAATGAAGGTTTATGACATACAGCGCAACACAATCCATTAAATTTTGGGCGGAGGAAGATCGACCAAGAGAAAAGATGCTCAACAAAGGAAAAAATGCTTTGTCCAATGCTGAATTGATTGCCATCTTATTGGGTTCTGGTTCCCGCAATGAGAGTGCCGTATCTTTGGCACAGAGGATCCTGGCCTCCATTGGGAATGATTTAAACGAATTGGGAAAGATTGACCTAAAATTCTTGACTGTCTTCAAAGGAATGGGTGAGGCTAAGTCGCTTAATTTACTGGCTGCATTGGAATTGGGAAGACGAAGGAAAGATTCCATAGTTGCGGCTAAGCCTGTTATCAACTCCAGCCAATCTGCATTTGAATATTTATTCCCCGTTATGGCTGACCTGCCGACGGAGGAATTCTGGATAATTCTCCTGAGTCAGAGCAACAAGGTCATCAATATGATTCAAATAAGCACAGGAGGAATAGCTGGAACCATTGCGGATCCAAGAATTATTCTGCGTGAAGCGCTACAATACCGTGCTGTTGGCCTTATACTTTGCCACAATCACCCATCTGGAAATCTGAAACCAAGTGAAATGGATATTCGTCTGACTATTAAGATCAAATCCGCTTGCGAACTACTTGATGTTAGATTACAAGATCATTTGATCGTTGGAGATAAGTCTTACTATTCATTTGCCGACGAAGGACAATTGTAGCAACAATTGCAAAAAGCTTTAAGACTTTTCAAGTCATTATAACTCGGAAAGTCTAGTAACTTTAAACTTTCTCAATCTGCAAGTTAATATTGACCCCTTCAAAAAGTTCTAACTCTTCACCCACTGCGGATTCTGAAAAAATTAATTCATTTGCAAGGGTTTCAGAGTTTACATAATCTATGTATTCTGACAAATAGTGTCGAATATTCTGATCTGCAAATATCTGAATACGAATGCGATCGGTAACAGATAGTTCCATATCTTTTCTCACATTCTGGATTCTGTTGATCACTTCTCTTGCCGTCCCCTCAGCCAAAAGCTCATCAGTTAAACCAATATCTAAGGCAACTGACAATCCTCGATCTGTTGCAACTTGCCACCCTGGAATATCTTCGTAACTTATTTCAACATCTTCCAATGTGATAACATAGTTGGTGCCATCCAGTGACAGAGCCAATTCACCACCCTTTTCAAGTTTTGCAATATCCTCTTTGGCCAACATTGGAATTTGATCGGCTGCGGCCTTCATGTCTTTGCCCAATCTTCTTCCCAATGTTTTGAAATTGGCCTTGACTTTTTTACTGATCAGTCCGTCTGTATCTTCAACGAATTCGATTGATTTGATGTTCACCTCGGATTTAATCAAATCGCTCACTGAATTGATTTGAGCAGCAAATTCATCATCAATGATTGGCAACAATATTTTATGCAATGGCTGCCTCACTCTGATCATTTCCTTCTTCCGTATTGACAGCACCAATGAACTGATCCGCTGTGCATAATCCATTCTTTGTTCCAATAATTGGTCGATCAAAGAACTATTGGATACAGGAAACTGAGCCAAATGAACTGACTCAAAAGGTTCTAACTTGCTTGTGTCGTTGAGTTGTTTGTAGAGCCATTCTGCAAAAAACGGTGCGATTGGTGCCATTAATTTGGAAACTGTTATCATGCATTCATACAAGGTATGGTAAGCACTTAACTTATCAGTACTGATTTCTCCTTTCCAAAATCTTCTGCGGCTCAATCTGACAAACCAATTGCTCAGGTGTTCGTCAACAAATTCCTGTATCGCTCTTCCTGCGTTGGTAGGCTCATAATCAGCAAAGCTACTGTGCACACTATTGGTTAATGTATGTAGTTTGCTCAATATCCACTTATCGATATCCGGACGTTCTGCATAATCAGGAACATCGCTCTTTCCATCAAACGAATCAACGTTGGCATACAATGCAAAGAAAGAATAGGTATTGTATAATGTTCCAAAAAATTTTCGGCGAACTTCATCAATGCCCTCCAGGTCGAACTTCAAATTGTCCCATGGCTGTGCATTCGTAATCATATACCATCGCGTAGCATCGGCACCATATTTATCAATGGTTTGAAACGGTTCGACTGTATTTCCGAGTCTCTTCGACATTTTACGGCCAAACTTATCTTGAACCAAGCCATTTGAAACTACATTCTTGTAAGCGATACTATCAAAAGCCATAACAGCTATAGCATGTAGTGTGAAAAACCAGCCTCGAGTTTGGTCTACTCCTTCCGCAATAAAATCAGCTGGAAAATTGGCTTGAAATTTTTCATGATTCTCAAACGGATAGTGCCACTGTGCATAAGGCATAGATCCACTATCGAACCACACATCAATCAAATCGGTTTCTCTAAACATAGATTCTCCTGAATCTGTTACCAATATTAAACTGTCTATAAATGGTCGGTGAAGATCATCCGGCACAATTTGATTCAAACCAAGCACTTGATTTGCTTTTTGAATTTCTTGGCTCAGTTGTTCAATGGATCCAATACATATTTCGGCTGCATTGTCCTTTGTTCTCCAAATTGGCAAGGGAATTCCCCAAAAACGAGACCGAGATAAATTCCAGTCTTGAAGGTTCTCCAACCAGTTGGCAAATCGGCCTTGTCCAGTACTTGCAGGTTTCCAATTGATTGTTTTGTTCAATTCAATCATTCGGTCTTTTACCGCGGTAGTTTTAATGAACCAACTATCCAGCGGGTAATACAACACCGGTTTGTCAGTTCTCCAACAATGTGGATAATTGTGAACGAACTTCTGAATATTGAAAGCTTTTCCGTCCTGCTTTAATTTGACAGCAATATCTACATCTACCGAAACATAATTGGGGTCATCTACATAATCCTTCACATACCTTCCGGCAAATTCACCAACTTCTTTGGTAAATCTACCTTGCTTATCTACTAAGGTCAATGAACCAATACCATTGGTACGAGCCACACGCATATCATCAGCGCCAAAAGACGGTGCGGTATGAACAACTCCAGTTCCATCTTCCGTAGTTACAAAATCTCCCAACAATATTCTAAACGCTTCACCGTCCTCAGGAATGGCATAAGGAAGTAACTGCTCATAAGCCATGCCTTCAAGTTGTTTCCCTTGAAATGCTTCAGAGCGTGAAATTTCTTCTGCTTTCTTTGGACCAAACCAGTTGTTGACCAAATCCTCAGCGATGATTACACTGATGGGATCCTTTAAATATGGATTTGTGGTCTTAATTTTTACGTATTTGATCTTGCCTCCTACAGTCAAGGCCGTGTTAGAAGGTAGCGTCCAAGGCGTGGTCGTCCATGCAAGTACCTTGACATCTTCATTCGGATCATCAAAAAGAAACTGAGATTTGTCGTTAAGAACGAGCTTAAACATTGCCACCATTGAAGTATCAGTTACTTCACGGTAAGCTCCAGGTTGATTCAGTTCGTGTGTGCTAAGACCAGTTCCAGCAGCTGGAGAATATGGCTGGATAGAATAACCCTTATAGAGTAAATTCTTATTGTACAATATGCTCAACAAGTTCCAAACTGATTCAATATACTCGTTTTCGAAGGTGATATAAGGATGTTCTAGATCTACCCAGTATCCCATTTTTCGGGTGATACTGTCCCAGTCATTTTTAAAACGCATGACCATTTCACGACACTTCTTATTGTACTCTTCTATACTGATGGAAGAGCCAATATCCTCTTTGGTAATGCCTAATTCTTTTTCTACACTCAATTCAATGGGCAGTCCATGCGTGTCCCAGCCACCTTTTCGGTCAACTCTTTGTCCCAACATTGAGTGGTACCTGCAGAACAAATCTTTTACCGTTCTTGACATCACATGGTGAATACCAGGAAGGCCGTTGGCACTTGGAGGCCCCTCATAAAATACATAAGGATCCTTTGCATCTTTTTGATTGATGCTCTTATTGAAAATATCATTAGATTCCCAAAACGCTAAAATATCTTTATCTATTCCAGGCAAATCTAATCCTTTGTGTTCCTTGTACATGCTTTGAATCTTAAAATGAAGCGCAAATTTACGATTGAAACGATACCAATCATTAGCAGTTGCACATTACAGCTGTTTTATTCCCGTTTTCTGAGATTTTTTAGTGCATTTGTACTATCTTCGGTATATAAATTATCAGCAATGCAATTAAAATTTTGTGGTGCGGCAGGTCATGTAACAGGTAGCGCGCATTTGATAACACTTGATGATGGCTTTACTGTTCTTTTGGATTGTGGTTTGTATCAAGGAAGTGGAGAGGATATGGCCAATTTTAATTTGAAATGGATGTTCAATCCTGCAGACATTAATTGTTTGGTTTTGTCCCATGCGCACATTGACCATTGCGGAAAAATACCCAAATTGGTTAAAGATGGTTTTCGTGGAATTATTTATAGCACCCCTGCCACGCGTGACATTACAAGTATAATGCTCATGGATTCTGCCAAAATACAACATTCAGACGCGGAGTTTTATAATAAAAGAAAGAGAAAAGCAAATAAAGATTTCAAGGAATTGAGGCAGCCCTTATATGATAGTGAAGATGTAAGAATGACCATGTCATTATTCGTAAGTATGCCTTACCATCATGATTTCAAAGTTCATCCAAATGTTCTGGTAAAATTCAGGGATGCTGGACACATTCTGGGAAGTGCCAATGTCCACCTAACTGTAAGCGAATCAGGACAAATAACCCGCCTTGGATTCACTGGTGATATTGGTAGGCCCTTACGCCCTATATTAAATGATCCGGAACCTATGGACGCTTGTGATTACTTAATAGCTGAATCAACGTATGGAGATAGAGTTCATAAAGCCGCGCCGGCTGAGACTCAAGACCTTATTAGAGTTATTAAAGAAACATGTGTAGAACGCAGAGGCAAAGTCATCATTCCGGCCTTTAGTTTGGGCCGAACTCAAGAGATTTTATACATTCTGGACCAACTGTACAACGAGGGAAAATTGCCAAAAGTACCCGTTTATATGGATAGTCCACTTGCCATTAATGCCACAGAAATATTTCGCATTCACCCTGAATGCTTTGATAAAGAGTTGTCGGAATACATGTTAGTTGATGAAAATCCATTTGGATTCAATACGCTGAGTTACATGAGATCAGTAGAAATGTCAAAGTCCTTAAATCTGGATGATGAGCCTTGCATCATAATTAGTGCATCCGGTATGGCAAATGCTGGGCGAATAAGACATCATATCTACAACAATATTGAAAACCCTAAAAACACAATTTTGTTTGTCGGTTATTGTTCACCTGGTACACTTGGAGGAATATTGAAATCCGGAGTTCCAGAAGTGAAATTGTATGGGGAAATCAAACAGGTCCGCGCAAAAATTGAAATATTGGAATCCTTTAGTGCGCATGGAGATAAGAATGAAATGTTGGATTTTATGAAAAATCAAATACCTAATTTAAAAACCATGTTTCTTGTACACGGTGAACCAATTCCACAAAAATCTTACAAAGAGTTTCTTCTAAACGCTGGATTTAAAAACATCCAAATTCCTTCCTTGGGAGAGTCAGTTACACTTTAAAAATTTAATATGAAATATCAAATCTTATTCTTTTTCTTCTCACTTTTATTGTTCAGTTGTAACAAAGACTTAGACAATCTTGACGTTCAAAGTGATGCAGAATTTGCTTTTCCTCTATTTTATGGCAAACTTGACTTGGAGGACATTATACAAAGAACGGCAGATAGTTCTTCTCTGAAGATTGATGAAAACGGCAATATGACCTTTATTTATTCGGGTGACCTTGTGTCAAGGACCAGTAAAGAAATTTACAGCCAG
>Ga0136636_10001860_pt1 | contig 12460 bp, 4 predicted proteins | sample AntDrymUQ8522106_2_FD_104653 | JGI IMG/M metagenome (GOLD analysis project Ga0136636, IMG submission 104653) | Polar desert sand microbial communities from Dry Valleys, Antarctica - metaG UQ852 (21.06) | ecosystem: Environmental > Terrestrial > Soil > Desert | place: Antarctica: Dry Valley... | reverse complement strand
TTACTGCAAAGTTTTTAGTATTGGAGCAGTTAATTGTACCATAGTTTTGGGTCACAGTAACCGAATAATTTCCGGGATTGATGACTATAATTGAAGGAGTCGTTTCTCCAGTAGACCATAAATAGGAATCGTAACCAGGGTTAGCATGAATAGTGATTGCACTATTTTCACAAATAGGAACGGTATCTGCAATTGTGATAATTGGTTTAGAAACTACTATTAATTTTAAAACCGCAATGGCATAACAAGGTGTATTTGAATTGATGCGGACGTAGATCTCATTTGTTCCTAAGTTGAGCGGATAGCTATTGGTATTCATAATTTTATTTGCTGCTGCTTCATTTTCGGCTCCAGAAAAAGTAGAGTAATAGGAAAAAGTATAACCGGAAGTCGTTCCAATTAAATTTGAATTGTATGCAGGTAAATTCACGGTTTCTTTACCGTCATTGGAATCATCACAAAGAGATTCCTCATAGTTAGTAGCAGGTAACGTAGTGATGAGAGTACTTTGTATAGCCAAGCGAGTAGTGCTTTCGCAGCTGTTTTCTGTTTGCGAAGCATAATACGTGATTCCGTTTTGAAGTAAAGTTGTTGTTGGTAAAAGAATTCCGTTTATTGCTGCGTCATACCACTTAACAACGGTTCCTGTTGCGCTAATAGTTGCTAAAGTAGGGTTTTGACTGCTACAAAAAGTTTGGTTGGCGGTTCCAGTTGGTGCAAGAGTATTTTGGATGTTTATAACAACTGGAATTCTTTCACTCTCACAACCGTTGATGGTTTGCGAAGCGTAATAAGTTGTGCCATTTTGAAGAATTGTTGCGTTTGGTACTGAGTTTCCATTTGTTTGAGTATCATACCATTTTATGTTTTGTCCTGAGATGACTATATCGTTTGTGGTTGCGTTTTGTTCAATACAGAAGGTTTGGGGAGAATTCGATGTTGGTAAAGATTGATTGGTAATAGTAACCGTTTGGTTTTGATTTACGGAATTTCCATTTCCATCATCGAATTTCCAAACAATGGTATATGTTCCAGGTAAATTATAGGTCAAAGAATTTGCCGTTGTCGCCAAAATCGTTCCTGCACATGCATCTGTAGCTGCTGGGATTGTTGTGATTTGAGTATTACAATCTCCACTAATTGTTGGAAGAGTTGCAAGATCGGGTAAAGGTGCTTGAATGTCTCCAACAAGTACAGCAACTGTTTTAGTATCATCGCATCCGCCTGTTCCTGTAATTAAACAACGGTATTCCCCGCTGTCTGAAGTTGTTGCGTTAAGAATAGTTGGATTTTGTAGAGAAGAAGCAAAGCTATTTGGCCCCGTCCAAGCATAATTTGTTCCGCCAGATGCTTTTAATTCTATGGTATTCCCAATACAGATTGGGGAATTGGAAGAGATTTCGGGAGAAGAAAGGCAATCTTGAAATTTTGCTAAATATATATTATTTAGCCCACCTACTGAATTTAGTATGTAATTTTCTTGATGTGCTCCCGGAGTTGAAATTCCTGTAGTACTGGTTGTATTACCTACTAAATAGATGTTATCCAATTGATCCAACGACATTTTATTGTTAACATCCGCTGCTCCATTGATTCCTTCGTTACCATTTCCTCCATAATAAGTACCCCATTCTCTTTGTCCGATTTCATTTAACTTTATTAGATAGGCATCTTGTCTCTGTCTGCTTGAAGAATATGATCCGGCAGTTGCTATACCTGTATCCTGATTTGTACATCCTGTAACGAAAACTTTATCGTTTGAATTAACTTTTAAATCCTGTACGAATTCTCCAAAATAGGTGCCCCAAACTAGACTTTGGGTAGTAACATCAAATTTGGAAATATAACTGCTGAAACCAAAATTCAGTGGTAAGTCTATAAAATTTTCATTAAAAGTTCCATTACTATTCAAATTGTCACGACTATTTGTTATGCCTGTCAGGTATAGGAAATTGTTATTTATTTTTGATTTTGTAATGGTACCACTAGTATTCCCACTAAAATAAGTGCCCCAAACTCTTTGTCCATCTAAAGTAAATTTAGAAATCATACCAGAGGCATAGCCAATCATATCTGGTTGATATGAATTTGAAGTTGATATGCCTGTAGTACTGCGGGTATTACCAGTTACATATAAAAAACCATCATCAGAAATATTTGATGAAAGAATTTGATCCCCATTAGTTCCACCAAAGTAAGTTCCCCAAACTCTAACTCCCTGAGTAGTAAATTTGGCAATGAAACCATCATCATCAAGATAGCCTACTGCATGGGTAGGTTGATGAGTATTATTTGTTGCAATATTTCCATAACTGCCTGTAACACCAACCAAATAAACGTTGTTGTCATTGTCAAAACTAATATCATTTCCTTTATCGGATGAAAAGCCTCCATAATAAGTTCCCCATTCTCTTATTCCAAAAGAATTTAATTTAACTAAATAGGCATCGTCATACTCAGCATGTAGTGGCTGATGTGATCCTGGAGTTGATACATTTGTTTCCCCCCAAGTTTTTCCAGTGAAGTACAGATTTTCATTAGAATCTACTTTAATAGTTGTTGGAGTAGTGGAATAATAAACACCCCAAATTCTTGTTCCATTTGAATCGAATTTTGCTATAAATCCATTAATGTAAAAATATGGTACTGGAGAAGATCCTGATGTAGCTATATTTGTTGTACTTTCTGTATAGCCTGAAAAATAAACATTATTGTTTTTGTCATTACATATGTCAGTTGAGTATTCACTATTGTTTCCGGCATAATAAGTACCCCACAATCGCACCGGAACAGGATCAATAATTACTGTTTTATTTGTAATTTGATTCTCTGTTTCAAAACCGTAAACATTCTTTTTAATTTTTTTGTAACCAACAGCTATTTCTTTTTTTGCTATCCCATCTTCAGTCCAACTAGCCGGAAGTGTTTCTTCCATTTTTCCAAAACGTACATTCATTTTGATTTTGTGATCCACTAACTCCGTTTTAGCACCATTAAATTTGAGTTGAATATCCGAAATTTTTCCTTTTGGATGTATTACAAAATTATATTCAACTGGTTTTAAAGTGTCCGTTGGAATTGTAAAAACGACATCAATATTAGGATAAATATTTTGGTAAGTGATTTGTTTGAATGTATGAACTCCTATTATTCCTTCTGGTTTGTTTGGGATATTATAATAGGTATCATAGTCTGCAGATTTTTCATTGGAGATTAATTTTACGTTGGAGTTTGAGTTGACAAAGTCAATGTCAATTCTATGAAAAACGTATTCTAAAGTATAATTAGTTGCTTTTTTATCTTTTTTTGCTAGTGATGAAAAAGTATTGCTACCCTCGATACGGTGTTTTGCAGGCTTTTTTTTGACTTCATAAATGTCATAGGAGAATCCATTCTTTTTTATCTGAACATTTAATCCAGCAGTATTTAATAAAAACTGAACAGCTGGATTAGGTTTTCCGTTTTGGTCTGTAATCTGTCCTTTGTTTTCAATGAAACCTATTGATTTCTTTTTTTGTTGCGCAAAGGAAGGTGTAATAATTAATAATAAAAGGGAAAGTAATATTTGTTTCATTCGAGTTATTATAAGGACTGTAGCTGTATTTAAATATCTACAAAACAAAATTACTATTTTTTATTTAAAAAGATAACGGCAGTCTCTAGCTTCTTTTGACAAAAACTATTTAAATATCCCTTATTTTTGCACAAAATAATGTCTTTTGAAAACCAAACTATTCCTCATCACGCCTCCTTTTACGCAACTGAATACGCCGTATCCAGCCACTGCCTATATCAAGGGCTTTTTAAATACGTTAAATATCGAATCAGTTCAAGCAGATTTGGGGATTGAGGTGATTTTGAAATTGTTTTCGAAAGAAGGCCTTATCGATTTGTTTAAAGTTCAAAGTGTAAACTATAAAAGTGAACTTTCTGAGAATTCCAAAAGAATAATTGCGTTACAAGAGGAATATATCAAAACCATTGATTCCGTAATTGCTTTTTTGCAAGGTAAAAATCCAACCTTAGCATTGCAAATCTGTCAAGAAGATTTCTTGCCTGAAGCTTCGAGATTCGCACAACTAGAAGAACTGGATTGGGCTTTTGGAACTATGGGAACACAGGATAAAGCCAAACATTTAGCGACTTTGTACCTTGAAGATATTTCGGATTTTATTGTAGAATGCGTCGATGCTAATTTTGGATTCAGCCGCTATGCGGAACGTTTGGGTCGAAGCGCCAATTCTTTTGATGAATTGTATGAAGCTTTACAGCAAGAACTAACGTATATTGATGCGGTTTTACTTTCGATTTTAAAACAAAAAATAGAGAATATTCAACCCACCATGTTGTTGATTTCAGTTCCGTTTCCAGGAAACTTATATGCTGCGTTTCGTTCTGCGCAATGGGTGAAGAAAAATTATCCGAATATTAAAATTTCCATGGGTGGTGGTTTTCCAAATACCGAATTGCGTTCCCTATCCGATCCTCGTGTTTTTGAGTTTTTAGACTTCATCACTTTGGATGATGGCGAAGTGCCTTTGAAAGAAATAATAGAGAATAGCGAAAATCCAAGTTATAACGCTTGGAAAAGAACATTTCTTCTTGAAGATGGAAAAGTAGTTTATAAAAATAATTCAGCAAGACCAGATTACAAGCAGTCACAAGTAGGAACGCCGGATTATTCTGATTTGTTTTTGGATAAATACATTTCGGTTATTGAAATTGTGAATCCAATGCACCGCATGTGGAGTGACGGTCGGTGGAATAAGCTAACTATGGCGCATGGTTGCTATTGGGGAAAATGTACTTTTTGCGATATTTCTTTGGATTATATTAAGATCTACGAACCCGTTGCTGCGAATCTATTGTGCGACCGAATAGAGGAAATGATAGCACAAACGGGTGAGAACGGATTTCATTTTGTTGATGAAGCAGCACCTCCAGCCCTAATGCGTGCCTTGGCTCTGGAAATCCTTCGCAGAAAAGTAGCAGTGACGTGGTGGACCAACATTCGATTTGAAAAAAGTTTCACGAAAGATTTATGTTTGCTTCTAAAAGCATCCGGTTGTATCGCTGTATCTGGCGGTCTCGAAGTCGCTTCAGATCGGTTATTAAAATTAATAGATAAAGGGGTTACGGTCGAACAAGTCGCAAAAGTGACCCGGAATTTTACCGAAGCTGGCGTTATGGTTCATGCGTATTTAATGTACGGATATCCCACACAAACCATTCAAGAAACGGTAGACAGTCTCGAAATGGTACGTCAATTATTTGAAGTTGGCGTGTTACAATCTGGTTTTTGGCATCAATTTGCGATGACTGCGCACAGTCCAGTGGGCTTGTATCCAGAGAAATTTGGAGTCGTAAAGGAAACCGAAGCGATTGGAACTTTCGCTAATAATGACATTAATTATAGAGATGCAACAGGAATTGATCACGATAAATTTAGTTTTGGACTTAAGAAATCTTTATTTAATTTCATGCACGGAATCTGTTTTGACTATGAATTACAGGATTGGTTTGAGTTTAAAATTCCAAAAACTAAAATCTCGCCTGATTTCATTTTTGATGCTTTACAAGAAGACGCTGATTTTAATGTAAAACCAACTGCCAAAATTGTTTGGTTAGGAGGTAAGCCCTTTATAGAATATTTTACTAAGTCTAAAAAAGGGAATTCTTGGGAATTAATGACGCTGACTTTTCATGATAAAAAAGAAAGTTTTAGTATTCAAACCAATAAAAACGAAGGGGAATGGTTGACAGAAATACTTCTTAAAATTTCCGTTTCCAATGCTAAAATTTATACTTTTCAAGAAATTAAATCCGATTTTGAAACTCAATTGGAAGACTTTGAATTATTTTGGTATTCAAAACCAATCAAAACCTTGAGAGAATTTGGATTACTGGTTTTGTAAATTTATTTTAGTAAAACTATACTTAATTAGCATAAAACATCTATTTTAAAGGTACGCAAACGTTTTCTTTACTTATTTTTACATCCAATAAAAAATGTACTTATGAGTATTGGTTATAAAGTAAATGTAAATGACACTTTTCATTTTGATATTGAAAAGAAAGATATTTCACAATTAGATGCAGTTCGTATGGAATCAAATAAACTCCATATACTACATGAAAACACCCCTTATAAAGCGGAAATCCTAACGTCTGATTTCAATCAAAAAAGCTATACCGTTAAGGTAAACAACAACACTTATGCCGTAACGATAGCAAATCACCTCGACTTGCTCATCAAGGAAATGGGATTTGAGGTGGGTCTTACCAAGCAGGTAAACTTTATTAAAGCGCCTATGCCTGGACTAATTCTGGATATTAGTGTTGTGGTGGGTCAAGAAGTGAAAGAAAACGATAATCTAATCATTCTTGGAGCCATGAAGATGGAAAACAGTTTCCTTTCCCCACGTGATGGTGTTATCAAATCTATTTCAATCGCAATGGGAGATGCAGTAGAGAAAGGGCAACTTTTAATTGAATTCGAATAATAAAATACCGCAAATTTGCTGATTAAAAATCGAATTACCCAACACTAGGGAGTATAGTAGATTTAAAAAATAGCGAATCTGTGGTTAAAATAATCAAAATGAAAAAAATATTAGTTGCCAATAGAGGAGAAATTGCCATCAGGGTAATGAAAACCGCGCAAAAAATGGGCATTAAAACAGTTGCCGTTTATTCAACTGTAGATCGAAATGCACCTCACGTAAAATTTGCCGATGAAGCGGTTTGGATTGGAGAAGCACCTTCGAGTCAATCCTATTTGTTAGGGCACAAAATTATTGAGGTAGCCAAATCCTTAAATGTAGATGCTATTCATCCGGGTTATGGATTTTTGAGCGAAAATGCAGATTTTGCTGAAGAGTGTGAAAAAAATGACATCATATTCATTGGTCCAAAATCCAAAGCTATTCGAGTTATGGGGAGTAAATTAGCAGCTAAAGAGGCTGTTAAAGACTATAATATCCCTATGGTTCCTGGTGTAGACGAAGCAATTACAGATATTGAAAAAGCAAAAGCAGCTGCTAAAGCAATTGGTTTTCCTATTCTTATTAAAGCGTCAGCCGGTGGTGGTGGAAAAGGAATGCGTGTGGTAGAAAGCGAAAATGATTTTGAATCTCAAATGAATCGTGCGATAAGTGAAGCAATTGCAGCCTTTGGGGATGGTTCTGTTTTTATCGAAAAATATGTAGCCTCACCAAGGCATATCGAAATTCAAGTTATGGCTGACAGTCACGGAAATATATTGTATTTATTCGAAAGAGAATGCAGCATCCAGCGTCGCCATCAAAAAGTAATTGAAGAAGCGCCTTCGTCCGTTCTCTCGCCTGAATTGCGCAAGCAAATGGGAGAAGCGGCTGTTTTAGTGGCTAAATCATGTGATTATTTAGGAGCTGGAACCGTAGAGTTTTTATTGGACGAAAATAATAATTTCTATTTCCTTGAAATGAATACCCGTTTGCAAGTAGAACATCCTGTTACGGAATGGATCACCGGAACTGATTTAGTAGAAATGCAAATTAGAGTGGCAAGGGGCGAAGCATTACCGATGAAGCAAGAAGATTTGAAAATTAAAGGACACGCTGTCGAATTAAGAGTCTATGCTGAAGATCCTACAAATGACTTTTTACCAAGCGTAGGTCACTTGGATGTGTATGAATTGCCTGTGGGCGAAAATATACGCGTCGATAATGGTTTTGAACAAGGCATGGACATTCCTATTTATTACGATCCCATGTTGGCTAAGCTAATCACTTACGGAGCAACTCGTGAAGAAGCGATTCAATTGATGATTAAAGCGATTGATGGATATCATGTGGCGGGAGTACAAACTACTTTGCCTTTCGGGAAGTTTGTTTTTGAACATGAAGCCTTTCGTTCGGGAAATTTTGACACTCATTTTGTGAAAAAATATTATAATGCAGATTTATTGATCGAACAAACGACCAAAGAAGCAGAAATCGCAGCATTAGTGGCACTGAAACAATATATTGAAGATCAAAAAATAGTACGCTTACTAAATTAAAAATTAGCTACAGATTAAAAAGATTGTAGCAGATTCTTTTAGCAATGAATATAAAATCTGTTTGAATCTGCTGAATCTGTGGCAAAAAAAGAATTTACTTAAATAGTGGTTAAAAATAAGCAGTATGCAAGACAAGATAAAAATACTTAACGATAAAATTGCCGAAGCACATTTAGGTGGCGGTAAAAAACGAATCGAGAAACAACATTCCAATAAAAAATTAACCGCCAGAGAGCGCGTTGAGTACTTAATGGATGAAGGATCTTTTGAAGAAATTGGAATGTTAGTAACACACCGTACTTCTGATTTTGGAATGGAAAAAGAATTGTATTATGGTGACGGTGTTATCACAGGATACGGAACTATAAACGGAAGACTGGTTTACATATTTGCTCAAGATTTCACGGTTTTTGGCGGTTCACTGTCAGAAACTCATGCCGAAAAAATTTGTAAAGTCATGGATATGGCTGTCAAAATGGGAGCACCAATGATAGGATTGAACGACTCTGGTGGAGCACGTATTCAGGAAGGTGTACGTTCTCTAGGTGGTTATGCCGATATTTTTTACAGAAACGTTCAAGCTTCAGGAGTGATTCCGCAAATTTCAGCTATTATGGGCCCCTGCGCTGGTGGGGCGGTCTATTCTCCTGCCATGACTGATTTTACTATGATGGTAGAAGATACTAGTTATATGTTTGTCACAGGACCCAATGTTGTTAAAACCGTAACCAATGAAACGGTAACCTCGGAGGAATTAGGAGGGGCAAGTACGCATTCAACTAAGTCAGGTGTGGCACATTGCACCTCTGCAAATGATGTAGAATGTTTAGAGGATCTCAAGCGATTGTTGAGCTATTTGCCGCAGAGCAATAAAGAAACAGCCCGCAATTTGCCTTATGAATTAGGAGATGAGATTCGGGAGCAATTATCAAATATAATTCCTGATAATCCTAATAAACCGTATGACATGCACAGTGTTATTGGCGGGATTATTGACGAAGATTCGTTTTTTGAAGTTCATAAAAATTATGCTGAAAATATTCTGGTGGGTTTTGCTCGATTGGGAGGAAAAAGCATTGGGATTATTGCAAATCAACCTATGGTTTTAGCAGGCTGTTTGGATGTGAACAGTTCAAAAAAAGCGGCACGATTTACCCGTTTTTGTGATTGTTTTAATATTCCTTTATTGGTTTTGGTCGATGTGCCAGGTTTTTTACCTGGAACTGATCAGGAGTGGAATGGTATTATAGTTCATGGCGCTAAATTATTGTATGCCTTAAGCGAAGCGACCGTGCCAAGAGTAACGGTTATTACCCGAAAAGCGTATGGAGGCGCATATGATGTGATGAATTCAAAACACATTGGTGCCGATATGAATTTTGCTTGGCCAACTGCTGAAATTGCCGTAATGGGGGCCAAAGGTGCCTCTGAAATTATTTTCAAAAAAGAAATCAGCGATGCAGACGATCATGAAGCAAAATTATTAGAAAAAGAAGCAGAATATGCGACTTTGTTTGCAAATCCGTACACCGCTGCACAACGTGGTTTTGTGGATGAGGTGATCCTACCACAAGATACCCGCCGCAAATTGATAAAAGCATTTAGCATGCTTGAAAATAAAGAAAGTAGCACTCCGAATAGAAAACACGGAAACATTCCTTTGTAATTTTTTGGATAAAAATAGAGTAACCAGCTGTAATCCAGCTGGTTTTTTTATAGCTGCACTTTTAAAGTAAACGAAACAAAAAAGATTAAAATAACTTCTTAACTGTAAGTATTGAAGAAATCGTCTTGCCCAAGAGGATTTTGAGATACAATCTGCGACAAAGAGAACTTGAAATACTTCGTGATGTTGTCAAATAAATTTTTATTTGGTATTACGAATTATGTTAGCAAGTGAGTCTCCTTCAAATTTTTAGGAACGCACCACGATCTGTCTATTAGAAGGTTAAAGTAATGGTAATTTCATTTGAAATAACACCAGATAAATAATTTGATTACCGCGCTACTGAATTTACTAATGGAGTATTTTAACGCTAGTTGCACAACTTGCGGTGCAAAAGCTAGAAACTTAACCTAGATCGTCTTGTCCTTAAATAAATAAAAGCAAAGTGGAATCTATCAAAAAAAGTAAATCAGTAGAATTAGTTGGAAAATACCTAAGGATTACTTTAAAAGTAGCAACAGGTAAGCTAAAAATCTTATTGCAAAGTTTACTATCACGAAATAGCAGTTATAATAATGAACTTCATGAGTTTAAATAGTTGCAGTTTTTTTTTATCATAAAAAAAACATAACTTGCGCCAGCAAAAAAAGTGATATATCCTACAAAACATCAAGTAAGATGTTTTTGGTTTCTCTTTTTTTATCTGCCTACTATATGAAGAGATTAATTAACCTGAATACCTATTTTAAGCTATTGTTGCTGATTGCCTCAGCGACTGTATTCTTTTTTATACTTTATACTTCCTTATACCTTTACACCGTTCAAGAAGAACAGCACTTTTATAAAACTACTTACAGTCGCTACAATAATGAAGTAAAATCCTTATTTATACTGAACTCTAGAACACCAACTGCCACAGTTATGGATGTTACATTTTGGGATGAGTTAGTCCAATTCACCAAAACAAAAGATAATAAATGGTATAATAAATACATCGCTAATGAATTTCAATCCTATGAAGCAGATTACATTGGGATTTATGATTTGAATCACAAACTATTAAATAAGACAAGATCAGCTAAGTTTAAAAGTTTTGACTTTATTCCTAAGGAGATGATGACTTCGCTTTATAGCTCTAAATTTAAAAGGTTCTATATCAAGCTTCCAGAGGGTATTGTTGAAGTTTTTGGCGCGACAATACATTCTTCTAATGATCCAAAAAAGAATAAAACAAAACCTTCCGGTTATTTTTTTATGGCCCGACTTTTAGATGCATCCTTTTTTGAGTCTCTAGAAGATATTAGTAGTTCTAAAGTTAGTTTAGCCATTGCAAATAAAAAAATTAATGCAGAAGATGATTTTGTAACCGTTGGGCTAGATTTAAGGGATTGGAAAAATAAAGTAGTAAGCAAGTTGCTTTTTAAAAGACCTTTTAATTTAAATTACAGTAAAACGAAAGAAATTCTTTTTATAGTGGTCATAGCTTCTATCATTAATATTTTGATCTTCATTTATTATACTAAAAAATGGGTATACGATCCTTTAAAATTAATTAAAAATATCCTAGAAACCGGCAGCAGTAATTCAATAACGAGTTTAAAAAAATCCAAAGGCGAGTTTGGTTATATTGGGAATCTTTTTGAAGAAAATAGCAATCAACGGAAACAATTAGAAATTGCTAAACAAAAGGCAGAAGAAAGTGATACTTTAAAATCTGCTTTTTTAGCTAATTTGTCGCATGAGATTAGAACTCCGATGAATGCCATAATTGGCTTTAGTGATTTACTAATGGATGCTAATTTGAAAGAAAAGGAGAAAATAGACTATTTAAAAATCATAAAAAATAGTGGAAATAGCTTGGTTAACATTATTGAGGATTTAATTGAAATGTCTAAGATTGATGCTAAGCAAATTACGCCAAATTATAAAGGCTTGGACTTAGAAAAATGTATTGCGGAACTATATCACTCCATTAAAATAACTATTCCTAAAGATAAAGAAATCGAGTTTTATATTGTAAAAAATCCAGAGAATCTTCAAGGTCCTATTATTACCGATGAAACGAAACTGAAACAGATTATCGTGAATTTAATTACAAATGCCGTTAAATTCACAGAAAAAGGTTTCGTTTCCTTTGGATATAAAATAAATAAGGAAAAAGAACTTTTAGAGTTTAAGATCGAAGATTCTGGTCTTGGAATCAGTGAAGATTATTTAAAAATCATCTTTGATCGCTTTAGAAGAATTGAAGATAATTCAACAAATGATACTACTGGGCTAGGCCTTGGTTTGTCTATTACTAAAGCGTATGTCGAAATGTTGGGAGGCGAAATAAATGTAAAATCAACAATTGGGTTTGGATCTATTTTTACATTCACAATACCCTTGCAGTTTGACCAAACAATAAATAAAAATATCCAAAAGAAGGCAATTTCGTTTTCAGGTAATCATGAAAACGAAATAATTTTAATTGCTGAAGACGATACTATTAATTTCTTGTTATTAAAGAAAATCATTGAATCTAAAAAGCATACTGTTTTGCGAGCGCATAATGGCCAAGAAGCTGTAAATATTTGTCTTGAAAATCCCGATATTAGTTTGGTCTTTATGGATATCAAAATGCCTATTTTAAATGGTTTCGAAGCATTCGAACAAATAAGAGCCATTAAACCGCAGCTTCCTGTAATTGCACAGACTGCTTATTCTTCTTTTGAAGACAGGGAAAAAATCATGCAGTTTGGTTTTGTTGATTA
>Ga0136636_10001859_pt1 | contig 12466 bp, 5 predicted proteins | sample AntDrymUQ8522106_2_FD_104653 | JGI IMG/M metagenome (GOLD analysis project Ga0136636, IMG submission 104653) | Polar desert sand microbial communities from Dry Valleys, Antarctica - metaG UQ852 (21.06) | ecosystem: Environmental > Terrestrial > Soil > Desert | place: Antarctica: Dry Valley... | reverse complement strand
TTACCTTGACACCAGATACACAGAAGGCAAGAATTTTTACCGATTACAGATGATGGATAAAGATGGTACATTCAGTTACAGCAATATTGTACTGATTGATGCAAATAAAAGCATGTTTATTACCAGTATTTATCCTAATCCAACTACATCAGGTAATAATGCTCTATTTGTAATTTCTGATGGTCAGAGGGGATTTGCTAATATTACCATCACCAATATGGCTGGACAGGTTATTAATAGTTATAAAATAAATAATACAACAGGCAGTATGCAATTATCGCTGCCTACCCGTAATTTACCAGGAGGCAATTATCTGGTTTCTTATAGAAACGGCACCGGAGAAATAATGGAAACAATCCGTTGGACCATTTCAAGATAAGCACCGAACAGTATTTGTTAACTTTCAATCCCCGTTCACCTTGTGGCACGGGGATTTTTTATAAGCAACTATTTTTTACTATTAGTATGAGCCTGTTTAAAAAAAGGCGTTTTGTATGACTCCATCGTATCATTCGGTATAAGAATAAAGGTACCTCTGCCAAATCAGGACATTCTTCTTTACTGCATGCGGGAAAAAAATAAATCCCGACTACAGTGAAATCTTTTAAAAATCGTTGCTGTTATGGTGGTTCAAAAGGAGTAATCTATAAATCCCCCGCCGCTTTAGTGCCATGAGGATGCTTTTTGAAAATCATTATATGTAGGGAGGGAGGGAGGGAGAGCAGTAGCGGGATAAAAATATAACTGACTGATATTTACCAAAAAAAATGATAAGAAAACAACATAATCCCGGCATCTTTACATCAGGCTAAAGCTACCGGACAATTTGAAAAATAATAAGCTCAAATGATAATTACAGGTTTTGGTGGCAGCCTATGGAAATATGGCGAGATTAAAACGATGATGATAGAGGAGTTAGCAATTGTTTTCCAATGGAAGGAATAGGCGCATTAATCTCCAAAATCTGAAAATAAAACAAAAAAATCTGAAAGAAATAATGGAGAATCATTAATATTGGTAAAAAAAATCTACTTGATTAATTATTTAAAGGATTAATGCCTAAAAAATTAAGCAATAAACAAGAATTAAAATTTTGAAAGGCATCCAAAACCAATAATGAAGCGTATATATCATTATTTTTACAGTTCATAAAAAACCAAAAGAATTGCATTATGAAGCAAATTTTCTCCATTGTTTGTTTTTTCTTGTTTTGCATTATTTATGCTGATGCCCAAAGAGTCTATAGGGATTATCAGATTGGTAAAGTATATCTGAAACTCAAAACATACTACAATCCGAAAACAAGGGAAGCAATAGTACCTAACTACAAGTTTGATTTAAAAAATCTTCCATTTTATAAACAGCCGGATGCCCGGTTTGGTATTACTAAATTTGGACGGGGCTTTACCATAGATGCTAATGATCAGTTGAATAGTACCATGGTTTAAGAGTTTAACAAAAACATTTAAAACCCATTTTTATAATTTTTAATAATAATAAATTTCCAATGAATAAGCTACTATTTACCTGTCTTCTATCGGTAATTTCAATAGTTGGCCTTTTTGCACAAACAGTGCACAAGGGCTATACTGATGGTCAATTGTATGTGCGTCTTAAAAGTTTTGTACACCCTAAAACCGGTGAAGCTATCGTTCCAGGAAAAAGGTATAGTGAAAATAATTTGCCTTTTGACCTCAGCGATTCTGAAAAATATAAAATTAAATCGGTTAAAAGGGCTTTTGGAATGAATACTTCTCCTGAATTGAATGCCACGCTGCTGATTGAATTTGAAAATGTGCAACTTGTACATCAGATGATTGAAGAAATTGAAAAGAGCAGGTTTGTAAGTTTGGTGGAAAAAGTTCCCTATATAGAAAAGTTTTTAACTCCAAATGATACAAGATTTAACGAACAATGGCATCTTCAGAAAATAAATGCTCAGGCAGCCTTTAACTATTATTCTGTTGGGAGCAATATTATAATAGCCATTGTTGATGATGCACTTGATCGCACCCATCCAGATCTTGCGCCTAATCTGTGGCAAAACCCTGGCGAAATTGCAGGAAACCTTATTGATGACGATGGCAACGGTTACGTTGATGACATAAACGGCTGGGATGTAGTAAACAATTCGGCCAATATAAACCCCCCTGATGAAAGTTATGACCATGGAACCCATGTGGCTGGTATAGCTAGTGGCGCAACTAACAATGGACGGGGCATTGCGTCAATCGGCTTTAGTTGTAAATTAATGGGAATAAAGGCAAGTAGCAATACCAATTCAAACTCAATACCCGGTGGCTATAATGGCATATTATATGCAGCCAATATGGGTGCACATATAATTAATATGTCATGGGGTGGTGCTACATCAAGCCAAACCTCACAATCCGTTATTGAATTTGCGCTTTCAAAGGGGTGCATATTGGTGTCTTCTGCAGGAAATGGTAATACTACTGCCGAAAGTTATCCAGCAGCCTACAGCGGCGTAATAAGTGTAGCTAATACCAATACCAGCGATACCAAGGCAGGTTCATCGCACTATGGAACCTGGGTAAAAATAAGTGCCCCCGGTACTGCTATTTTAAGCACCCTCCCCTTTGGTAGGTACGGTAATTTATCAGGAACCAGTATGGCATCTCCCATGGTAGCCGGCCTGCTTGGGCTTATGAAGAGTTTCAATCCAGGTATGCCCAACCAACAGCTTATCAATTGTCTGTATTCATCGGCTGATAACATTAATGCAGCAAATCCAGATTTCATTGGTTTATTAGGAGCGGGACGCATAAACGCCGAAAAAGCAATGGCATGTGTTGCCGCTTCGCTTAATTTGGCGCCCATAGCAGATTTCATTGCTTCGGCTACTACTATACCGGCTGGAAATGCAATCAATTTTAGAGACCTTTCAGCTTTTTCCCCTACCGCATGGTCGTGGAGCTTCCCAGGTGCCACTACAACATCTTCTAATATACGTAACCCTGCTAACATTGTTTATCCTAATCAGGGCGTGTATCCCGTTAGCCTTACGGTTAGCAATGCCAATGGTTCCAATACAATTACTAAAACGAATTACATTACGGTAACAGCGCCACTTAACTGTACCCGGGTTAACCTGCCCGTACCAGCCAACTGGACGGTTTTAACCTATTCTTTTACAAACGACAACGGTTTTTTAAATGGGGTAAATCGTTTTGAAGACCGCCAAAAAGCTATGTTCTTCGATGTATCGAATACCAACAATACCCACCTTACCAATTTTCTGGTAGCTTTTTCCAGAGCAAACAGCATCTTCCCAACAAGATTACTCACTTTCAGGGTATTTGACGGTTCTGCAGGACCCGCCGGCGCACCGGGTGCTGAATTGTTTTCAACCACCCGTACCGTAGCTCAAATCCGGGCAAATGTTTTAGCAAATAACTATACCAATATAAATATCCCCAATAATGTAGCATTGCCCACATCACGTAAATTTTTCCTTTCTGTAGATTTTTCTGGATTATCGTGGGGTGAAATTTTAAAAGACTCTGTCAGTCTGGCAAGTAATACGATTGGCGAAAGTGGTGCTTCTAATGATTTGTGGGAAATGACAGCCGATGGTAACTGGACGCGCTATGATACCGAATACGGCCTCAGCGGATTATCATTCCTTATGCATCCTTACCTTACCGGAACGCCTACTTCCATGAAAATAAATCCAGTAAACCCGGCTATTTGTACCGGTGGAAGGGTAGAATTCAGGAATACAGGATCAGTAGCACCTCCTGGTACAGAATTTAACTTCCTTTTGCAAGGTACAACGCCCAATACAGTGGTAGGAACAACGCATAACGCGTTTTATAATACCGCAGGTAACTTTAAAGCATTTCTTGCTGCAATAGGTGCATGTAATGAAGTTCGGATTGATTCAACCATTGTAGCCGTTACAGCCTCACCCAATATTGCTATTTCCGCTACCAAAAATCCGATATGTGTGGGTGAAACCACCTCCCTAACAGCGACTGGCGCTACCAATTATACTTGGTCTCCATCCACTGGCCTCAATACTACCACAGGCGCAACCGTTCAGGCCAACCCCGGTAGTACCGTAGCTTATAGCATACAAGGAACTACTGGCAATTGTACGGCGGTAACCATTTTTGAAGTAGAAGTACGCGCTACGGATGCACGGGTGCAATTGCAGGCTTCACAGATCAACATTACCCAGCCTACTACAGTAACATTTACGGCAACACCTGGCAACGGTGGTTCTTCACCAACCTATAATTTTATTGTTAATGGTAGCTCCGTACAAAATACTACTAACTCTACACTGGTAAGATTGGTAAATGTAAACGACAGAGTAGTTTGTGACATGAGAAGTACGGAAGCTTGTGTAGTTGAAAAAACGGTAAGATCCAACGAAATTATCATGGGCGAACAAGGACTTCCTATAATTTTGTCACGCTTTAGCGGACGCAAACAAACCAACACAAATCAACTTGAATGGACTACTGGATCGGAAGTAAATAGCGAATTATTTTTGTTGGAGAGGGGAAATAATGCAATAAATTTTACCGAAATAACAAGGATACAGGCAGCCGGAAACAGCAGTCGCTCCATCAATTACAACTATTCCGATTCTAAATTTGAAGTGGGTAAAAACTACTACCGCCTAAAATTACAAGATCTTGATGGTACCTACAGCTATAGCAAAATAATCCTGATTGACAATACACGGAATAAATTGATTACCAACTTAGCACCCAATCCTGGTAAGATTGGTTCGGAAAGCCTGCTTACTTTATCGGGTCTTGACAAGGGCAAAGTGGGTATTACCGTAGTAAATTCTGCAGGTTTCACCATTAAAAATATAGAACTCAACAGTATTGATGGCAACCTTCAGGTACGTTTGAATACTATGCAATTTGTACCTGATATTTACTTGCTGGTGATACGCAATGCAAACGGTACTATTGCAGAAACCCTTAAATGGACTGTTTTGAGATAAAGAGAAATCTTTAAATAATTGGAAATTACTTAAAGCGGTCTGATCTTTTTCAGACCGCTTTTTTTTACTTGCCTGCTACGCATTAAAAATTCTTGCAAAATCATACAGCAAATAGCCTTAAAAAATTAATACACCATAAATAGTAGTTACTTTTTTAGTACTATAAGGCAAGTTGCAGTATATAAATGACGCCAAAAGCCGTAACTTAATATACTTCAATCCGGTTTATGCCCCAAATAAGGAGGGTCTGTTAAAAAACCCTTCGTCCTAATAGTAGCAACTATTGAGGTAGTAAGTAAAAGCAAAAATATGGAGGTAAATATGGGATTTTACAGTCAGAAAGCACACAATTACAGGTTTGCATGTAAGCCACCACTAACTTACCATAAGCTTGTTTACTACATTATTTTGAGCAAGCACTAACTTTTAATCAGGAAAACTGGTGTAATAAGCAGTCTCAAATGCAAATTCGAACCGGAATAGAGTCATTCCGATAGTTAGAGGCTTTTATAAATATTCATGAAATAGGCCGGGGTTGGATAAACTATAGTGGGAGTACTACGCTGCCCGCAGCTTACTTACAGATAGGCAGGGTATGGTACCGCAATCCGTTAAAATTTAGCACTTTTAAAATTCCTTTCGTATGCTACCGCCAACTACCTGTCAGCAGTCAGGCAACTCCACTGCGAAGAATCCATTTTGTACCTAAGCGCAGGATATAGTGGCAAACCAAATACCAAACCAACTACTCTTACTATGTTATCTATAGGCGCCTGTAAATTGAAAGTAAAATACCTGATATTGCGGGCAAGGTGATTTATTATAAATCTCATGAATACAATAAATATAAAGCCGGGACATTATAAGAATATAGCAGGTATTTACTTGTGTTTACCAATCTGACAAATCTATTTTTATTACCATTATTACTTTAAACAACACCCATGCAATAAATCATAACCAGAAATATTAGCCACTGTTTAATACATAAATTTACCTTTATACCAAGGCGTAAAAAAAACTACCTATAAAAAAAAGCAAAAAAAACCGCTGCATTTTGCAACGGTTTTTTTGTAAATAACATTAACTACATTAAGGCAACAAAACCCTGTCAATGATGTGCATAACACTTGGAGAACCATTACTAACATTGGTTCTGAACAGAATATTTGCAGAAGTAACCTGAGCCGAATTTGCACCATTACCTGCACCAGCAAACCTAGGCGATGTTCCGGTAATGGTAGTTGTAAGTGGCGCTGCCAATAAAGTATTGTACGTTCTCGCCCTAAAATCGGGAGAAAACAACCTACCACCTGTAGCACCTGGATTAGTATTTGCAACGCTTGCCGGAATAATATGTAGTCCGAGAATAGGTGTCAATACAGCCGGGTCAGCATTGTTGATAGCATCAATAGTAGCAAAACCAGCAGCCTGAAAAGCAGCATTATTAGGTGCAAGCAGGTTAAGATTAGCAGTAGAACCATTTAAGGTGCCAGCCAATCCGGCCCGATTAATAGCAGCCAGCAAAAAGCTCAAATTTGGATTACCTGCCAGCGTTGCTGTAAGATTTCCTGTTGCAGGAAACAATACCCTATCTACCTCATGGAGGATTCCATTATTGGAAATCATGTCTGCTTTTGTAAGCCTTGCCCCATTGAAATAGGTACCGGCAAAAGCACCAGCAACAGAAGCAACATAAGTGGTAGTATAAAGAAAATCGCGATTAATATTTCCATAGGCAGCGTTGGGACCTAATAGTAGATTGCCTGAAATATTACGTCCTGCCAGAATGTGATTTCTTAGCACATTACGCAATACATCCTTGGAAAGCGCATTAATGTTTCCTGCATTAATACCCGCAGCAGTAAAAGCAGCATCAGTTGGAGCAAGTAAGGTGTACTGTCCAAGATAATCAAAAGCAGTATCCATTCCTGCTGATTTTATAGCGGCTGCAAAAAGGTTGTATCCGCGTACCTCAGCTTCTTCCACTACATTGTTTGTAATAGTACTAGGCCTTATAAACGGAGTCTCCCTTTTGTCGCAGGCAGTAAGTGCAATCACTGAACTTAAAGCCGCTGCTATCGTAAGCCTCGATATTTTCATGATAATATTTTTTTTAAAAGATCAAAAGTATTAATGGCTTTTTACCATTCAATTTTTTTATAAGCATTCTATTTATTGGCCTATTGACCAACCAATATATTGAAAATTTTCCGCAACCGGGATTTGACTGCTTCCCTTGAGCCTAAAACAAACAGTAACCGGTAAATTGTTGGTTGGTCCCGGATTACGAACTACCCACCGGCAGAATGCAAAGCTTGATTTAGCAGGAATAGTTACAGACTTGTCAATGAGCTGAAAATGAGCCCCAGGTGCACCAACTGCACCCTCCATTGCCGTAGTAAACCCTCGATCCACCATAACTTCAAAGGTTTGTGCGGTAAGTAATTGTGGGCCCATCAGGTTTATTCGCATACGAATAGTATCAACAAACATACGATTTAATAAAGGATCTATACCACCGTAACTATTGCCCGAATTATATACCCCACGACCTGGCTCCATAGGAACCCTTGTGAAAAGTGTAAAAGGATATCCTGATGTACGCGCATTAAAAGAGGCCCAATCAAATTCCACCTGATTTCCAGGAAATATAATATCATCGTTTTTTATGCAACCACTCAGACAGAAAATGACCGAAACAAATGATAAAACAAAAACTATTTTAGATTTCATAACTAAATTTTTTTAAAAGAATTAATACCCAAAATTTTGGGACAAGTTAACATTGCCATCAACTTCTCTTTGTGGAATTACCGCAAGCATTCTAAAATCCGTGTATCCTATTTTTGTACTTAATCCGGGACCTGTACGTCCGGCGGTGCGTTTAAAATCGAACCAACGATGACCCTCCATAGCAAATTCAATACGCCGTTGACGAAGGATTTCATTAAATAACTGGTCAGATGTTACCAATGCGACATCCGCAGCTTGCTGTGTATTCACATAATCAACATATCTACGCTGTTTTAGGGTCACCAAATCTGCCCTTGCCGCAGTTAAATCAAAACTTGCATTTGTCGATCCATTCCTGTTTGTTGCAAATGTTCTTGCTTCCGCACGGGTTAATAGTACTTCTGGAATACGAATAACGGGAACATTATCAAGATTAGGAAAACCATTTTTTCCGATAAATTTGGTAACTTCTATTCTCGCTGTTCCTCTTGCGCTACTTCCTCTTTCAAATAATAAATTACGCACGTCATCCGTTCTGCCTGAAAATGTACCGCCTGAACCATTTAAAGCTATACCTGTGAACCCTAGTTGTGTTAAGAGAGTAGTAGTTCCAACTAAATCACCAAAGCCTTGCACAACGGCAGGATTACCCCTGTCGCGTAGTGTTGTAAAAGTAGTATGTAGCGATTCGTTCACACCAGGATTTTCATTTGGATTTGCGAACCTAACTTCAAATATTGATTCTGGATTAATTTGAGAAGTCCAACTTCCCGTATAACTATTCACATTAGTTAATCTATTGAAAATAGCAGTCAAACTAATTACGTTTGTAGCCATTTCATTGGCTTTTGAATAATCACCATTATACAAAGCTACCCGCGCATACAAAGCCTGAGCAGCCACTCTGGAGGCTGTTGCAGGAGCAAAATTGGTGGGTGTAACAAGCCTGTTGAGAGAAGAATCCAAATCTCTATATATCTGAGCATACACCGCATCCGCGCTAGCCCGGGGAGGCAGTGTTTTAATGGCATCCTCAATAGTACCTGGGGTAGAAAGAACTATAGGAACTCCACCACGATCTTGACCAGGCACACCAATACCAGGCTCATAGGCATAGCACCGCATAAGATCATGATAGAATAATGCCCGAAGAAAGAATAATTGACCCTCCCATCCAGCTATCTCACCCGGAGTTAAAGCTGGTGTTTCAACAAGTTTAGGTATAGCGGCGAGTATCTGATTAATCTGTGCTATTGAAAAATAACATATCTGCCATGTTGCAAAATGTGCACCCGGTACGTTATTGGCTTCATTTACAAGGCGACCGCTTTTGTTAGTAGCAAATCCATTTTCACTAAGTGCCTCACCAACCGCCAGCATATCACGTCCATAATAACGGAGGCTTTTGGTGCGAGCATATACACCCGTAATGGCGGCATTTATATTTTGCCGACTGGTAAATGCATTTTCAGTTCTAATTGACTGCCTTGGTTCAATCACCAAATCTTCCTTACCACAGGAGACAACAACGGTTGCGAGTGAAGCAAAAAATATTATTCGAATTTTATTGATCATTTTCATAATTAATTTTTTTAATGGTTTAGAATCCAACTTGCAATCCAACAGACAGATTTTTTGTTTGAGGAATAATACCTGTTGATGTTCCAACGAACTCGGGATCATATCCCCACCAATCGCTGAATGTAATCAAATTTTGACCCTGCACAAAAAATACAGCATTGGTAAGATTCATTTTCTTTAAAAAAGTCGGTGTAAAATTATAAGCAAGTCTTATATCCCTGAGCCTGATAAAGTCGGCTTTTCTCCATAATCTGCTTGAACCGGTTACATGATTAACTCCCCCTGGCTCTACACCTGTATCGAATATTCTAGGATATGCAGTAATATCACCAGGCTTTTGCCAACGATTTTCGTAAGGAAACCGAAGACCATTAAATGTCCTGTTGCCATTTTCCAGCATGAAATTAACCTGTCCATCACTTGCCATTCTGCCAAATTCATAAATAAACAAGCCAGTAATTTCAAATCCTTTATAACGGAAGGTATTAGTTAAGCCACCAAAAAAATCTGGTTCTGTATCACCAATGTAACGCCTGTCCCGGGCAATAGGAATATAAGTAGAATTATTAAATGTATCTAAAAACACCGGGCGACCAGTAGCAGCATTTACACCTTGATATACTTGAGTAAAAATGCTTCCAATTGAACGTCCTACAATTACACTCGGGTCAGCTGGTAATACGGGATTACCTCCGTAAAGTTGAGTAACTTCATTATGCAGATAAGCAAAAGTGAAATTAATATTCCATGACAACCCGCTTTGACGGGCAGGCTTAAGCACATCAACTCCTAAAGTAACCTCCGTTCCTCTTACCCTGATTTCGCCTACATTCTCAGAAAATGAACCAGCACCGGTAGTCCAACTCACAGGCTGATCCAAAAGTGCATTTTTTGTATTTTTCTGAAACACTTCTACTGAACCATTAATCCTGTTATTGAAAAGCCCGAAATCTAATCCAAGATTCAAATCTTCACTTATTTCCCAACCTAGATTAGCATTTCCAAGACCTCCGTATTGAATACCAGCACCACCATTATACTGTGACCCTGCAACGTACAAACTTAATGCATCGAAGTTACCAATATTATCCCGTCCTGTAGTACCCGCTGATGCCCTTAAACGAAGGAGCGATAATGCACTAAAACTCTGAAGGAAATTCTCACGGTGCATGTTCCATGAACCAATTACGCCCCAAAAGTTACCAAACTTATTACTCGCTCCAAACCTTGAAGACCCATCCCTGCGACCTATTAAAGAAAGAATATATTTATCAGAATAATTGAGGTTAAATCTTCCAAAATAACCCACTCTCCTAAAAGAAGACCAGAATTCTCCAACACTTTCAGGCGTTGCGGCGGCGTTAATAGTTCTAAAGTCTTGTGAAGGAAATCCAATGCCCGCTGCGGATATACCCTCGTTTACTTCGTTCCTGTACTCAAAACCTACTAAACCATCAGCCTTAAGTTCGGGAGTAATATTAGCAACCCAGTTAAGAGTATGGTTGGTTAGCAAATTGGTATTCCAGTTACTTTGTACCGATCCCCGGCCTTGCACACCGAAGCCATCATTTGTGCGGGGATCTCTATATGAGGCACCCTGTGTTAAACGGTAATCCATACTGGCAAATCCGCGATAAGTAAGCCAGGTTGCTACTTTTACATCGAGACCCAATGAACCTACAAATTGATTGGTTCTCTGATATCCGGAATTGAAATCGTTAACAGCGATAATGTTTTGGTTAAGAATACCTGCAAGAGCCTGGCTGGGAGGTAATCCAAAATAGGATTCATCCGTGTTTCTAACTCTATTTACAGGAACAATCAATGGAGCAGAAAACATGGGACTTCCAAGAAAGGCACCATCTGTAGAAAAAGGTATTTTTTGTTCATAAGATGTCAAAATTAATTTAGGTCTTAAAGTTACCCGATTTGAAATTTTATTGACCATACCGAGAGTACCACCAAATCTCTGGAAATCCACTTTGTCGAAAATGGTGCTTTGCTTGGTATAATTGGCACTGAGAATAAAAGTATTTTTATCAGAACCACCCGTCATACTGAAATCAACATTTTGAATTTGGCCTGTTTGAATAGATTCATCCTGCCAATCAAAATTAGGTAAAGCAGCAATCATTGAATCTGCCTGACGCTGATTAAATAGACTTGTAACACCAGCAAAAGAGGAACCTGTTGCAGAAGATAACTCACCTAAAGCCCATCGCTGCGATTCTAGAAATGGATAAGCTACTCCTGCACTCCTGGCCTGAGGAGACCATCTATTGAAATCTGCTTCTGCTCTCATATTCACATACTCCTGCGAAGAAAGCATATCAAATTTTTTCAAAGCATTCGTAGTACCTGTAGTTACATTAAAGGTAAATTGAGTTTTTCCAGCCCTTCCATTCTTTGTCGTAATTAAAACTACGCCATTTGCAGCTTGTGCGCCGTATATGGAAGCGCTTGCACCATCTTTCAATACTTCAATGCTTTCAATATCGTTGGGATTTAAAAATGCTAACGGATTGTTTTGAGTAAATGATCCATCAATTCTATTATTGAATTGTACCCCGTCAATAATGTATAAAGGCTGAGTACCTGCACCAAATGTAGCTGTACCTCTGATTCTCACATTAATGGCTCCACCTGGAATACCATTGTTAGCCTGGACTAAAACACCCGCAGCACGACCTTGAAGCGCCCTGTCAACAGATACGTTGGGCAGATTAGCTATATCCTTCCCTTTGACTTGAGAAATAGCTCCACCCTCCTCAATTTTTCTACGGGTAGTGTAACCCACAACAACTACTTCATCTAAATCTCCGGCGTTTGATTCCAGATTAACCTCAAAATTGGTACGATTACCAATTCCAAATTCCTTTGACTTAAAATTAACAGAGGAAAAGGTAATAGTTCTTGCATCTGCTGGCACACTTAAAGAAAAGACACCAACATCATTTGTGGCGGTTCCCACATTTGTTCCCTTCACTGCAACTGACACACCCACAATAGGATCTCCTTTGTCGTCGGTCACTTTACCAGTAACCGTACGCGTTTGTGACCATACTTGCCCAACTGCTAACAGGCAAACAAGCAACAAAGCTGTAATTTTTCTCATACGCATTTCTAATTTTTGATTAAATAAAAAAATTTTAACGGTCTCGT
>Ga0136636_10001858_pt1 | contig 12468 bp, 10 predicted proteins | sample AntDrymUQ8522106_2_FD_104653 | JGI IMG/M metagenome (GOLD analysis project Ga0136636, IMG submission 104653) | Polar desert sand microbial communities from Dry Valleys, Antarctica - metaG UQ852 (21.06) | ecosystem: Environmental > Terrestrial > Soil > Desert | place: Antarctica: Dry Valley... | reverse complement strand
GAATTGATCGACTCATCGACCTGATGCAAGCGAACTCGATTGGCCCGTTTGCATGGTAGGAGTGGATTCACACAAAAGATATTGACAGTTTGATGTAGCCAGCTAGACGAAACATCCGATAGATATGAGCCAATTTTTGTGGTAGCTCATTCACTGTCTCAAATTTGCCAACGCGCGTTGAACTGACCGCTGTCTTTCGGCGGCGGCGACCAACTATTGGCCCACAGTGGTGCGAACAAGGGCGGTGAGCCATGGCATGGCATTTTTTTCATTTGTTTTCTCCATTAATTGATGAATCAAGCGGGGTGTTGACCCGGATTGAACGTCTTTATAGGAGACTTTTTGCACTGGGTCTGTACGATGGCAGACAGTGCGTCTGGCTTGTGCGTGCCGACCGCACGGTGCCCTCAGAGGTGACAACAGACGAGCCTGCGCAGTTCGTTACTCAGCATCCGAGGCCACGCGGCCGGGCTGGCTAGGCCCGGTTAGGTTCTGCGTCAAAGTAATACGTCACGCGTCGACGGGGCGACAGGTATTCATAGATGGGCTTGGGCAATTGGTCAGGCTTGACCGCGCGGGCAATCGTGACGTCGGGCTCGCTTTCCAGTTCCACCAGAATCGCCTTGTCACGCGGCACATACCGGTCATACATCAACACCGTGGGTTTGAGTGGCGCCGAGCTATTGACCGAAATCACCATGCCGACACTCTCGTTCGACAACACCACAATGGTGCCCGGCGGATAAATGCCCATGCAGCGCACAAAGGTGTTGAGCGGCGCCGTGTCGAACTTGGCGCGTTGCTGTGCGTACATCAATGAAAGCGCCTGGTGCGGTGTCAGGGCCAGGGACTGCTTCATCGGGTTGCACAGGTTGTCGTAAGTGTTGGCAATGTCAACAATACGTGCCAGCAGGTAGACATCGCTGCCCTTGAGGCCTTTTGGGTAGCCGCTGCCATCCATGTGTTCATGGTGCTGCGCGATCAGGGTCTGCACTTCCGTCGGCAAGCCCATCTTGCGTGCAATATCGACCCCAAAGGCGCAGTGTTGCTGCAGCAGTGAGAGTTCGGGCTTGGTCAGGGCCTCGGCCTTGCGCACGATGCGGTCCGGAATGTCGTGTTTGCCCATGTCGTGAAACATGGCACCCACGCCCAGCAGTTGAATCACCTCCTTGGGTGCCTTCAGTTCCTTGGCCAGCATCATCGACAACACGGTCACGTTGAGTGAATGGAAATACACATCCTCGCCACCAAACTGGTCTTTCATGAGGTTGATGGCAATGTCAGACTCGGTCAGCATCGAGTCCGAGATCGCCTGCACCAGTGTCTGGGCGTCTTCCCGCGCCTGCTCCGGCTTGGAAAAAATGTTGTGCCCAATCGATTTGACGGTGCGTGCAGAGCTTAAAAACTCGCGTTCGCCTGCTGCCATCCGAGCTTGTTGGGTCAGAAGACGGTCCACGCGTGCACGCTTGGCGAGATACAGCGGGTCGTTTTCATGAGAAACGGGTGCCACAGGCGCTGGCGAGGCTTTCGCAGCCACCTGCAGCGGCTCACTGTCGCTTTTTGCCGGGTTGTAGTGAATAGTGGTCAGGCCCAGTGACTGCAGCGTCACAATTTGCTCCATGGTCTTGATCTTGAAGCTGGAGAATGTGAATGGATGCTCAGTCCAGGGGATGTCAAGTTGCACATGCATGCCGATGCAAAGGCGCTCAGGCGTGATGTGGGCGCTGTTTAAGTGTTTATCAGTCATCGTTTGCTTACTTTTCAAGTCTAAGGCATCAGATTTGTCGTGCCCTCGAAATTCAAATGCTGGTAATTATGTCGGTTTAAGTTAAGGCGTCTAAATGAGCCGGTTGCGGGTTCACAAGCGATGTGACTTTTTCTACACTTGATGCGTTCGATTTTCGTTCAGTGAATGGTTGCAATAATTATGGGAGACAAGCATCATGAGTTCTGTTTCATCTGATCTGCTGGCTTTGCAGCGTCTGTACTATTGGGAAAAGACGTCGCCAGACCGAATTGCATTGACTCAGCCAATGGGCGGCGGCGTGGTGCAGAACTTCACCTGGGCCGAGGTCGCCGACCAAGTGCGACGTATGGCTGCTCACCTTCAGTCGCAGGGCTGGGAGCGTGGCTCAAAAGTGGCTATTTTGTCCAAAAACTGTGCCTGGTGGTTGATGAGCGATCTGGCCATCTGGATGGCGGGCTACGTGTCGGTGCCTTTGTACCCCACATTGGCGCACGACACCATCAGGCAAATCTTGACGCACAGCGAAGCACGCGCCTGTTTCGTTGGCAAGCTTGATGACTGGCATTTGATGAAACCCGGCGTGCCAGCCGATTTGCCCTGCATCAGCTACCCACTTTCGCCGGCCGATGCCATCAGGAGTTACGAAGGCTGGGACACTCTCACAGCACGCAATCAGCCGCTTAAAGGGCAGATGTTGCGCGCAGGTGATGAGTTGGCGACATTGATTTACACCTCAGGCACCACTGGCAAGCCCAAAGGGGTGATGCACAACTTTGACACCTTTGCCTGGGCGATTGGCACAGGGGCTGCCAGTGTGAAGATGACACAAGACGACCGCATGTTGTCGTATTTGCCCCTGGCGCATGTGGTGGAACGCGTGTTGGTTGAGCATGGCTGGCTGGCCACCGGCATGCATGTGTTTTTTGCCGAATCGCTCGACACCTTTGCGGCGGATTTGCAGCGTGCGCATCCCACAATCTTCTTTTCGGTGCCACGGCTGTGGGTCAAGTTTCAGCATGGCGTGCACCACAAGTTGCCCCCAGCCAAACTCAAACTCTTGCTGTCGATCCCGATCATTGGCGGCTTGGTGCAAGGAAAGGTTCTAAAGGCACTCGGGCTGGACCAATGCCGCTTTGCAGCCGGTGGTGCAGCCCCCATGCCAGTGCCCTTGTTAGCCTGGTATCGCAAGTTGGGTCTGCCGATCAATGAAGGGTATGGCATGACAGAAAACTTGGCGGTGTCACACCTCACTTTGGCTGGCAAAAACCAGCAAGGCACGGTTGGCCCGGCTTACCCGGGAGTGGATGCCCGCATTGACGCCAATACCGGCGAGATCCAGATGCGCAGCCCGGCCCTGATGCTGGGTTATTACAAGGAACCAGACCTTTCCCGTGAGGCATTTACCGCAGACGGTTGGTTGCACACCGGTGACAAAGGCCAGATTGACACACAAGGCAACCTGCACATCACCGGCCGTGTCAAGGACCTGTTCAAGACCAGCAAGGGCAAATACGTGGCACCGGCACCCATTGAAGACAAGCTGGTGATGCACGACGCAGTGGAAGCCTGTGTGGTCACCGGGTCGAATCTGGGACAGCCTTTGGGCATAGTGATGCTCAACGCTGAGGCTTTGGCGCGCGCGGCAGATCCAGGGGCACGCGCCGAACTTCAGGCGTCTCTTGAACAACATCTGAAACGCATCAATGAGACGCTGGACCCGCATGAGCAACTCAAATGCCTGGTAGTGGCCACCATCGCCTGGACCGTTGAAAACGACATTGTGACGCCCACGTTTAAGGTTAAACGCAACCGCATCGAAGACCTTTACTCAGCATCTTATGAGCGCTGGGAATCGTCGGGCCAGGTCATCATCTGGCAGGGCGCGTGATGCCTTCTTGGGCTTGATGGCAAGGCCTCACTTCAAGCCCAAGTGCAGCGCTGCCTTGGCCAACAGATGTGCCGAGATGGGCGCGGTGATGAACAAGAACAGCGTCACCAGAACTTCATGCAGGCTGTAGCCATCACCGGTCACGCTGAAATAGACAGAAGACGCGATCAGAAGGCAGCCAACGCCTAGCGTGCTGGCTTTGGTAGGACTGTGCAGGCGGGTGTAAAAATTCTTGAAGCGCACCAGACCAAGTGAGCCTATGAAGGTAAATGCGGCGCCTAGCAGCACCAGGGCAGACAGTAAAATTTCAGTTGTGATGCTCATTCGATGATGTCTCCACGCAGCACAAATTTGCACAATGCCACCGTGCCGACAAAACCCATCAGGGCAATCAGCAAGGCAGCCTCAAAGAACAGCGGACTGCCAAGCCAAATGCCAAACACAATCAGCAAGGCAATGGCATTGATGTAAAGCGTGTCAAGCGCAAGAATTCGATCAGGCAGGCTTGGCCCCTTGATCAGCCTGAAAAAACTCAAGCCAAAAGCCGTGGCCACCAAAGCAAAGGCGACGGTGAGTGCAATGCTCAGCATTCAAGTATCTCCTTCAAGGGGGCCTCAAATCGGGATTTGATGGTGTCTATCAGTGCGTCGGGGTCTGAGCAGTCAAGCGCATGCACCAGCAAAGTTCGACCGTCTGGGGACAAATGCGCCGACACGGTGCCAGGCGTCAGGCAGATGGTGTTGGCCAGCAGACTAAGGCCCAGCTCGCTGCGAATGTCAAGTGGCACTTGCACAAAAATCGGGTGCAAAGCCCGCGGGCCGGCCAGCACTAGGCGCGCCACTGCCAGGTTGGCAACCAGTACGTCATAAAGAAAAACAGCCAGAAACCGCCACAGCGCCCAAGGCCGGTAAATGCGCACACGTTCTGGCCAGAAACCCAAAGTAAACCACGGAATGGCCCAGCCCAGCAGCAAACCAAGCACCAGGTGCCCAGGTGCCAGGGTGTTGTTGAGCAGCAGCCAGACCAGCGCCAGCAAGGGCGTGAGTAAAGGGTGGGGCAAGAACTTTTTCATGGTCTGCCTGAAAGTACCGCTGCGGTGTAGAGCGCCGGGTTGGCGAGTTGCTGTGCCGTGGCAAGTGCGAAGTCAAAAGCAGGTCCTGCAAACACGGTTAAGGCCAGGATAAGTGCCAGCAATCCGCCAATCGCAAGAAATTCGCGGGACAACAAGGGCAACGCCATGGGCGATGCCGACGCGGGCACACCCGGGTTGGCATCTGGCAATGTTGACTTGGATGTGGCGCCAAAAAATACCAGGCTGCCAGCACGTGCAAGCGCCATCATCACCAGCAACGCTGCCAAAAGTATCACCACCCAAACCCAAGGATGGGCGATGGCCGCGCGGAGGATCAGAAACTTGCCAAGGAAGCCCGACAATGGTGGCAGACCCACCGCCGCCACAGCAGCAACAAAGAACAGGCCGCCCCACAACGCGTGCTGCGGCATCAAGGCATCGGACGTGAGTCGGCCACCGCTCAATGGCCGTCGGCGGCTGATGGCATCGGCCAGCAAAAACAACAGGGCTGCCGTAAAAGTGCTGTGAGGCATGTAATACAGGCCGGCGGCGATGCCGTCAATACCAAAAGCCATGGCCACCAACAAGGTGCCAACCGAAACCAGCACCAGGTAGCCTGCCAGTCGGCCAAGTTGGTCAGCTGCCAATACACCCAGGCTGCCCACCGCAAGTGTGATCAGCGCCACGGGCAACAGCCAGGGGTCAAACAGGTGCGCCAGTTCACCTGCGCCGTCACCAAACAGCAAGGTGTGGGTGCGCAGAATGGCGTAAAGGCCGACCTTGGTCATGATGGCAAACAGCGCCGCAACCGGGGCTGAGGTGGCTGCATAGGCGCGGGGCAGCCACAAGTGCAGCGGCAGCAGTGCGGCCTTCAGTCCAAACACCACCAAAAGCAGCAGGCCCCCCGCACGCGCCAGCCCCAGGTTGTCGGGATCCAGTTGGCTGGCTTTGGCGGCTAGGTCCGCCAGATTCAGGCTGCCAAAGGCGGCGTAAATGAGTCCGGCAGCAAACAAAAACACAGCCGAGCCAGCCAGGTTCATCACCACGTAATGCAAGCCTGCGCGGGTGCGTTCAGGCCCCCCGCCGTGCAAGGCCAGCCCGTAAGACGCAATCAGCAAGACTTCGAAAAAGACAAACAGATTGAACAGGTCGCCAGTCAAAAATGCGCCGGCCAGGCCAAACAACTGCATCTGGAACAGCACATGAAAGTGCCGTCCCTTTGCATCCACACCAAGCCCGGCGTAAATCAATGCGCACAAGGCGAGCAGGGCGGTGATCATTACCATCCAGGCGCTCAATCGGTCTGCCACCATCACAATACCCCAGGGGGCGGGCCAGTCACCCAGGTGGTACACCAGAATGTCGCCGCCTGACACCGCGTCCAGCAGGGCAATGGCAGCGCCGATTTGTGCCAGCACGGACAACACAGCCAGCCAGCGTTGGACTGACAGGGAAAACTGCCCCAGAGCCAACAGCAACAAGCCAGCAATGAACGGCAGGAGCATCGGGGCCAAGACCAGATGCGCCATCATGGGGTGTCACCGCTCTGTGGTAACCCGTCAACATGGTCGTTGCCCAATTCGTCACGGGCGCGCAGGCTCAGCATGATGACAAACGCGGTCATGGCAAACCCAATGACGATGGCGGTAAGCACCAATGCTTGCGGCAGCGGGTCAGCATAACCTGCCGCGCCGGACACCACCGGTGGCTGGCCAATGATCAGGCGACCGGTGGCAAAGAGGAACAGGTTCACCCCATACGAAAGCAGGGTTAACCCAAGAACCACCGCGAACGTGCGGGCACGCAGCAACAGATAGACGCCGCAACCTGTCAGGGTGCCAATGGCCAGGGCGATCAAGGCTTCCATGGCAGGGGTTCCTTGTTGTGACTGGCCTGGTGAATCAGTCCGAGGTTGATCAGGATCAGCATGGTTGCGCCCACCACCACCAGATAAACGCCCAGATCGAAGGCCATTGCAGAGGCCAATTCAAATTCGCCAATCCAGGGCAGGGCCACATGGCCAAAGGTGGAGGTCAAGAATGGATAACCAAAGATCCAGCTTGCCAGCCCTGTGAGCAGGGCGATGACCAGCCCCGCACTGATCAGGGGCTGGGTGTGTGCCGGCAGGCGGGCGTGTGTCCAGACAACGCCGTTGGCGAGGTATTGGACCACCAGGGCAATTGCGGTGATTAGGCCGGCAATGAACCCGCCGCCGGGCAAGTTGTGGCCACGTAAAAAGATGAACACCGACACCAGCAACGCCAGCGGCAGCAGCAGCCGTGCAAAAGTGGCCAAAATCAAGGGATGGGTGTCGGCATCCCAGGCGCGGCCAGTGGCGTCTTTGACCGGACCGGTCAAACGCAAATCACCCAGCAACGCAAAAATGCCAAGGGCTGCCAGCGCCAGCACGGTAATTTCGCCGAAGGTGTCAAACCCGCGGAAGTCCACCAGAATCACGTTGACCACGTTGTGACCGCCGCCGCCGGGCACACTGTTTTGAATGAAATAGCCTGAAATCGTCCCAGTGGAGCGGGTCAACACCGCCCAGGCCAGTGCCGCTGTAGCGCCACCTGCCAGCACACCAATGCCGCCATCTCGCCAACGCTTTGCCCTACTGGATTCAGCAGGCGAGGTTGCTGGCAAGAAATACAGCGCCAACAGCAGCAGGATGACCGTCACCACCTCAACTGACAGTTGAGTGAGCGCCAGGTCAGGGGCGGAAAATTTCACAAAAACCAGGGCCACGATCAGTCCGACAGCCCCTGTCAGCACCAAAGCGGTGAGCCGCTGGCGATGCAGCACCGTGACCATCAAGGTAGTCAAAATCAGTGCCAGCGAAGCGGCCAGGCTCAGCCCATCCACCGGCAACAGGGCGCGCGAACCCGTGAGCGGTGCGTCCGTCAACACCAACCCTGCAAAGCCCAAAATCCACGCACTGATGACAAACAATGTCAATTGACGTTGCAGCGAACCGGTGTCAAGCCAGTGCGTCACCCGACGGGCAAATGTGTGTAGAGAACTCACCACCTCATCAAAGATGGCACGGCCCTGAAAACGCTTGTCAAACCGGTCGTGTAGCGCAAACAGCGGTCGCCTGCCCATATACAGCAGTGTTCCACCTGCCAAGGCAATCACGCTCATCCACAGCGCGGGGTTGAACCCATGCCAGAGGGCCAGGTTGTGTTCAGGCAAGGGCCCCTGCAGTACCGCGCTGGCGGCCACGGCCAACAGGGGTTCGACAGTTTGCTGCGGGAAGATACCCACAAGCAGCACCAAAATCACCAGAATCTCCACCGGCACTTTCATCCAGCGGGTCGGTTCGTGGGGTGTTTTGGGCAGGTTGACAGGCTTGCCATTAAAAAAAACATCGTGAATAAATCGAATCGAATAGGCCACGGCAAACACACCAGCCAAGGTCACCACACCGGGTAACAGCCAGCCAAAGCGCGACTGGCCGCCGACCGCGACCGCTTCGGCAAAAAACATTTCCTTGGACAAGAAGCCGTTCGCCAGTGGTACGCCAGCCATGGCTGCACTGGCCACCATGGCCAGTGTGGCCGTGTGCGGCATGTAGTGCCACAGGCCATTAATGCGGCGCATGTCACGCGTGCCACATTCATGGTCAATGATGCCTGCCGACATGAACAACCCGGCTTTGAAAATGGCGTGGTTGATGATGTGAAACACCCCAGCCACTGCAGCCAGGGGCGTGCCGATGCCAAACAGCGCCGTGATCAGGCCGAGGTGGCTGATGGTGGAGTAAGCCAGCAAACCTTTGAGGTCATGTTTGAACAAAGCCAGCACCGCGCCGAGTAAAAAAGTCACCAGACCAATGCCACCGACCCACCAGGTCCAGGCATCGGTGCCCGACAGCACCGGAAACAAGCGTGCCAGCAAAAATACCCCGGCTTTCACCATGGTGGCCGAATGCAGGTAAGCCGAGACCGGCGTGGGTGCTGCCATGGCGTTGGGCAGCCAAAAGTGAAACGGGAATTGCGCCGACTTGGTGAACGCGCCAAGCAGGATCAACAACAGCATGGGCAGATACTGCGGGTGCGCACGAACAATGTCGCCACTGGCCAGCACTTTTGACAGTTCATAACTGCCCACCATGTTGCCCAGCAAGATAAAGCCGCCCAGCAGCGCCAATCCACCCGCTCCGGTGATGGTCAGCGCCATGAGCGCGCCACTTCGTGCATCTTCGCGCTGGCGCCAATAGGCAATCAGCAGGAAAGACGACAGGCTGGTGAGCTCCCAGAAAATTAGCAGCTGAATCAGGTGCTCGGACAGCACCACACCCAGCATCGAGCCCATGAACAGCAACAAGTAAGCGTAAAGCCGACTCAGGCTGTCGCGCTCGGACAGGTAATAGTGTGCGTACAGAATGACCAGCAGGCCAATGAGCAAAATCAGCAATGAAAACAGCAAGCCCAGACCGTCCATTCGAAACACCAGGTCGAGACCCGCGCTGGGCATCCATTCAAGGCGCTCAATGACAGTCTCTCCAGCAAACGCTGCGACCAACACGGGCGCCAGGGTGGCGAGCGCCAGCGCCGCGATGCCCGCCGAAGTCCAGGCCGCCACAGTGCGCCCGCGCTGTGCTAGCAGGCCGACGAGCAGGGCGCCAATAAATGGGGTCAGGATGGCAAGTAGCAAATGCATCGCATTATTTTTTCACGACGACTTGCTTTGCCAACTTTGCCGGTGCGGGTAACCCTGTAGGCCTTGTGAGGGATTGAGGCTCAATAATGGCGGAGTGCAAGGTCGGGCAGCGCGTCCGCTGGTATCAGTGTGAGGATGATGAACTAGGCGACATCAGCTTGTCGGTGTAGGCGATGGCAATGGCGGACAGTAAAAAAGTGATGTGAATCACGGTTTGTGCCATCAGAACCTTGTCGCTGTAGTTGGCAGCGTTGATGAATGTCTTGAGCAAGTGAATGGAACTGATGCCGATGATGGCTGTGGCCAGCTTGACCTTGAGCACCGAGGCGTTGACGTGATCCAGCCACTCGGGCTGGTCGTCGTGGCCTTCCAGGTTCAGGCGGCTGACAAAGGTTTCGTAGCCGCCAACGATGACCATGATCAACAGGTTGGAGATCATCACCACGTCGATTAGCGCCAACACCACCAGCATGATGACTGTTTCGTTCAGTTGGGTGATGGCCACATCTGTCTTGTAGCCGATGCTATCGATCAAAGCCTGCAAGGCAGTCTGGCTGCCAAACGCGGCCCCAAGCAAGTGCACCAATTCGACCCAAAAGTGAAAGACATACACCGCCTGAGCCGCAATCAGGCCAAGATAAAGCGGCAACTGAAGCCAGCGGCTGGCAAAAATCAAACGGGGGATCGGGCGCAGGGTTTTCGGGCGAGAAATGGGTTCGGACATGGGGGTGCTCTGGGAAATCAAACAGCTATTTTACGGGTCCGCGTGTCAGACGCGTGACAGTCAGTAGCATGTAAGTGCCAGCTATGACATTACTGGGCGAACTTTGTTTAACTAGAGGAGACTTATCTGTGACCACACCAAAATCTGCTGTTGAATCCACCTTGGTTGAGAACCGTGTTTTTCCACCGAGCGAGGCGACTGTCAAGGCCGCCCGCATTTCGGGCATGGACGGCTACAACGCCCTGTGCGCTGAAGCAGAAAAAGATTTCGAGGGCTTTTGGGCCCGTCTGGCCCGTGAAAACGTGGTCTGGAGCAAGCCTTTCACCAAGACGCTGGACGAGTCCAACGTGCCTTTTTATAAGTGGTTTGAAGACGGCGAACTGAATGCATCAGCCAACTGCCTAGACAAACACATGGGTACGCCCAATGAGAATAAGGTCGCCGTGATTTTTGAAGCCGATGGCGGCGAAGTTACCAAAACAACCTACAAGGAACTGTTGGCCAAGGTCAGCCAGTTTGCCAATGCGCTCACGGCACGTGGCATTCAAAAGGGCGACCGTGTGCTGATCTACATGCCCATGACGCTCGAAGGTGTGATTGCCATGCAGGCCTGCGCCCGCATTGGTGCCACACACAGCGTGGTGTTTGGCGGTTTTTCTGCCAAGGCATTGCAAGAGCGCATCATCGATGCGGGCGCTGTGGCTGTGGTCACCGCCAACTTCCAGATGCGCGGTGGCAAGCAGTTGCCTCTGAAGAGCATTGTGGACGAAGGCCTGGGTCTGGGCGGCTGCGAGTCGATCAAGACGGTGTTTGTGTTTGAACGCACCACTGCCGCCTGCAACATGGTTGCCGGCCGTGACATCACCTTCACTGAAGCCCTGGCTGACCAAAGCACTGAGTGCGTACCGGTGATGGTGGGTGCTGAGCATCCGTTGTTCATCTTGTTCACATCCGGCTCCACCGGCAAGCCAAAGGGTGTGCAGCATTCCACCGGTGGTTTTGTGCTTTGGGCCAAGTTGACCATGGACTGGACCTTTGACTTGAAGGCTGACGATGTGTTCTGGTGTACTGCAGACATCGGCTGGATCACAGGTCACGCCTATGTGGGCTACGGCCCACTGGCAGCCGGCGCCACGCAAATCATTTTTGAAGGTATTCCGACGTTCCCGAACGCCGGCCGTTTCTGGCAGATGATCGAGCGCCACAAGTGCTCCATTTTCTACACCGCACCCACTGCGATCCGCTCGCTGATCAAGTTGGCTGAAGGTGATGAAAAAGTCCATCCGGACCGCTCAGACCTGTCAAGCTTGCGTATTTTGGGTTCAGTGGGTGAGCCCATCAACCCAGAAGCCTGGATGTGGTACTACAAAAACATTGGTCATGAAAAATGCCCGATTGTGGACACCTTCTGGCAGACCGAAACCGGTGGTCACATGATCACGCCGCTGCCAGGCGCCACTCCGCTGGTGCCCGGTAGCTGCACGCTGCCACTGCCAGGCATCATGGCCGCCATCGTGGACGAAGCAGGCCAGGACGTGCCCAATGGCTCCGGCGGCATGCTGGTCGTCAAACGCCCATGGCCGTCCATGATTCGTACCATCTGGAACGACCCTGAGCGTTTCAAGAGCAGCTACTTCCCGGCAGAAATGGGTGGCTCCTATTACCTCGCCGGTGACGGCGCGGTGCGAAGTGTAGACCGTGGCTACTTCCGTATCACCGGTCGGATTGATGACGTGCTGAACGTGTCGGGTCACCGTATGGGGACCATGGAAATCGAATCCGCTCTGGTGGCCAAGACCGACCTGGTGGCAGAAGCTGCCGTGGTGGGTCGCCCTGACGACCTGACCGGTGAAGCCATTTGCGCTTTTGTGGTCTTGAAGCGCGGCGTGCCAACAGGTGACGAAGCCAAGGCAATTGCCAAAGAGTTGCGTGACTGGGTGGCCAAGGAGATTGGCCCAATTGCCAAGCCGAAAGACATCCGCTTTGGCGAAAACTTGCCCAAGACCCGTTCGGGCAAGATCATGCGCCGCCTGTTGCGGTCGCTGGCCAAGGGTGAAACTATCACCCAAGACACCTCCACACTGGAAAATCCGGCCATTCTGGGCCAGTTGGGTCAGGCCTATTAATGCTATATAAAAGATAGCACTTGGCCCTTATTCTATAAGGGCCAAGAGTTAAAATAGCATAAATAATTTAAAAAAAGCCCGCAATTGCGGGCTTTTTTCATGGTGCGCCCGGCAGGGCGCACTTACTTGGAGGTGAAAGTCCTCTACGCCCGGCAAGGGGAAGAGTTAGCCAGAGGCAAGGGTTTCGCGGGCGACCGCGAGTCTGAAGGAAGCCCGATGGCAAAGCGCTGGCCTGACGAATAGGAAGCG
>Ga0136636_10001856_pt1 | contig 12471 bp, 11 predicted proteins | sample AntDrymUQ8522106_2_FD_104653 | JGI IMG/M metagenome (GOLD analysis project Ga0136636, IMG submission 104653) | Polar desert sand microbial communities from Dry Valleys, Antarctica - metaG UQ852 (21.06) | ecosystem: Environmental > Terrestrial > Soil > Desert | place: Antarctica: Dry Valley... | reverse complement strand
TTGCATCATGCCGACGCTTTGGCAGGCTTGCAGGTCGTCTTCGCTGGCAAACAGGCAATGCAGGCCTGACAAGCCTTGCGCCTGGCACCACCCGATGAGGCCTTGGGCCAACAGGGCGCGGTCTTGTGGCGTGTGTGCCAGCAACCTGGCTCCGGGCACCGGCGTAAACGGCACGGCCACCACGGCCTTTGGGTAGTAGGCCACGCCATGTTGGGCGTAGGCGTTGGCCCAGCCGAAGTCAAACACGTATTCGCCGTGTGAATGGGTTTTGAGGTACAGCGCACAGGCACCTGCCAGTTGGCCCTGGCGCTCCAGTAGCACAAAGCGCGGCGACCAGCCGGTGCGCGGCGTGGCGCAACCGCTGTTGTGCAGCGCTGCCAGGTAGGCGTGCTGCATGAAGGGCGTGGCATCGGTTTGCGCAAAAAGCAGCGCGTTCCACTGTTCCGCATCCACCTCAAGCGGCGATTCCACGACCCGAATGACATAATCATTTGCGTCGGGATGCGTGTTGTTTCCCATGTTTTCTCAATCGTTTTTATGACACTCAAAATCTGTGTGGCCCAGCTCAACTTGGTGGTTGGCGACCTGGCCGGAAATGCGCAAAAAATCATCGCCGCAGCGCAGGCCGCCTACCAGGATGGCGCCCGCCTGGTGCTGACCCCCGAGTTGTCGATTTGCGGTTATGCCGCGGAAGACTTGTTTTTGCGTTCGGCGTTCATTGCCGCCTGTGATGATGCCGTGAAAGTGGTGGCCGATGCACTGGCCGGGCTCAAAGACCTTTGCGTGGTGGTGGGCCATCCCACCGGGGGTGACCAGCGCACCCGCTCGGTGGCGGTTCAGAGTCGTTTTAACGCAGCCAGTGTGTTGCGTGAGGGGCAGGTGGTGGCAACTTATGCCAAGCGTGAACTGCCCAATTACCAGGTGTTTGACGAGCGTCGTTATTTCACACCGGGGCAAGAAGTGTGTGTGTTTGAGGCCGGTGCGCCCGATGCGCGGGTCAAAGTTGGTTTGCTGATTTGTGAAGATGCGTGGTTTGACGCACCCGCCCGCGACACCGCACGGGCCGGTGCGCAGGTGCTGGCGGTCATCAACGCGTCTCCGTTTCATGTCGGCAAAGGCTTTGAGCGCGAACAGATGATGCGTGAACGGGTGCTGGCCTGTGGGCTGCCGCTGGTCTACGCGCACCTGGTGGGTGGGCAGGACGAGGTGGTGTTTGAAGGCCATTCGTTTGCCATGAGTGCCGATGGCAAGTTGGCAGGGCGCGCTCCAAGTTTTATAGAAAATAGTCTTCTAGTCCATGTCAATAAAGGGGTAGACGCTATTTATTTGGAAGCGCCTATCGCGCCGGACCGCACGCATGATGCGGATCTGTGGGACGCCCTGGTGCTGGGTGTGCGTGATTACATCAACAAAAATGGTTTTCCCGGCGTGTTGCTGGGTTTGTCCGGTGGCATTGACTCGGCGCTGGTGCTGGCGATTGCCGTGGACGCCTTGGGCAAGGGCCGGGTGCGCACGGTGATGATGCCGTCGCCTTACACGGCTGACATCAGCTGGATTGACGCCCGTGACATGGCGGCACGTTTGGGGGTGCGCTACGACGAGTTGTCCATCGTGCCCGAGTTTGATGCGTTCAAAGCCACGCTTGCGGCCGAGTTCAAAGGGCTGGTAGAAGACACCACAGAAGAAAACATCCAGGCCCGCATTCGGGGCACCTTGCTGATGGCGTTGAGCAATAAATTTGGCAGCATTGTGCTCACCACTGGCAACAAGTCCGAGTTGGCGACTGGTTATTGCACACTTTATGGCGACATGGCCGGTGGGTTTGCAGTGATCAAAGACCTGTTGAAAACGTCTGTGTTTCGCCTGGCGCGCTGGCGCAATGCACATGACCCTTATGGCACCGGACAAGCGCCCATTCCTGAGCGCATCATCACCCGCCCGCCCAGTGCGGAACTGCGACCGGACCAGACCGACCAGGACAGCCTGCCGCCCTATGAGGTGCTGGACGCGATTCTGGAGCGCTACATGGAAAATGATGAAAGCATTGAGCAGATCATCGCCGCCGGCTTTGCGCCTGCCGTTGTAGAACGTGTCACGCGCCTGATCAAGATCAACGAGTACAAACGGCGTCAGTCGCCTGTGGGGATTCGTGTGTCGCACCGCAGCTTTGGCAAGGATTGGCGTTATCCTATAACCAACAAGTTTCGAGCCTGAGCCTGCAACGCGCCTGCACCAACCTCATCATTTTTGAACAAGGAATCCCATGAAACAAATTACTGCCATCGTCAAACCCTTCAAACTTGAAGAAGTGCGCGAAGCGCTTGCCGAATGTGGTGTGACCGGTTTGACGGTGACCGAAGTCAAGGGATTTGGCCGACAAAAAGGCCACACCGAGCTTTACCGTGGCGCTGAATACGTGGTGGATTTTTTGCCCAAGGTCAAAATTGAAGTTGTGGTCAAAACTGATGACGTGGAGCGCTGCGTGGATGCAATTATCAAAGCGGCGCACACCGGGAAAATCGGTGACGGCAAGATTTTTGTCACCGCCGTGGAGCGCGTGGTGCGCATTCGCACGGGTGAACTCGACGAATCGGCGATTTGAGTGAGCCCAGCAGTATCAGGATTTTGACGGGCTGCTGTCCACTAGTTGGGTTCCCGCCAAGGCGTCATGCCAAAACTGCTGACGTGGATGAAAACGGCTCAGGATCGCCCAAACCCCTACCCAGCCAATAAAGATCACAATCGATTCCCCACCCTTGAGGTCAAACCCCCAGGACAGCACCAGCGGTGGCAACACCCACAGCCAACTCCACACGTAACGCACCAGGGCGCGAGTTTGCGTCAGAGGTTGTCCGGTGCGGTCCAGCACGCGGATGTGCCAGGTTTTCATGGCCAGTGTTTGCCCCTTGGCCCACAGCCAGACGAAATAAATGCCAAACACCACAAAAAGAAACGCTTGAAGCGCATGGCGGTTGTCCATGGCATTCTTGGTCTGGCTGAGCGAACCAAACAGATAACCTGCAATGAACACAACGCCAAACAGCAGCATACCTTCATACAGCCAGCAGGCCATGCGGCGCATCAGGCTGGGGGCGTTCTTGTTGACTGACATGGATGGCTGGGTGTTAGTTTTTGCCATGAATAATCCTGGCGCTTGGTTTTTAGGTACGGGCCGCTGGCTTCGCGCCAACAACCTGCATAGGCTCTGATTTGATTCAATAGGGGCTGTGCAGCGGGGAATTGTGCCATGTGGGCCGGGTGTCGAGGCGTCGGCCCGGGGCCCTCGTCATGGACAATGCGATAATCTATGCTGCTAATTAACGCAAACGGGTCAAGGTCCGGCGCAGAAATCAATGCGCTCATGGTTTTGGCCTTAAGTTTCGATGCAACACCATAAGTGTTTGCAAAGAAGCACCCAAGGTATTTCGTTAGAGAAATTCACAAAGGTTCATCATGGAAACATCAAAAGCCGAAGTTGCTTCGGTATCAAACTCTTCAAGTTCACTTCTTTCTGCCAAAACCAAGTCTGTAGCCACGGGCAATGAGCACGAGCTCAGGGGTGCAGAAATTCTCATCAAAGCCTTGCAGGCCGAAAATGTCAAATACGTCTGGGGTTACCCAGGCGGTGCCGTGCTGCACATTTATGACGCTTTTTTCAAGCAAGACACGATTCAGCATGTACTGGTACGGCACGAACAGGCGGCTGTGCATGCGGCTGACGGCTATGCCCGCGCCACTGGCGATGTCGGTGTCGCGCTGGTCACATCCGGACCTGGCGTCACCAATGCCGTGACGGGTATTGCCACCGCCTACATGGACAGCATTCCCATGGTGATTGTGTGTGGCCAAGTGCCAACGCATGCCATTGGCATGGATGCCTTCCAGGAATGTGACACCGTGGGCATCACACGCCCCATCGTGAAGCACAATTTTCTGGTCAAGGATGCGCGGGATTTGGCCCTGACGATGAAAAAAGCGTTTCACATCGCGCGAAGCGGCCGACCTGGCCCGGTGGTGGTGGACATTCCGAAGGATGTCTCGTTCAAGAAAGTGCCCTACCACGGTTACCCGCAATCGGTTGAAATGCGCTCCTACAACCCGGTTCGCAAAGGTCACGGCGGTCAAATTCGCAAGGCCTTGCAGTTGTTGCTGGCAGCCAAACGCCCTTATATTTACACCGGTGGCGGCGTGTTGCTCAGCAATGCCTCCACCGAACTGCGTCAGTTGGTCGACATGCTGGGTTATCCCTGTACCAACACCTTGATGGGCTTGGGCGCTTACCCGGCGAGCGACCGCAAGTTCCTGGGCATGTTAGGCATGCATGGCACAGTAGAAGCCAACAACGCCATGCAAAACTGCGATGTGTTGCTGGCAGTGGGCGCTCGTTTTGATGACCGGGTGATTGGTAACCCAAAACATTTTGCGCAAAACGAACGCAAAATCATCCACATCGACATTGATCCGTCAAGCATCTCCAAGCGTGTCAAGGTGGACATCCCGATTGTGGGCGATGTCAAGGATGTGTTGTCTGAAATGATTGCCATGATCAGGGACGGTGCTGTCAAGCCCGATACCGATGCACTGGGTGCATGGTGGGACACCATCGAGGGCTGGCGCAAGCGCGACTGCATGAAATATGACCACGGCAAAAATGACATCATCAAGCCACAGTATGTGGTGGAAACACTCTGGAACATGACCAAGGATGCCGACACCTACATCACCTCTGATGTTGGCCAGCACCAGATGTGGGCTGCGCAGTACTACCGGTTTGATGAGCCCAGGCGCTGGATCAATTCCGGTGGGCTGGGCACCATGGGCGTGGGCATTCCTTACGCCATGGGCATCAAACTGGCCAAACCTGACAGCGAGGTGTATTGCGTGACCGGTGAAGGGTCAGTGCAAATGTGCATCCAGGAACTTTCAACCTGTCTGCAATACAACACCCCGATCAAGATCGTGGCGCTGAATAACCGCTACCTTGGCATGGTGCGCCAGTGGCAAGAGGTGGAATATGAAGGCCGCTACAGCCACAGCTACATGGATGCCTTGCCTAATTTTGTCAAGTTGGCCGAGGCTTATGGCCATGTGGGCATGTTGATTGAGCGTGCGTCAGATGTGGAACCTGCGCTGCGCGAAGCACGCAAGCTGAAAGATCGCACAGTGTTCATGGATTTCCGCACCGACCCCACTGAAAACGTGTTCCCAATGGTGCAGGCTGGCAAGGGCATCACCGAAATGCTGTTGAGCTCGGAGGACCTCTGATCATGAAACATATCATTGCAGTATTGCTGGAAAACGAAGCCGGTGCCTTGTCCCGTGTGGTGGGCTTGTTCTCTGCGCGTGGGTACAACATCGAGTCACTCACGGTGGCTCCCACTGAAGATCCGAGTCTGTCGCGGATGACCATTCAGACTACTGGTTCAGATGAGGTGATTGAACAAATCACCAAGCACTTGAACCGGCTGATTGAAGTGGTCAAAGTGGTTGACCTGACCGAAGGTGCCTACACCGAGCGGGAACTCATGATGGTCAAGGTGCGTGCGGTGGGCAAGGAACGAGAAGAAATGAAACGCATGGCGGATATTTTCAGAGGTCGCATCATTGATGTGACAGAGAAAAGTTACACCATTGAATTGACCGGTGACCAAACCAAGAACGATGCGTTTTTGGACGCCATTGAGCGCGGTGCGATTCTGGAAACAGTGCGCACCGGTTCCAGTGGTATTGGTCGTGGCGAAAGAATTCTGCGCATTTAGTCGGTTGGGCGCAGCGTTGAAGACCTGCAAAGTTGTTAGTCAGTTGGGGCAGAGCTGTTGACCTGTCCCGCAAAGTTAATTAATCAAAAACGGAGTGAGCGATGAAAGTTTTTTACGATAAAGATTGTGATTTGAGTTTGATCAAGGGCAAGACCGTGGCCATCATCGGTTACGGCAGCCAGGGCCATGCCCATGCACAAAACCTGAATGACAGTGGCGTCAAGGTCGTGGTGGGCCTGCGCAAGGGCGGTGCATCTTGGGACAAGGTCGGCAAGGCTGGCCTGAATGTGATGGAAGTCAATGATGCCGTCAAGAGCGCTGACGTGGTCATGATCCTGTTGCCCGATGAGCAAATTGGTGATGTGTACGCCAACAATGTGGCTCCCAACATCAAGCAGGGCGCCTCTTTGGTGTTTGCGCATGGCTTTAATGTGCATTACAACCAGGTTACACCACGCGCTGATCTGGACGTCTGGATGGTCGCCCCCAAGGCACCAGGCCACACGGTCCGCAATACCTATACACAGGGTGGTGGCGTGCCTCATCTGATCGCCATTCACCAGGACAAGAGTGGAAAAGCCCGTGAACTGGCTTTGTCTTACGCCATGGCCAATGGTGGCGGCAAGGCTGGCATCATTGAGACCTCGTTCAAGGAAGAAACCGAGACCGATCTGTTTGGTGAGCAAGCTGTGTTGTGTGGCGGTGCCGTTGAACTGATCAAAATGGGTTTTGAGACCTTGGTTGAAGCCGGTTACGCGCCAGAAATGGCCTACTTCGAGTGCCTGCATGAACTGAAGCTGATTGTGGATCTGATTTATGAAGGCGGCATTGCCAACATGAATTACTCGATCTCGAACAATGCTGAATTCGGTGAGTACGTGACGGGTCCGGAAGTCATCAACGCCCAGAGTCGCGAAGCCATGCGCAATGCACTGAAGCGCATTCAAAATGGTGACTATGCCAAGATGTTCATCCTGGAAGGCCGCACCAACTACCCAAGCATGACAGCACGTCGACGCAACACCGCCGATCACAAGATTGAAATCGTTGGTGCCCAGCTGCGGGCAATGATGCCGTGGATTGCGAAGAACAAACTGGTGGATCAGACGCGCAATTGATTTTTGCGTAGCTCGCGACAAAGGCCACTTCGGTGGCCTTTGTTATTATGGCGTCCCGCTCAGGCGTAACGAATGGAAGATGTGACCACACAAAACGATGATCATGGCGAAGCTGTGATGCTGAAAAAGCGCCGCAAGGGAATTTACATATTGCCCAACTTGTTCACGCTTGCGGCACTTTTTGGTGGGTTTTATGCCGTCGTCATGGCCATCAACGGTCGATTTGACCTGGCCGCGATAGGTGTCTTTTGCGCCATGATTCTTGACAGTCTGGATGGCCGTGTCGCCCGGATGACCAATACTCAAAGTGCGTTTGGCGAACAGATGGACTCGCTGTCAGACATGGTGTCCTTTGGCGCCGCACCTGCCCTGATTGCTTACGTCTGGGCACTCAAGGGCTTGGGTCGCTGGGGTTGGATTGCTGCCTTTGTGTACTGTGCATGTGCCGCATTGCGCCTGGCCCGTTTTAATGTGAACACGGCCGTGGTTGACAAACGATACTTTCAGGGACTGCCATCGCCTGCAGCAGCAGCACTTGTGGCAGGTTTTATCTGGGTCATGACTGATCTTGGACTGGATGGCACACAGTGGGCCTGGCCCATGTTCGCGGTGGCGCTCTATGCAGGCCTGACCATGGTGACCAATGTGCCGTTTTACAGCTTCAAGGACATTCAAATGAAGCGCAGTGTGCCCTTTGCCGTGATTGTGCTCATTGCCATAGGCATTGCAGTGATCAATATCGATCCACCTATTGTGATGTTTGCCTTGTTTGTGCTTTATGGTTTGAGCGGTTATGTCATTTATTTCTGGCGCAAGGCCAAAGGGATTCCCACCAGTGTCATCAGTACATCGACCGAAGAGCCTGAAGAACGCGGTCTGCACAAGTGATTGCCTGTGGTATATTGACTTCATGCATCCATCTTCACTACTGCTAGAACTAACGTCTTATGGGCGGAGTTGTTAGCGCGTGATTGCATCAACCCTTAAAGCCCGTAAGCACCCGCTACGGGCTTTTTTGTTGCCCACGCTCGCTTTATTTCATTTGCAAAATCCTCTGGAGAAACGACATGTCAGACAAATTGATAATTTTTGACACCACCTTGCGTGATGGAGAGCAGTCGCCAGGTGCGTCCATGACACGTGATGAAAAACTTCGGATCGCTCGTCAGTTGGAGCGTTTGAAAGTGGATGTGATTGAAGCTGGTTTTGCTGCCAGTTCCAATGGTGATTTTGAGGCCATCAAGGCCATTGCCAATGCCATCAAGGACGCCACAGTGTGTTCTTTGTCGCGGGCGAATGACCGTGACATCACGCTGGCAGCAGATGCGCTGCAAAATGCAAACCGGGCACGAATCCACACATTCATTGCCACTTCTCCAGTGCATATGGAAAAGAAGTTGCGTATGACGCCTGAGCAAGTTCTGGAGCAAGCCAAACAGGCCGTACGGTTTGCACGCAACCGCGTAGCCGATGTTGAATTTAGCGCCGAAGATGCGTTCCGCAGCGAGGAAGATTTTTTATGTCGAGTGTTCGAAGCAGTGATCAACGAGGGGGCAACTACCATCAACGTACCAGACACGGTGGGCTACGCGATCCCCGAGTTGTATGGCAACTTCATCAAGCGCTTGCGTGAGCGCGTTCCCAATGCAGACAAGGCGGTTTGGTCGGTGCACTGCCATAACGATCTCGGCATGGCGGTCGCAAATTCACTGGCGGGCGTCATGATCGGCGGAGCCCGTCAGGTGGAGTGCACTATCAACGGCTTGGGTGAGCGTGCCGGCAACTGCAGTCTTGAGGAAGTGGTGATGGCCTTGCGAACACGTCGCGACTATTTCGGCCTGGATGTGGGTGTTGATGCCACACAGATTCTGGCAGCGAGCCGGATGGTGAGCCAGACAACTGGATTTGTTGTTCAACCGAACAAGGCTATTGTCGGAGCAAACGCTTTCGCTCATGCCTCTGGAATTCATCAGGATGGCATGATGAAGGCGCGTGACACCTATGAGATCATGCGTGCTGAAGATGTGGGTTGGGCCGCCAACAAGATCGTGATGGGTAAGCTGAGCGGGCGCAATGCATTTAAGCAGCGCTTGCAGGAGCTTGGTGTCCAGATGGACAGTGAAGCAGAAGTCAATTTGGCTTTTGCCAAGTTCAAGGAACTCGCCGATCGCAAAAGCGAAATTTTTGACGAGGACATCCTGGCGCTGGTCAGTGAGGAAAACGTCGCACATAGCCACGAAAAATTCGGCTTTGTTTCTCTTTCCCAGCACAGTGAAACCGGCGAAATGCCGCAGGCTACGGTAGTGATCACCATCAGTGACAAAGAGGTGACGGGCACTTCAACAGGCAATGGGCCCGTGGATGCTTCACTCAAAGCGATTGAAGTTCATGTTAGAAGTGGCGCCGAAATGGTGCTTTACTCGGTGAACGCGATCAGCGGTTCGACCGAGAGCCAAGGCGAGGTCACAGTGCGACTGCAACACGGTGGCCGGGTGGTCAACGGGGTGGGTGCAGACCCCGACATTGTGGTGGCCTCAGCCAAGGCCTACCTTAGCGCGCTGAACAAACTTCAGAGCCAGGCAGAAAGAGTGGCTGCGCAAGGATAAATTCGTTGTAAAGGTTTAAGAAAGTCTCGCAAGTACTTGCCACTGCGAGACTTTTTACGTTTAAACTTATGACTTGAAAATTCAATGGCAGGAGAAAACAAATGACAAATGTTCGACAGAGCTTTTTGGGAAAAGCGTCACGCAATTTGATTTGTACCCTGGTGTTGTTGAGTTGGTTTGCATGGTCGCCAGTGGTGCATGCAGCAGCCGCAAAGACGCATGTCAGCAAGTCCAAGAAGACCATTGTTGTCAATAGATCGAAGAAATCGGCTGTTATCAGCAAGGTACGGATTACCCATCGGTTTGAGTTAAATAAGCGGCGAGTCGCACCCAAAATTGTGACCATCGCGCGGCCATCATTTGGGGAAACTGCAGGTTTGCATGGCGCTCGTGATGAGTTGAATCTCAAGTCAAGCGTGGCATTGATCGTGGACCAGAACACCAACGAGGTTCTTTTCAGCAAAAACGACCAAGCTGTCCTGCCAATTGCGTCGTTGACAAAGCTGATGACCGGACTGATCATCAGCGAGTCCAATCTGTCCATGGATGAAAAAATCATGGTGACTCAAGAGGATGTGGACACCGAAAAAGGCAGTTCCTCCAGGTTGCGAGTGGGCACTGAACTCAGTCGTGGAGAGTTATTGCACTTGGCGCTGATGTCGAGTGAAAACCGTGCTGCCCATGCACTCGGACGCACCTATCCTGGCGGCCTGCAGGTTTTTGCCAAACTAATGAACAGCAAAGCGCAAATGCTCGGCATGAAAGACACACGATACGTTGAACCGACCGGACTTTCCAGCATGAACCAGTCGAGCGCACGTGATCTGGTCAAACTTGTCAACGTGGCGCATAGTCAGCCCTTGCTGCGTGAGCTGTCGACTTCAACAGGCTACCAAGTGGCAGTAGGCAATCGTATGTTGCAGTACAACAATACGAACCGTCTGGTGAAAAATCCAACCTGGGACATCGGATTGCAAAAAACAGGTTACATCGCAGAAGCTGGTCGTTGTTTGGTGATGCAGACAAAAGTAGCCGGTCGCCAACTCATCATGGTGTTTCTGGATTCTGCTGGCGCACTGACCAGGCTGGCGGATGCAGAGCGGGTGCGTCGTTGGGTTGAGTCTGCCTCCAGTACAACCACTTCCCTGCATCCAAGTGCTATTTTGAACGGCAAAGTCCTCTAAAGTCTGAGTCAGGTTTGTCCAGGCCGGAAGCCAAGGTTTTCTGAAATCTCTCGGGCTGTTGCCTTGAGCTTGCCAAGCCATGCTTCGTCAAGTCGGCCAGTCGGTGCCGAGATTGACAGGCCAGCGACTAATTTTCCCTGATCGTCGTATATGCCAGAGGCCATACAACGCACGCCCAGTTCAAGTTCTTCGTTGTCGTTAGCATAGGTATCACGACGTACTTTGGCGAGTTCCCGCTCCAGTAAAGGCAATTGTGTCAGGCTATTTTTGGTGTGACCACTCAAACCAGTTCGCGTGGCGTAAGCCCGTACTTTTTGTGCATCATCGGCCGCCAGAAAAAGCTTGCCGACCGAGGTCAAATGCAACGGAGCATGGCCCCCAATGGCGCGGATTACCTGCATGCCGGAACGTTCACTGTAGGCACGCTCTATGTAGACGATCTCATCGCCCTGGCGCATGCTCAGGTTCACTGGTTGTTGGGTGATCCGGTGTAAGTCATGCATCGGTCCCAGCGCTGCATCACGCACATTTAAACGATTCTTGACCAAGTTACCCAATTCAAGTAGCCGCATGCCTAATCGGTAGTTGCCAGGTTGGGGACGATCCACGAATCGGCCAATCGCCAAATCATTAAGAATGCGATGCGCCGTGGAAGGGTGGAGACCGGTTTTTTCACTGATTTCCTTGAGTGAAATTGCTTCCTCGCGCGAAGCCAGGACGTCCATCACAGCAAACAGGCGCTCAATGACTTGGACAGTGGGTGTAGCCGATATGTCTTTTTCTGTGGGGCGCATGAAAACTCCTTTTCCTGCCCACATTTTATCTAGTGAAATGTCCAGTCACTAGCTAAAGCTTGATTGTTCACGAATCCACTGAGTGTCCTTAAGCAGTTCGCAGGGTTTGAAGCGGGTCTTGTATGACATTTTTCGGCAGGTTTCTATCCAGTAGCCAAGGTACACATGGTTCAAGCCGAGTGTTTGGGCGCGTTTAATTTGCCACAACACGTTATAAGTGCCGAAATTCTGGCGCGGGAGTGGTTCGTAAAACGTGTAAACGGCTGACAGTCCATCATTGAGTTGATCAATGATAGACACCATTCTCAGTGCGTTGTTAACACCCTTGCTGCCGGCTTCGCGAAACTCGACCATGAACGAAGTCACTTGGGTGTTCACAAGAAACTCAATGTATTGGGCTACATCGTCATCGTCCATGCCCCCGCCTGAGTGCCTGGATTTTTGGTATCGCTGGTACAGCGCGTAATGCTCTTCAGAAAATCGTGGTTTGCTGACATGAACGGTCAGATCTTGGTGTTGCGCTTGTGCGCGGCGCTGACTTCGGTTTGGTCGAAATTCCGAGGCCAACACACGAATGGAGGTGCAGGCCTGGCAGTAGTCACAATGCGGACGGTAAACAAAGGCGCCACTGCGGCGAAACCCCTTTTGTACCAAATCGCTGTAGATTTGGGCGTCAATGTGTTCGCTTGGCGCCGCCACTTGCGATCGGGCAATGCGCCCGCCCACGTAACTGCAAGGATAGGCCGCCGTGGCGTAAAACTGAATCTTTGAAAGAGGAAGGGTGATGCGGTGTGTCACGCGCGGGCAGGTTTGGGTGCAGCAAATTCATTCCAGTATACGGGTTCAAACTCCCAGGCGGGACCTGCTTTACCCGCCAGGTTGGTGACAGATTTGATGAATGTCGTGCGCGAAATTTCCCTTGCACCAAGCGATGCCAGGTGGTCTGTGTTTTGTTGGCAATCTATCAGTGGTATCTGATGGTGTCGACATATCGCTACCAAGGCGCATAA
>Ga0136636_10001854_pt1 | contig 12474 bp, 5 predicted proteins | sample AntDrymUQ8522106_2_FD_104653 | JGI IMG/M metagenome (GOLD analysis project Ga0136636, IMG submission 104653) | Polar desert sand microbial communities from Dry Valleys, Antarctica - metaG UQ852 (21.06) | ecosystem: Environmental > Terrestrial > Soil > Desert | place: Antarctica: Dry Valley... | reverse complement strand
GGATAACGAGAACACTTTCTCAATCATCTTTCGGATATTTTCCTTCTCGTTGTATGTGGGAATAATAACTAGGCTATCTGACACCGGGCTGATTTTTACGGAACGAAAGTAGGAAATATTTAGGAAACTGAAACTTAATTATTGTTAATCTGCTCATATCTTCTTTTAATGAATGAGTTTCTGTTGGTGAAAGGAGCTCCTTTTCGCGCAGTTTCATTCAATTTACTTCCAACATAATTCAAGGATAAAACCAAATATTAACTGCTGTAAGTATAATTGCAAAATACAATTGAAAATTAACACTTCTATTACTTGGAACTACTATTAATAACAGTACTATTTTACTGTTATTCAATTTATTAACTACCGTAAACAGTAACCTGAAAAATATCCCTGTTTTGCTTCAAATAAGTTGTAACTTTGCATCCCAAATAGCAATTTGTGACAAAATCAATATACCTAACCATACATTAATTCACTACAGCTTATGAAAAATCTTTTACTCTTTATCAGTGTTATTTTTACCGCTTTTTTTGCTTCGGCACAAACTCCCACCGATTTGTTTTTCTCCGAGTATGTTGAAGGGAGCGGCAATAATAAAGGCGTTGAAATATACAATCCCACCAATCAGCCGATTGACCTGTCCGCGTATTATGTAGTCCGCTATAGCAACGGAAGTTCCGTATATACCGAAGGTGGCATTACGAAACTCACAGGCACTCTGCAACCCTACAAAACACATGTACTTGTAAACGGACAAACTACAAGTACTTCGAGTTCACCAGCTTGCAGCCCTGAGCTACAGGCTAAGGCTAACCAGCTCGATGGTGTTTATCCGGCACCTACCTATATGAATGGGAATGATGCTATCGCACTTTTAAAATCAACTGATGGCGGAACTACTTTTTCCCCGGTTGACCTGATAGGCCAGATCGGGCTAGGTAATGCTATTCAGAATGAAACCGGATGGTCGTATGTAAAGGACACTACTGTAAACTACACTGCCAACCAACTTCCTGTAAGCGGAAAAGTAATCAACTACATTGTTCAATCAAAAGCAACTAACGGCACTTCTTTCGGTCCTTTCTGGATGTCGTGGACCTCGGATCATACACTGATCAGGAAACCGAACATTGTAAAAGGCGTAGTTGCAAACCCTAATCCGTTTAATGTATCCATGGAATGGGATACGGTTCCAGCTAAAATTGACACTGCAGGCCATTTCGTATATAAAGACATATGGGATAATTTAGGATTACATGCCTGTGTAGCAGATCCTGAATACCCATCAGCGATTAAAGAAACAAGTTTCAACGGCACAATCACTATTTATCCGAACCCTGTGGTTGCTGAACGTTTCAGTATTACAGCCAGTTTACCTTTCACATCCATTCATATATTTGATGTAATCGGAAAAGAAGTTTATAGCCTGACACTTTCATCGGCACGCAACGAAACTGAAGTCCTTACAGGTCAACTTGAGAATGGCATGTACCTCGTTAAAATAGTATTTTCGGACAAGAGCACTACCGTTCAGAAAATCCTGGTTAAATAATTCTATATTTACCTCAATCTGACACATAAAAGGTACCCGGAAATGAGTGCAATTTCATTTCGGGTACTTTTTAATTTATAAAAACCAGTTCTTATGAAACAAATAATTTTACTGTTCTCCTTTCTAGTAGCTTGTACACTGGCTGTTGTTGCGCAAAAACAAACAGTAATCGGCGTGATTAAAGACTCATTTCTTGGAGAAACCGTGGTTGGCGCCAATGTACTTATTAAAGGCACTCAAACAGGCACTGCTACTGATATCAATGGGAAATTCTCCTTCCAACTTGAGAAAGGTAAATATACCCTGGTGCTAAGTTATGTAGGTTACAACCCAATTTCGCAAGATATTGTAGTAGCTGATAAGCCATTGAGCTTAACTTTCACAATGGAAACCATTGTTCTTGATGAAATATCGATTGTAGGTGATGTAGCTCGTTCGCGCGAAACACCTGTTGCTTTCACAACACTTTTACCTGCTAAGATAGAAGAGCGTTTATCCGGTCAGGATATCCCTATGCTTTTTAACAAAACACCGGGTGTATATGCAACACAGCAAGGCGGTGGCGATGGTGATGCCCGTATTACAATCAGGGGTTTTAACCAACGAAATGTGGCAGTTATGCTCGACGGTATTCCGGTGAATGATATGGAGAATGGATGGGTTTACTGGTCAAACTGGTTCGGACTTAGTGCCGTTACCCGCAGTATGCAGGTTCAGCGTGGCCTGGGAGCCTCCAAACTTGCGCTTCCATCGGTTGGAGGAACAGTTAATATACTTACAGTAGGTATCGAAAACAACCGATCACTGAGCATAGAGCAAGGCGTTGACGGCGAAGGCAAACTTACCACCAACCTGGGATATACATCAGGAAAATTAAATAACGGATGGAGCATTACGCTTGCCGGTGCTTACAAAACTGGTAATGGATGGGTTGATCAAACCAATGTAGATGCATGGTTTTTCTTTGCCAAGGTTGATAAACGCTGGGGCAACCACATAACCAGTCTGACCGGTTTTGGAGCGCCTCAAACACATAAGCAACGCAGCTATAAACGTTCGGTAGCAGCTTACGATACTGCATACGCCAAAGAACAAGGAGTTACTTCGTCGGACTTTCCGACAATTGTGGATCAGGGAATTGGTTATAACCAGCATTGGGGATATTTACAACGTGATGCTGATCAATGGAACAGCGATTTCACTGCCCGAAACATCAATCCTGATGCAAAAAGAGAAGTAAGAAATGAGATGGTAAATACCTATTTCAAACCTCAGTTCAATATTCGTGATCATTGGAATGTAAATGAGAAACTGGTTATCTCAACAACGGCATACCTTTCGTTAGGAACCGGTGGCGGCGAACAACCCAGGAATAGCCTGAAAAACACTAATCTTATTACAGCGGAGGAGGTTGCAAATAAACCCGAACTATACTCAGGCGATGAAGTCGGACAGATTAACTGGCAAAGCATTTACAATCAGAATTCAAAACCTACCAATACAGGTTTTGGTATGACGTACCCTATTAATCCTACTTATAGCGATAAATTGTATTATTCGACCAATTACCTGGTACAGAACAATAACAACCACCGTTGGTTTGGATTACTTTCAACTTTCAGCTATAAGCTTAACAATAAGTTCGACTTATCCGGAGGTATTGACCTGCGCTCCTATAAAGCAGAGCATTACAGTGAAATTACTGATTTGATGGGAGGCGACTATGCCATCGACAAATTTGATCTGCGAAACGATTATAGTGCCAATCCATTGCTTGCCGTGAAACATGTTGGCGACAAAGTATATTATTATGATGACGGACTTGTTAACTGGGGCGGACTTTTCGGACAATTGGAATATAAGGAAGGGAATATCAGTTCCTTTGTTAACATTACCACATCAATAAGCGGTTATAAAAAGAAGGACTATTTCGGCAACAAGGAATCGGACTGGACATACAATCCCGGATTTACTTTTAAAACCGGCGCTAATTATAACATCGACGAGCACAACAATGTATTTGTCAACTTAGGGTATTTGTCGAAAACAAAAGACTTTAAATACTATTTTAAAGGATATTCTGCCAATTTCCTTCCTGATTCAGTTACAAAAAATGAGAATGTTAAAGCCTTGGAACTGGGTTATGCTTTTACCAGCAAAACTTTTACTGCTAACGTAAATGCCTATTATACCAAATGGGAGAATAAGCCTACCAACCAGGTCAAGGGCAAATACGAAGATCCTCTCACCGGTAATGAAGGATACACCTATGGCGACATTCCTGGCATGGATGCTTTGCACACAGGTGTTGAAGTCGATTTTATATACAAGATCCGCCGCAATCTCGATTTCCAGGGTTTGATATCAATAGGGAACTGGGAATGGGATAAAAAGATCGAGAACCTTCAGATGTATTTTACCGATAATAATAAACCCGCAAATACATTCAGTTTCGATGCTACAGGAATTCATGTCGGCGATGCAGCCCAAACCCAGATAGGAGCAAGCCTGAGGTACGAACCCATTAAAAACTTTTATATCGAAGCAGGAGGAACTCATTTCGACAGGTATTATGCCGATTTTAACCCCGAAGAATGTACTGATGAACTCGGAAATCCTGTTGACTCATGGAGAATTCCAGCATACACCCTTTTTGATTTCCACACCGGTTACAAATTCAAATTGGAGCCTTTTCAAAAACTTGGCTTTACGGTAAGGCTGAATGTATTAAATGTATTGGATAAAGTCTATATTTCGGATGCCCGCAATAACGACACCTATATCCAGCGACCTTTCAGCACCTTCGATGCCCGCTCAGCATCCGTATTTATGGGCGCAGGCAGGCAAATTACAGCCTCGTTAAAAATCATTTTTAACTAGAGCATACCAATTTGTTATCCAAGTTATTAAATCATTAAACTGAATAAATAAAAACATCAATATGAAAAAATCTTTTATCCTTGCGCTTGTATTCCTGGGGATTACATCCCTTGCGAATGCGCAAAATTCAATTCTCGAAGCCAGAGGTATGGCCATCGGAACAGTGGTTACTGTTAAAGGTATCGTAACCAATGGCGCTGAACTTGGTGTTATCCGCTATTTTCAGGACAACACCGCCGGAATTGCAGCCTATGGTTCAGCAGTTAACGTAGCTAACCGGGGCGACTCGGTAACGATAACCGGAACCCTTAAAAATTATAATCAGCTTCTCGAGCTTGATCCTGTTACCAATGTTACCATCCGTTCAACCGGAAACCCTGTACCTGCGCCTATTGCTTTAACTCCGGCTCAACTTACCGAAGCTTACGAAAGCATGCTTATACAGGTTAACAATGTGCAATTTGCTGATGCTGGAGGAGTTTTTACTCAGAAGAAATACCAGTTTACCTCCAATGGCGAAAGTGGCTACATCTACGTGAAAAACAACCAGACTGATATCATTGGGCAGCCTATTCCTAACGGGATGGTGACGTTAACCGGAGTATTATCACAGTTTGATTACAACAGTCCAACTGCCGGTTACCAGATGCTTCCGCGCACCATTGCCGATATACAGATGACCAGCTCCATTTATCTTACAAGTGTGCTGGTAAACACAAACTTTACAAAGACAGAACTCGATTTCAACTGGGTAACCAATATTGAAGGGACTACTGAAATGTTTTACGGGTTAACCGCAGAAACAGTAAAATCGAACCATGTTACAGGCACAGGCGGTTCAACCAACCATGATATAGCACTTTCTGGTGTTTTGGCCGGACAGGTTATATGGGTGCAGGCTTTTTCGGTTAACGGAAGCGATACTGCTTTCTCAGGAACATTGCCATTCGCTACCATTTCGAATTCAACAGGTGACATGAAAGTATATTTTAACACTGCTGTTGACAACTCATACTCCAATGGAGTAAATGCAATCACACTGCCATCAGCCATCGACGATACACTTATAAGCTATATAAACCGGGCAAAATATACAGTTGATCTTACCATGTACAACTTCAACAATTTAGGTATGAGCAATGTAAGTAATGCTTTAAAAGCTGCGGCTGACAGAGGCGTTACTGTCCGGGTAATCGGATGCGGAACCACTGCTAACCTGGGTATTAATGATCTTGCAGGATCGGCCGTTAATGTGCTTATTGGCCCAAACAGCTCAAACCGTACCGGAATTATGCATAACAAATTTATCCTTTTCGATACTGAATCAGCCAACCCAAATGACCCGCTTGTGTGGACCGGTTCGACCAATTTAACGGATGGCCAGATCAACCTTGATCCAAACAATGTGATTATTATTCAGGATCAGAGCCTTGCACGAGCGTTTAAAATTGAATTCGAGGAAATGTGGGGATCATCAACAAGCAGTGCCGATGCCGTGAAAGCCCGTTTTGGCTTCACAAAAAAGAACAATACGCCCCACGAATTTATGATCAATGGAAAAAGAGTTGAGAACTATTTCAGCCCTACTGATGGTGTAAATGCCAAGATTGTTCAGAATATCAATACGACCAACAGCGACCTGAGTATTGCAACCATGCTTATTACACGCAACGAAATGGCCGATGCTATTGCTGCACAGAAAGCAGATGGCGATGCTGTAAACGTACTTACCAATGCCGAAGGAAACAACGGAACAACCGTGAATACGATCCTCAAAGCTGCATTAGGTACTCATTATACATTTGATGATGTGAACAGCGGAATTATGCATCACAAATATATGGTTGTTGATCAGAATGCTCCATCATCAGATCCTTTAGTGCTCACAGGATCACACAACTGGAGTGCAGCTGCTGATAACGATAACGACGAAAACACACTTATCATACACGATGCAACCATCGCCAATCTTTACTATCAGAATTTTGTAAAGCGCTTTGTTGATAACGATGGTGTACTGTTCGAACTCACAGGTCCACCGACAGCCGTTAACGATTCAGCAAAAACAAAAATTTCGGAACTTATAACCATTCAGGTTTTGGATAACGATATAAAAGAAGCTCCGGTTTCGTTGAGTATAGAAGTGCCTGCAGTTCATGGAAATTCATATATTCCGTTTGCCAATCCTAACGTTATCAGTTATTTACCTACCGAAGGATACTTTGGAAATGATTCAGTTGTTTACAAAATCGCATACCAGGCCGATCCTACGCTTACTGCAACTGCCAAAGTTTATATTACGGTTATTAACAACATCGGTATTTCCGAATTACCCGGACAATCACCTTTAAAAATAACACCAAACCCGGTTTCGGATGGCAACTTCAGTTTAACAGTTAATGTACCTTCAGCACAAACGGCAGTTATGCAGATAGTTGATATTGCTGGAAAAAGTGTTTATTCAGCTCCTGAAAAATTAAAATCGGGCGACAATACTTTCTATTACTCTATTCCCGTGGTTAACTCAGGTGTTTATTTCCTGAAGCTTACTACAGCAACTATGACCTGGACAAAGAAAATTGTTTTTGAATAGGTTGTAACAATTCTTTACGAAATAAAGCCGGTCTTATTCTTAAGCCGGCTTTTTTTATGCAGCACATTTTCAGTTGATTCCAGACTGAAACTTTCTATCTGAATGAATAAACACTAAAACAGTCCAACCTCCACGCCTATGGTAAGGCGCGGTAGTTCGGGAATTGCATACGAAGATTTAAAAATATCACTCATCCGGTATTTCGCGGTTACCACATAGCGGTTGCTGCCGGTGCGGGCCAAAAAACCATAAGACAAATTCTCCATATAACCCAGTCGGGTTGTTTCAACTCTTACTTTTTCATCGAACTCATTCTTATTGATGGTGAAGTGTAATTTACGCATATTCCAGCTTCCATATGCACCCAAATCGAGGAAATTGCCGACATAGTTACCTCGTCTGCCGACGTTAAAACGCAGATAAACAGAGGGTGATAAAGTGCTAATCCGGAATTTTTCCTTATCGTTACTAACTGAGTCAGGAACAGTTTTAGGAACATCCTGTGACAGATTGTATGTAGAAACTCCGATACCAAGATCAAATCCGGATGCTAAAAAGCTGGTTAATTTCCGCTTGTATCTGATTCCAAAATCAAAGGAGATTGACGATCCGAACTTTGTGTACGTAACATCTTCGTTGGTATGCATAGGAAAACCGAAACCAATATAAAAATGAGTAAAATTTTTCAGATTCTGTCCCCGCGAAGGGCGGATTGAATCGGCTTTTACATTCTGTTCAAGCAGAATTTCCTGGGCAAAAGCATGAGTAGATACAAATAGTAAAACTATAAAAAGGATTTTTTTCATAATATATTGTCGGATTAAAGTTTAACTTTCATGCTGTAACCAGCATAATGAATATTAAGGGTTTTTTCTCCCGGGAAGTCATTTCTGTATATAGTAAGTACCTCAGGTTGTGTTACATTTAAAACAAAATAACTTTCTATTACCCCTGCAGCATCCATTATATTGTAATAAAAATAATTAATCCCTTCAGCTGTGGGGTTACCTGTAAATGATTCGTTATCAGTAATTAATTCAGGGGGTACACTGCCGGAAAGCTCACTTTTAACTATAATCCTGAGTGTATCATTGTTTTCGATAAGTTCGAAAGTCGGCGCAACAAACATCCGGTTTGAATCAGTAAAATATGCGGCCTGTGGCACCCCATACCCATGTGCATAATCGAAATAAGGATACAGGTTCCCCGATTTTTCAATTTCCTGAAACAGCTGCATATTGGTTAGCGACCGGTTTGTTTGCCAGGCACATGCGGCAAACCCGGCAACCAGCGGCGACGAATAAGATGTACCCTGTGTTGATGTAAATCCCGCAGGAGCAGCGGTTGTAACATGGCCGTAAGCTGATACATTTGGTTTCATCCTTTTATCGGAAGTTGGCCCATACGAACTGAAACTTGTATGATATCCCGTTGCAGGATTAATGCCGCCAACCGAAAGTACACTGTCGGCATCAGCAGGAGCACCTACATAATGCCATTTGCCGCTTCCCTCGTTACCGGCGGCATTTACCACAAGCATTCCCTTACGTGCGGCTATATTGGCGGCTCTCGAAATAAATGAAGTACGGCCATCCATCTGCCAGTTAAAATAGCGCTTGAAGGTATATCCAAGCGAACTGTTTATAATATCAGCGCCGTTTTTATCGGCCCATTCGGAAGCAGCCAGCCAGTTAAGCTCCTCGGAAAATTTCTCCGAGTTTTTTTCTGTTTTCGCCAGTAGAAATTCAGCGCCTGTAGCCAGTCCAATCTGCAAATCACCAATTTTGCCAGCAATACATGACCATACCTGCGTACCATGACCATTGCCATAATATACATTTTCGGAATTGCCACGCTTGGTAAAATCCCTGGTTGCGATTAGCCGGTTTTCCTTTCGGATTTGATCGAATGCAGGCACTTTATCAGCATGATCGAAACCTACATCAAAAATAGCGATGCGAATTCCTTTCCCGCTAATTCCGGCTTTTTGCCATGCATCCACACCCAAAGTTGATAACTGACCTTTTAAAACTTTTTCCTGTTCAAAATCCATTGTAGTGTCATACTCATAGTAACCGGCCACCTGAAGAGCTGATGGCTCAACATATTCAGCATCAAGTACAAAAGAAAGTTCCATTATACGCACCATTTGCATAGAAGTAGCTTTTACAACAACCGAATTAAACCAACGGCTGGTAAAAATTACTTCCATAACCATAGGTGTAATTTCATCTACATAGGCATCGTTAACCGGCCAATCCGATGGATCATCAACCTGCAAACCTGTGCGGATTCGTCGTTCGATAGTTTTAATATCAAAATATTCATACGGATTAAAGCCATTGCGCTGTTTATCTTTAAAATAAACCATCCATTGCTGTTGAGATTCAGCAATCAGCGGAAAAAAGAAAAGCAATCCGCTTATAAGTATCAAAATCTTTGTCCGGTGCATAGATAATATTTTTAGTTTGCTACTTCTACAATTTCCATTCCCCTTAATGTTTTGAGCGCATCGGACACATTGCTGACTTTCTGAAATGTGATTGTAAGCTTTCCCGTACCTTCCTTCATGCGGCATGAGTGAGTATGCGACTGAACATATTTTAGCACTGCTGTAAATATCTCGCTTTGATAGTATGCTGAAGTTTCGTTACTAAGGAAGTGGCCGGTCATGAGCTGGTTACGAAGAATCAATTTTTCGAAACCCATGCTTTTAGCCAGCATCCGCAATCTGATGGCGTTCAGTAATTCCTGCGTTTCCGGCGGAACAGGGCCAAATCTGTCGATCAACTGCTCCTGGAAAGCGAGGAGGGCTTCCTCTGTTTCAAGGCTATCGAGTTCCTTATAAAGGCTCAGGCGTTCAGTAATATTGCTGATGTACACATCGGGTATTAATATTTCGAGATCGGTTTCAATCTGGCATTCCTTCACATATTTTGTGTCGAGTTCATCAGCATATAGTTCGGAATATTCGGCCAGTTTGAGTTCGTGCATGGCTTCGTCGAGGATTTTTTGATACATCTCGAAACCGATTTCGGTGATGAAACCACTTTGCTCAGCACCAAGGATATTACCGGCGCCACGGATATCGAGATCGCGCATGGCGATATTAAATCCACTGCCGATATCGGCAAATTCCTCAATGGCTCGTAATCGTTTACGGGCTTCATCGCTCAAAATGGAAAGAGGCGGAGCCAGCAGATAGCAGAAAGCTTTGCGGTTGGAACGGCCAACACGGCCACGCAACTGGTGCAGATCGCTCAACCCGTAATAATGTGCGTCGTTAATAATGATTGTATTGGCATTGGGAATATCCAAACCCGACTCAACAATAGTAGTACTTACCAGCACATCGTAATCGCCTTCGACAAAACCGAGCATTACTTTTTCGAGCTGATGTCCATCCATTTGTCCATGGCCAACACCAACGCGTGCCTCAGGAACCAGTTTTTTAATAATTGCGGCCAGGTCAACCAGGTTCTGTATCCTGTTATTTACAAAGAATACCTGTCCGCCGCGGGAAAGCTCGTAGCTGATTGCATCGCGCACTATTTCTTCGTTAAACACATGAACCTCAGTTTGTACCGGGTAGCGGTTAGGCGGCGGTGTGCTGATAATACTCATATCCCGGGCACCCATCATCGAAAACTGCAACGTACGTGGAATTGGCGTTGCAGTAAGAATAAGGGTATCCACGTTAACACGGAACTTTTTGAGTTTTTCCTTGGCGGAAACACCGAATTTTTGCTCTTCGTCAATGATCATGAGCCCCAGGTCTTTGAATTTTACATCAGCACTAAGCAAACGATGCGTACCGATCAGAATATCAATTTTACCCTCTTCAAGATCCTTAAGTGTTGCATTTTGCTGCTGTGTACTTTTAAAACGGTTAATATAATCGACGCGGCAAGGCAGGTTTTTGAGCCTCTCGGAAAAGGTTTTAAAATGCTGGACGGCTAACACTGTGGTAGGAACAAGTATTGCTACCTGTTTACTATCGGCAACAGCTTTAAAAGCAGCCCTGATGGCGATTTCAGTTTTCCCAAAACCCACATCGCCGCATATCAGGCGGTCCATCGGATGATCTGCTTCCATATCACGCTTTACGTCCACAGTAGATTTAACCTGATCGGGAGTATCCTCGTATATAAAAGAAGCTTCGAGCTCGTGTTGCAGATAAGTGTCGGGAGTAAATGCAAAACCTTTGGCTGAGCGGCGTTCGGCATAAAGCTTAATCAAATCGCGGGCAATATCTTTTACCCGGGCTTTGGTTTTGGCTTTGAGTTTATTCCAGTTATTGGAGCCAAGCCGGTCCATTGAAGGCACATGACCTTCCTTGCCCGAGTATTTCGAAATGCGGTGAAGAGCGTGAATGCTGATATAAAGCAGATCATCATTCTGATAAATAATACGGATGGCTTCCTGCCATTTACCGTTGTTATTGATCTTTTCGAGCCCATCGAAACGGCCAACCCCATGATCGATATGCGTAACATAATCGCCGGGTTTAAGGTCGTACATTTCTTTCAACGTAAGTGCCTGCTTGCCGCTGAAACTTTCTTTAAGCCTGAATTTATGATACCTTTCGAACAACTGGTGATCGGTGTAGCAGGCTATTCCGATATCCTTACATACAAATCCTTCGTGAAGCGAAAGATTGATACAGGCAAAATCGAGGGGATCTTCGTTCGGATGACTTTTCTCCAGGTCATCGAGAATGGTATAAATTCGTTCAACCTGCTTAGGACTGTCAGCCAGGAGTACGTTCCGGATTCCTGAAACGGTATTCCGCTGAAGTTCAGCTACAAACAAGTCGAAATTTTTATTAAAAGAAGGTTGTGGAGTAATTTGAAAATCAACAGTAAACGAATGGTCAAAAAAAGTATGCTTCCCAAACTCTACTATGTTGAATCCTGTTAACTGCCGCAAAAAAGTTTCCCTGTCAGTAAACAATTCGGCTGGTTCCAGATGTTGAACAGGTCCTGAAAGCAAATCGAAAGCTTTCACTGCTTTTTCAAATTCAGTTCCAATCCTGTCGGCAGCAAATCCTGCATCATTGAGCCAGAGAATGGTATAGCGGGGAATAAAGTCGAGGAAAGTTTCCCGCGTTTCCACCAGTGCCCGATCCTGAACATTGGGAACAATTGTAATATGATCGAGTTTATCAACGGAACGCTGAGTTGCCGGGTCGAACGTACGTAAAGATCCAACTTCGTCGCCAACAAACTCGATACGATACGGAATATCATTGGTAAAAGAAAATACATCGATTATACCTCCGCGTAGTGCAATCTGTCCGGGTTCCACCACAAAATCTGTACGCACAAAACCGTATTCGTCGAGCAAATCATAAATAAAATCAAGATCTACCGTTTCGCCGCGCTTCAGTTTCAGTGTGGATTTTTCGAGATACTTGCGGTTTACAACCTTTTCGGTCAGCGCTTCC
>Ga0136636_10001852_pt1 | contig 12491 bp, 9 predicted proteins | sample AntDrymUQ8522106_2_FD_104653 | JGI IMG/M metagenome (GOLD analysis project Ga0136636, IMG submission 104653) | Polar desert sand microbial communities from Dry Valleys, Antarctica - metaG UQ852 (21.06) | ecosystem: Environmental > Terrestrial > Soil > Desert | place: Antarctica: Dry Valley... | reverse complement strand
TGCGTGTCGGTAATCCCCATCCAGGCCATAGAAAGACCACCTCCACAAAAATAAGTAATTCCACTTCCAAGCGGATAATTCTGATCATTAATTGGAAGCAAAAGTCCTTCGCTATCGGTAAGCAACAGGTAATGGTTTTTATCGGGTGCTTTAAATGCTGAAGGAAAGGCAAAGTTTTGAATACTGATTTTCTCATCGGTATTCAAGCTAATTTCCAATGCAGAGCTTGCCGTCAAAACAAACGTTACGTCCAGTTCATATTTTCCTGAAAGTTTCACATTCAGCGAATTGTCTTTCTGCTCAGTTTTCTTTACTGTAAATTGATCTTTCAGCGACAATTGTTCCCATACTTTGTTACAACGTTTATCAGTTACCGAAAGCAGGGCAGTTTGGTCGTCGAAACGCACTTGTAGATTAGGGTCAGATAATGTCCACACTTTGGAGTAGGCGGAAATCACCATCAAGGTGAGGAAAATCGAAATAGTTATTGATTTAGTCATGGTTGGTTTATTTTGGATTTTTATCTGACAATTATTTTTGTCAAACTGGTTTTATCAGCAATTTCGTTCAAATCTACAATTTAAATTCCCAATTATTATTTTCTTTCTCTGCCAAATGAGCGTCAAAAACCTTTGTGCGACCATCGGGACTGGTTACTTTAATCTGGTATTTCCCATAAAAACCACGGAAGGTGACTTGCCCATTTTTTTCGGTTGTTAGCTTCACATTTTTGGTCATCCAGTCTTCTTTAATCAGTTTGTGTAATCGGGTATAAACGGGCTTAGGGTTAAAATCACGATCTAAAAGCCCGCCATTTTTGAGCCAGATATTTCGGTCGCACAAACCCCACCAGTGAATAGATTTCATGTTAGGATGCCCAAATGAAAGGATATAAAACTGTTCGGCAAATTCGGCCTGGGCATCTTCTGTCCAAACGCCTTCGCGCCAGCCTCCGGTAATATTTTTTCCTGATGATTGCGGTATAAATTCGGTAATATGCAGCGGCAAACCCAGCTCGTCGAATTTTTGGTATGTGGCCACTATTTCTAGCGGAGAAAACCACATTTCGCGGGGTTCGTGGGCTTGAATTCCTATACCATTAATTGGTATATTTCTAGTTTGAAGCATTTTAACAAACTGATAATATTTCGCACGTGTTTCTGGCTTCGAGAGGATATAAAATTCATTGATATGAAAATCGCCTTTCTGATTGGCCTGATATGCCCATTGGTATGATTTTCCAACCCATGGGGCGAATTGCTCCAAAGTAATTCCCTCAACGTTGTACCTCGATCCCTCATCAATTTTAGCATCGGATATGGTATCTTTTAAAGCCATTTCCCAAGTAATTGTATTGATTGGTTCGTTTACCACATCCCACATTTTTATTTGATCTTTAAAGCCACCAACCAAATTTTGAATTCGTGCTTTGTACAAATCGTCAGCCATTTCAATGGGAAGCTTCATTAACCACTCTGGTGTACCAGCTACATGTGTCCATCCTAAGGTGTGCCCTTTGGGCGTAATTCCATTATGCTTGCACCAATCCAATTTTTGCTGCAATTTTTGCCACTCGGGTTTCCCTTGTAGTCGCTCATAATTCCACCATTTCACAGTAAGTTCGGTGTAATTGAATAATCCGGTGAATTTCTCCTGAAATTTTGCTGAATCTTCAGGAGAAAGCCTAAACATCTCTTCACTCAGATTTCCGAAAAGGAAGTCTTGGCTTACCTGATTGATCTTTACTTTTGCACCATTAATGGGTTTCCCTTGTGCATCGACAAGTACCAAAGAGGCATCACCTTTCCGGTATTTTTCGATATTAAGGCGTGCCTTTGAGAGTAGTTCCTGCTCAATTTTGGCTTTATCGGGCGACTGTGCCATGATGGTTAACGACAAAATAATGGCGAAAATCAGGAAGAAAACCCGTTTGATCTGAAATAAAAGAACGAATGTCATATTCATAAGTATATAATTTAGTGATTACCAAACTTTCAATTTTAATTCACCTTTATTCGGATTTTCGAACGGACCAACCGATGGATTTGTTTCGGAACGTTTTGCGCCAAAATAATCAGCATCAATTTTTAATGTTGTACCATCTGGGTTGTCGAATCTAGCTTTTGGGATTTTTGCTTTTCCTAGTATTTCAGTGGTGATCATTTTCACTTTTTGGTCGTAAAAATTCTGGTTGAATGTGATTTGCAGATACACATCTTTCCCTTCTTCAATTAATTTCAATTCAGGATCAAAATCGGGGTCGGTTGTGAAATTCACATCTTTATCAGAAGGTTTTGCTCCGTTGTAATAACTATTGCCACCCATCCATACAGGAAGTCTGGCATTATCATAACCAGTCAAACCGTATATGTACTTGCTTTCAGACATACCGGGATTTTTATCACCATTCCCTACAAAAATATTGTTGTAAAATCTGTCATCTCCGGCCATGATGGTTGTAAGGGCAGCAATATCCGTTGAATGAGGTAAAAAATAGGGGGTAAAGCGATTGGGATCAGGCCACGTATAGATAGTACCAGCTATCAGATTATGTACAAACGCACCTCCTTCTGATTGGGTTCTGATGGCTATTGGTGATAAAAGAATGTTGTTGTCGATAATAAATGGACCATGATTTACTTCCAGAAAGATGTCTTCCATATTGTTATTGTAAAGCAAATTGCCGGAAACACGAGTGCCCTGGGTCATCCAATCAAGCCACAAGCCTCTTCCGCAACCATGAATATGATTATGATTCAATTGAGTATCAATTGCCGCATGAAATTTAATTCCGCCAATTTCAGCTCCCGAAAATTGCCTTTTTGTCCAGATGTTGTAGATATGATTATTTTCAATGGTACTGAAGGCAGCCCCCATGCTACCGCATATACCGGTTTGTTCGCAGTTGAAAATGGTGTTGTTTCGCACAATATGCGATCCGATATTCTCTTTGTCCCAGCCATTCCGGAGTACATTAAAAGTTACTTCGATATAGTGAATGTTGCCATCCCTGTTCACATTCTCTTTGTCGGCAGTCCAGGTATTGTGACCCGTACCGCGCTCTTTCCCCAAGGTTATTCCCGAACATTTCGAATCGCTGATCACATTGTTTTCGATAATCCAACCTTTGTTCCAATGTGTTGCAATCATACCAACCTGTTCAGCAGTTGGCGCTCCCCATTGCGTAGCAGCCTGACTAATGTAAAATCCTTTGATGGTGATGTAATTAATGCCCGGTTTTGAGGGATAAAAAACGGTTGGCCGAGCGCTGATTTCAACTAATTCTTTATTGGGTTTGAATTTCTGGAAGTTGGCATAAATTGTTGTATTCGCGTTGTCACTTTCACAGTACCAGGTGTAAACAGAACCCTCATTATCCTGGATTTTAGTGTCTGCTACCGGATTGATCACTTTTTCGATGATTTCCTTTTCGTACAGCGACTTTCCGTTCAGAAAAACTTCACCGGTATGGTGTATCCGTCCTCTTCTAACGAACCAATCACCATTTATTGAATCTTTGTACGGATTGTAGTCACCAAAAAACGAATTGGGAATAACGGCTTTCCACACGTCCTCTTTTTCTTTTTTCCAACCGGTAATAATTTCCGATCCTTTGATTTCCACTTTTTCGCCGGAAGCTGCACGATAAACAATTCGTTTCGAATCACTTGTTCCTCCGTGTGCCGGATCAATCCGTTCACGATAAGTTCCGGAATGAACGGTAATTATATCACCTGCAACGGCTATTTGTGCCGCATGATTAATGGTGAGGAACGGTTTTGAGGCTGACCCTTTATTTTGGTTATTTCCTGAAACGGAAACATGGTATTCTTTGGCTGAAATAACGGTTGTTATCAGAATCAGCATCATCAAAAGTTTAAATTTTAGTTTTTTCATTGGGTTAATTTTAGTTTTTTTTCTCGTTGCCCGAATAAACCCCGGTAACAAAACCGTGTCCGCGTTTCCATTCCTTCGGATCTAAATCGGCTGGATCAATGCCCACGCCAACTAACCCAAAAGGACGGCCACCATCAGGAGTAATTGAGAAAAGAGTTTCATTGATTTAGTTTATTAAAAATTTATACCCGTGGTTGTGGTAGCAGAAGGTCAGTCCAAATTCCTCTTTCAGGATTTTTCCGGCTGCATTAAAATCTTCAACTGCTTTTTGGGCAATTTCCAGCGTAAATGGCGCAGTGTGGGGAATCCAGGCCACACGTACAAACTTCGCGACCAGCGCTTTAGCATTCGCGCCAACTTCGCGGGTTTTGGTGGTCAAATCAGGATAACTTACCCCGAACGAAGAACAAAACATGCCGCGTTCGTCCAGCATCGCGCGGATTTCGGGAGCAGTGCGTTTAAACAGGTTCGAGAACTCCATGTCAGTAATCCCCATAGTTTTCAGGGTATCCAGCGTGGCGGCTACATCTTTGGCAAAACTAGTACGATAAGTGTACGAAACCATGCCCGGAGTTTGCGGGAAAAGGGGTTTACCTTTTTTGGCGTAAGCCGAACTCAGTCCTATTAAAAGGAATATTACGAAAAGTTTAAGATTCTTCATTTGGTAAATTTTTATTGGTTTAAAATTTTAATACAGTACAAACCCTCCATTGGGCATCATCGAAATTGAAAATGAACTGATATTGCTTCCGATATTAAAAGCAACCAGATCAGATGGAACTTCTCCGTCACCAATAAATGTTGGATTAACGAGTTCTGCCGGCAAATTGATCTGTATTTCCTGCTTTTCGTTTTTGCCGTTGATTCCGGCCACGTACCATTTTTCACCTTTCCGGCGGGCAACCACAAACAATTCGCCGGGTACTGCCACAATTAGTTTGGTTTCGTCCCATGCAGCCGGAACCTGTTTACAATTTCCTGATTTTAATATTCCGGAACGAGGTTTCGTGCTGGTGTTCCTGCAACAAAATGCGCCCTTTCCCGACCATCCCAAATACAGGCTCGGTCTGGTATTTACTCTTTGCAACTGCAGCCAAGTAGGTTTCGCTACCACGATCGAATTCGAGGATTTTGATGCATGCCAATGGTCGGGTGCTGCAATGACCAGCGCATCGAAATCAGTTTTAGCAACCAACTTTCGGATATCTTTTTCCAGAGTTGGTTTGCGCGACACATTTTTTATAGCATCAAATCCCTTTTTAATTGCACCATCCTCCACATCACAGATATAAGCTACTTCCACTCCAGGAATCCTGGAGAAGTTTTCCAGGTGAAATGATCCGCGACTGTTCACTCCCATTATAGCAACGATAACTTTGTTGCTTGGTGCGTTTTTCCCGAATAAGGGGAAATTTAAAATGGTCAACCCACTGGCAGCAGCCAATGAAGAGTTTTTCAAGAATGTTCTACGTTCCATAAATAGTATTTTTTATTGGTTATAATGTTTTGTTTGTCATGTCAAATACAACGCTTCCGCCGTTCTGAATGTCTTTGTGGTTAAACCAGGAGTTTTTCAGCTTTTTGCCGTTAATGGTCACCGATTTCACATAGATATTTTCAGGAGAAGCATTTGGTGCCGAAATGATCAAGGTTTTATTGTTGCTCATTTTCATTGTCACCTTTTTGAACAAAGGACCATTCACGTAATAAATATCCTGCCCTGCATTGGGGAAAAATCCCATCGAAGAGAACATGTACCAGCTACTCATCGCTCCGCTATCGTCGTTTCCGGAATAGCCTTTTTCGTCGAAACGTTGGTTCATTAATTTACGCACATAAAAACTGGCAAGGTCAGACCTATCGCCATAATGGAATCCATGAACCGCAAGAAAAGCGGGTTCGTTGCCATAGTCGATCAGTTTATTCTCGAAACCATGCTGCAACTTTTTCACAAATAGATATTTGCCACCGCACAGTTCAACAATTTTGGTGAATTGGTGTGGCGCAAACCACGAATACGTCCACGAACTGCCTTCGTAGAAATGGTCTTTCCACGAACCGGGGTATTTTTTCAGGTCAAGAGGCACAAAAGTTCCATCAGGATTTTTTGATTCTATAAAACCTTTAAAACCATCGCTTTCGGCATTTGGGTTCCAAAGTGCAACCCATTTTCCGCTGCGTTCGAGGTATTTTTTGTAATCGGCTTTGGTGCCTAAATCTTTGGCCATAAGTGCCGCACAATAATCATTGTAGGCATATTCCAGCGTCATCGAGTTGCTCATGGTTCCAACAGGAATCCAGCCCAACTCCTTGTAAGTATTTGTTTTGTCTTCCTTTTTCCAGGCATAACTGCCTTGCCGTTCGATATCAGCATTGAATTTTATCACTTTGTAAGCTTCTTTCCAATCAATTCCTTTAACTCCTTTCACGTAAGCATCTGCAATAGTGTTGTCAATGTTATTCCCGCCTTGCTCCATAACCATCTCATTTCCTGCAACAAACGCGTCTTTAACCATTCCATTCTTTGCCAACCGGGCAACAAACGAGTTTACTGTTCCGGCAACCATTTCAGGATTAATTAAAACCTGCAGCGGGTAAAGTGTGCGCCATGTGTCCCAGATGGCAAATTGGTCATCCCAAAAAGGGACACCTTTTGCAAAGTTTGGAGAATCGTTGGTTCTGTTACGGGGCATAATTGACGCGTGGTAGAACGCTGTATAAAAAATGCGGTAATCACGCTCGGTTGCGCCCTCAACGACTATTTTGTTTAATTCGTTTTCCCAAATCTGTTTAGCAGTTTCTTTAACCTTTTTATAATCAAAATCAGGAATTTCGGAATCTAACCAATAAGTAGCCTGCTCAACACTTTTGAACGATACAGCAACTTTCATGTAAACCTCTTCGTTGGCTTCAGTTTTATATTGAAAATAAGCGCCAACCCGATCGTTAACTTCAATCAGTTTTTCTGTTTTTCGCCCCGGATTGATCACTTTATTCAACCAGGTTCCCGATGCAACAGGCGCTTTACTAAACCTTGCCACAAAATATACGTTGTATGTTCCACCTCCAAAGCCACCTGAATATTTGCCAAATCCTTTAATTTCGGTTGCTGAAGCGCTTGTTATTTCAAGCGATCCATCCCAGAATTTTCCCCCTAATTCGGGTTTAATGTCTCCAGCCAAATGGTGCGATAAATCGAAAACAATATGAGACTGATCGCTTTTGGGAAATGTAAAACGATAAATTGCAGAATGAACTGAAGGAGTTAAATCGGTTTGTATATTGTAACGACTCAGTTTTACCGAATATTCATAAGCCTTGGCTCTCTCGCTTTCTTTTGGCGAATCGTGATCGGTTTCACCAATTGCAAGCCCTATTTGTGGTGAAAAGAATATTTGTCCGTATTTCCCCCAACCAGTGCCACTCACACTTAACTGACAAAATCCCCGGATCGGTTCATCAACCGAATATCCAGGGTCACCGCCATTTTGTGTTTGAGGCGACGGATTGATGGAGCCAAATGGCAGTTGCGGTCCGATTACACAAGCACTCAAGGGATCGAGTACGCCAATAAAAGGATCGACATAATCAACCAACGATTTAGCATTCTGTTGAGCCACAGAACCAAATTGAAGAAAAAATAAGATTAATAAAGCAGGTAATAATTTACTTGAAAGGATTTTAAATTGTCTCATAAATATTATTAACTTCTGTATTAACGACTTTAAATTTATTCTTTAGTTATTCTGTAATTTCCATTTGTGGCACTGAAACTGAGCAAATGCCCTCCGAGTTTTACCAGTGAAACCGAATTCTTCAAGCCTTCTATTTTCCACTTACCTTCCTGAATGTCGGCAATCAGAACTTTGTAAGTTCCACTACCATTAATTTTCAAATGAATAGGCAGTGTATTAATTTCACCATCTTTACTAAAAAAAACGATCCGGTCGCCTATTTTGGCGCCGACAAATTTTTCTGTTTCAAGCTTTTCAACAGCCAGTGATTTGGTATTCCCATTGGCGTCCATCAACTGCATTACATTCAGAAATAAATCGGTATTGTTGGCATTTTTCGGGGAAACTTCCAGCCGCCAAATAGCGCCGTCAGCCGAATTGTTTTCGTTGGCAATTACCTGTGAAAAATTCTTGCCATTCACTGTGTATTCATTGTCTTTCCCACCAACTTTTTGAATCGAAAGATTTTCGGCAACTGGCAACAAAGTAGTATTAATAAGCAGTCCGTTGTATCCTTTTTCAGTACGCTTAACAATTGCTGTGTTTCCTGAAATTTCAGGTTCTTCAACACAATGAAGCAGCCATGTTTTTTTGAAATCCTTGTTGGATGAAATTACCCGATCGAACACAATCAATGCAGCGGGAATTTTGGCATCGTTTAAATTCAGAAAGACAAACGAGCGTTGAAAACTTTTACTTTATCACTGTAGGCTTCAGCCAGTTCGCCTTTAAGGTAGGAATCTTCAGGTTTAACGGAATCAGTGCCAAGGCCATGAGCCAAAACTTCACCGGTTTTATAGTTGTTGGCCATAAATTCCTGCATATTTTTAGGCTCTGCGGCATCATTCGGAAACTGTTGCCCTCCATCGTTGATGATTTCCCGACCATGCCAGGTAAATTTCTCGTCAGGATTGAAAATCAGCATGGTGTTGTGCGCGATCGAACGTTGATAATAGTTTATAAAGTGCTCACAACCATAGCCGCCGGTTTTACCCTGGTAGATACCCGATTGTACTGCCAAAGGACCTTTATAATAAATTTGAAAGCTTCCGGCATCCAAATGCTGGTGGTTTGCATAATTGAACACACCAATTTTCATCTCAGCTACAACGGTTTTTGAGTTTATATCGTCGCTCCAGCCGTTACGGGCAACCATTGCTCCCAAGGGTTCCTGAAAATATTTGGTAAGGGGCAATCCTGATAAATCTTTTTTTGCCTGTACAGTCGGATCAATAAGCAAAAAATCAAACAATCCATCACGACCAATCTGTTTTTTATCAATGGCTTCACCCATCAAAACAGGGTCTTTGAAATAACTTCCGGTTATGGCACATCCTGCTATAGTCCAGGGCTTCCCAAAGTCGGTATAGAGTTCGTTGAAATCATCGCCATCCCTAAAGAATTGTCCATCGGGTCTGCGTGAATAAATCCATCGGTACGGAATTTTTGCCTGATTGTCACCCATAATTACAGGATATCCCATTTTATCAAAAATCAAGGTTATCCACAAATCCCAGACATATCGGTAGGGGCCATAACTGCTCCCCTGATGGTGATAAGCTGCCGGGTAGAAAAACTTTCGGGCTGGTATAAATTCAGCAAAAATACGACCAGCAGCCAGATGGTATATTTCAGGTTTCTCATCAAAAGTTGCGATTGCACAAGAAAGCATATCTCTTCCAAGCTGCGCTTCAGAACCGTGCCCTACGATTGACCCCTGAACTAATTTAGGCCAGACAATTTCCAGTTGCCTGCCCAGGTTTTCCATCCGGGTAATCAGCCATTTTTTATCCTGAAGATCAATTAAATCGTAGCACCAGTCATATACGATGGCAGTCATCAGGATAACCCGGCCAATGTCGCGACAAACATCGGCTTTATTGTGGTCGATGACAAACGTTTTATGGTAATTCATCACTGCATCAACCGCTTCCACCCCAGCCTGCTGATTTTTCTTTAAAGCATACAAAAATGACCTGGCCTCGATTGCATTGATGATACGGTTGTTCATGTTATGCTTTGCTCCGTCCCGCTGAAGTTTCCCATCAGTTTGAAGCGTAGCATTTTCAACAATCCTTTTCCAACAATCAGCCATAAGCGGATTGTTTATCTTTTCCTTTAACGCCGGAATATCCTTTGCCCTGAAAAATAAACGCGGATGCTCTTTGGGCGGAACCGGAATATCAAGACCTTTGCCTTCGCGTTCTGTTAAGGGAAGGTATACCATATTGACAGCAGTACCCGTATCAATTGGAACCAAGTAAGGATCGACATATACTTTTTTTTGTTCCTGTCCGGATAATCCGTTTGAAAGAAAGGTTAATCCAACGATTAAAGCAATTGGCAGGCAAGAGTTGAATTTATTTTTAAGCATTCCCGTTTTTATTTTTTAATGATTGAACATTACGCATAATTCCCGTCTGTATATCCCGGTTGCATCCAGGGAAGGTTTTCGTGGTTATAGAATGGAGTGAGTTCCTGCGCCAGTTGCTTCATCCGTTCTTCGCTCATGGGCTTAAAGCTCCGGAGTATTTTAAGGTTTGAATCCACAACCTCCATACTGTCCATGCCTATTACCACCACATCCGGGCCTTTCAGCGACAATGCAAAATTTATCAGGTCACCAGGGTTCAAGCCGGCAATAGTTTCGCGGGGACGAACAACTTTCATTAATATTACACCCATGTTATTTGCTTTTGCCACCGGAATTGCTATTTCCTGCCGTTTTTGCGGATTATTGGGACTCCAATGATTTGCAGCAATCAACATGGTATCGAAATCGCCCCTTTGGGCCAATGCTGTCATCGCTGCTGCTTCGGTATGTCCCGAAAATCCAATAAACCTGCAAATTCCCTGCTCTTTCAAGCGATGCAAAATATCAATCAGGTTGCCTTTTTCGCTCAGTTTATCTACGTCTGCCATCGATTGCACATCGTGTATCATTAATTGATCCAAATGGTCGGTCTGCAAACGTTTAAGGCTGTCTTCAAACAGGCGCATGGCTTCGTCGGGATTACGACTTGTAATTTTTGATGAAAGAAAAATTTCATTTCTACGGGATTTTACAACTGGCCCAATGCGTTCTTCGCTGTAGATCAATCTGGGATTCTTAGCTTTTCCGGGAGCTGCCGCCATTGAACTATCATATGCGCGGGCGGTGTCCCAGTAATAGAGTCCGTTATCCAATGCATGGTTCAGTATTTTTTGAGCCTCTTCTTCGGTTAATATGTGACAAAACCGTGAACCCAGCCCAAGAACCATGCGTGGAACGCGAACTCCTGTTTTACCCAAGACTACAGTTGGCAAACCTTTGGCATCGTAATTTTTTGCCGAACCGCCCGACAATCGGAAGATATTGCACGATGGTAACAAACCCGAACCGGCAACCAGCAAACCTGTGCCAACAGCTCCTTTAATAAATTTACGGCGTGAGAAATTTGAGTTTTTCATGATTGGCTTCATTGATTATCTAATTGTGTGTGCTTCAGTGAATTCCACTTTGGTGCCGTCTTCGTTTTGAATATTCAGGAGCCAGCGTTTGCCTTTTCCCACCATAGGTTTGGCAAGCTGATTGTTTCCTTTACGCTCTTTCAAGGTGTAGATGGTTTCCTGCATATCATCAACAAGGAAACATGGGTGGTTAAAATTTACATCAGCCGATGGATAATGCTCGATGTTCTCAACACAATCGGGCATTTGCAAATAATTCATCTGCACTTTTTCGGTATGCAGCTCGGGGAAGCGCCACAGTTCTTTAAAGCCAAGTATCCCGGTAAAAAAGGCATCATTGTCAACCACTTCTTTACAATACAATCCAACGTGGTGGATACGTCTCGAAATTCTGTTTTCGGAAAGGAACTTTCCTTTTGATTTCCGGTGCAAACCGTTTGTTTTCAGATTAATGAATTCAATGTGGTTTCCGGCAGGATCGTCAACCACAAATACTTCGTTTCCGGCGCCATCAATGGTTATTTTTTCAGGAACAACCTGCCCTTTCGATTGGAGGTATTGGCGCATCTGCTCCACATTTTCGGTTTCGAACGACACGGAAACCAGCCGTTTCTTGTTTTTGGCCTCTTTATCGACCACAAACTCCAAAAACTGGCGGTCGTTCACCTTATACGAAACTACTTTCCCTAAATCGGATGAATAAGAAAATGCTTCATCGAAACCCAGAAATTTTCCGTAATAATCGTTGGCAACCTTAGAATCGCTCACCAGAAAAGTCATTTTTGCTATGCCCCAGATAGCAGGTCGCTGCACTTCCTTCGCGCTTATTTTGAATGTTGCCAGCAATACCAGCAAGCAAACTGAGATCAATTTTCCGTATGTATTCATTGCAAAATTCTTCATCTCAAACTTCTATTTTACACTTTTCAAAACTATCTTCTTATACCTCACCAAAGCTTCCAGATAATAGTAATCCGCATAGGTCAAAGGTGCATCTACTTCTGAATTGTGCGGTTTAGAGCCCGTGCTGTGTTTCAGAATAAAATCACCATTTTCACCTAGATTGGCAGTATATTCAGGAGAAGCCAATGTACGGATTTGTTTTTCGGCAACACCAAGGTATTTTGCCGACAAATCTTTATCTACAAACTGGCTCAAATCAATCAATGCCGAAGCCATCAAAGCTGCAGCCGAAGCATCGCGTGGTTCGTTCGGAATTCCGGGTGCATCAAAATCCCAGTATGGAATGCCATCTTCAGGCATTCGTTGATGTTCGATCATGAATTTTGCAATATTGTTGGCAAATGTGAGGTAGCGTTCGTCTTTCGTTTCGCGGTACATAACAGCGTATCCATATAAACCCCAGGCCTGACCGCGTGCCCACGCTGATTCGTCGGAAGTTCCCTGGTG